>Ga0172379_10001006_pt1 | contig 61298 bp, 58 predicted proteins | sample GrowelOW334metaG_FD_119756 | JGI IMG/M metagenome (GOLD analysis project Ga0172379, IMG submission 119756) | Groundwater microbial communities from an aquifer near a municipal landfill in Southern Ontario, Canada - Groundwater well OW334 metaG | ecosystem: Environmental > Aquatic > Deep... | reverse complement strand
GCCCGATGTGGGCATGAGTGTCGAAATACCGCATCTGTCTTCCGTTAAAAAAATGGTGGGTAGCCCGTACGGGCAAACTTTAATGTACCATGCGAAAGTACCAACGTCAACGTTTATTTTAAAAGATACACTTTGGTGGTCACATCCGGAACTCTTCACCCAGATACAGGCTGCGAGCGTCCTCGTCATTGAGGATAGCTTCTCTATTCCCGGAAACGATGATTCTCCCCAAATGGATGATATATGACCGGTTGGTTATGTCGAGAGCGTCGCGCACATTGTGGTCCGTGAGAAGAACGCCAATGCCCGAAGCGGCGAGCTTTTCGACGATTTTCTTGATTTCGTGGATGGCGATGGGGTCAATGCCGGTGAAAGGCTCGTCCAAGAGCAGAAATTTGGGCTCGATCGCCAAGGCGCGCGCGATCTCGGTCCGCCGCCGCTCGCCGCCCGAAAGCGTATAGCCCGGCTGTTTCGCGATTTTATCGATGCCGAACTCTCCCATGAGTTCCCCAGCCCTGGCGCGGCGGGCTGCCTTATCGAGACCAGCGCGCGCCTCGAGGACGGCGAGGATATTCTCTTCGACCGTCAGCTTACGGAAAATCGAGGCTTCCTGAGGGAGGTACGAAATGCCCAGCCTCGCCCGTCGGTACATCGACAAGCCATTGAGCGAAGCCCCGTCTAGTTCGATGGTCCCAGAACTGGGATGGAGGAAGCCGGCGAGCATGTAGAAGACGGTCGTTTTGCCGGCGCCGTTCGGCCCGAGGAGCCCTACCACTTCGCCGGTTTTCATGGTGAAGCCGACGTCGGCGACGGCCACTTTGCGCCCGTACAGCTTTCGCAGCCCCTTCACTTCAAGGAGGGATTCGCTCAAGGGCTCGTTCCTTCCTTCTTCTTCGTCGTTATGGTACCGCTCACGTTGCCGCCGAAATCGAGATTCTGCATGTCGGCCTTGCCCGTCATCGTGTCTGCCGAGATGGTTCCGTCCTCGGAAACGGCCACGGGGGTTCCCGAGAGCTGGAGGCTCTCATCGTCACGGTTATAGCGCGCGAATTCGGCCCGGACGGCGAAGTTTTCCTTCAGGATATGGACGGCGATCCGCGCGTCGACGAGGGACTGCTTCTGGTCGAACCGCACCCATTCCGCCTTGAGGAGAACGCTGTTTTTCGAATCCTCGAGCACAACCTGATCCTGGGCGATGCCAATCTCCGTATCCCTCGCGTATTTGAGGTTTGCCGCGTTGAGCAGAAAGCCCTTGGACTCGTCCAAGACCGACACGGCCCCGGCGCAAAGCACATCGTTGTAGTCCTGTCCCGACAGTTCGATCCTGTCGGCCTTTATTTCCATGGTTCCCGTGTGGACGACAGCCTGGCCGATGAGGACGGTCTTCTCCTTACCCTTGGCGATGACGCTTTCCATGCGCCGGGCGGTGAAGGTGATCGTCGTCTGCCCGTCAGAGGCTTCGCCCTGGGGGGCAACGGAGGCGCCCGGCGTCGCGGTGGCCGCGGGAGCGGGTGGCGGGATTGCGCCGGGCGCCGGTGCCGGAGTCTGCTGGGCCTGGACGGCGACCGCTAGCGCAAACAAAAAACCCGCGAGGGAAAGAACCCTGGCGGACAAAGAAAATCCGCCCGCGTTGCGCAAGCGCGATAGGTGAAGTCTCATAGTCCCTCTCCTTTGGCGGTATTCGAAGTCGATTCGGTCGTCAAGCTTCCCTGCACTCCATTTCGGAACGCGAAGGATTTTGCCTGGATATCGGCGAAAAAACCCATGCCGTGGAGGAAGAGCTTTTGCCCTACCTTCACGATGACGGAATTGTCGGGAGCGCCCTCTATTGTCTGGGTGGCCGAGAAATAGCGCAGGTCGCTCGTCTCGAAAACTGTGTCTTCTTCCTTGGAATAAAGGCGCACGAAACCCGAAAATTCGGCGTCGCCCGTATCTTCGTGATAAACGGCCTTGTCGGCTTCCCCGGTCGATTTCGCGCTCCCGCCCTCAGCGCCCCTGTCCTCGAAGACGACATTGTAGATGACGAGAAGGCCTTTGTCCTGGAAGTATTCGGCGCGTTCAGCCCTGGCAGTGAACGTGACGATCCCATTTTCTATTTCATCCCGACTGAAGCCAATGAAGACGGCGTCGGGCGACGCCTCGCGGGCTGAGAGGGCGCTTTCGGTTTCCGGCAGGGAACAGGAAGCGGACAGCAACATCGCGAACAGCGCGGCGAAAAAGAGAAAATGACGTATGGAAGGCGCTTTCAGAAACATGGATATCATGCCTCCAGCCGACCGGGCTTCGGTTGCCAAAGAGTCTCTCGATCGCTGCTGTGGGCTTCGCATTCCACATTGAGTATGGTTTGGGCTGGATTCGCTGTCAATACAAAGGGGAAGGCGACCACGGCGCGGTGACTCGCCGCCTGAACGGAAAAAGCTGCCAGGAATCAACCGAATTCCCGGCAGCCTGATCATGCCACTTCAGGCAATCTCAGCGTTCTATGCGCGCCTTGGCCGTCACCACACATTCGGCGATGAATGCCTTGAAAATCGGATGAGCCTTGGTTGGCCTCGACTTGAACTCGGGATGGAACTGTACGCCCAGCCCCCAGCGGTGGTTTGGCCACTCGCAAGCCTCAACGAGACTCTCGTCCGGCGTCGTCGCGGAGATGACTAGCCCTGCTTTCGTAAGATCGCCCCTGACGACATTCGCGACCTCATAGCGATGCCGGTGCCGCTCAACTATATGCTCCGAGCCATAGGCGCGCCGTATGGCGGTATCGGCCTTCGTCACGGATTCGCTCGCTCCGAGGCGCATCGTGCCACCATAGGCTTTGACGTCGATCTGCTCTTCGAGGAGGGAGACGACGGGATGCTTCGAAGTCTTGGAGAATTCGGTGGAGTGGGCATCGGACCAGCCAAGCACGTCGCGGGCATATTCGATCACCATGATCTGCATGCCGAGGCAGATACCGAAATACGGCAACGCATGTTCGCGAGCATAGCGCGCGGCCTGCACCATACCTTCTATGCCCCGCTCGCCGAAGCCGCCGGGAACCAGGATACCATCGATATCCGCGAAGATTTCGTCCAGATTCGCGTCGGGCGCTTCCAGACGCCCTGAGTCGATCTTGACGATTTCGACGCCCGCGTTGTTGGCGATGCCGCCATGTCCAAGGGCTTCCCACACCGATTTATACGCGTCGTGGAGTTCCATGTACTTGCCCACCACACCGATGCGCACCCGCAGAGCGGGCTTCTTCACTTTTTCGACCACCTGCTTCCAGGCGGAGAGCTCGGCATGGCGGCTCTCGACGTTCATCTTCTTCAGAATGTAGGCGTCGAGCCCCGCTTTGTAATACACAAGGGGCACTTCATAGATGGTCGGCACATCATAGCCCGAGATGACACCTTCGAATTCCACGTTGGTGAAGGAAGAAATCTTCCGGCGAATGCCTTCGTCGAGAGCCTCTTTCGAACGCAGGATGACGACATCGGGCTGGATCCCAATTTCCTGGAGTTCTTTTACGGCGTGCTGGGTGGGCTTTGTTTTAATCTCCCCGCCGGAGACGGAAGGAACGAGGGTAACATGGACGGAGATGGCGTTCTGTTTTCCGAACTCGTGGATGAGCTGGCGCGCCGCTTCCAGAAAGGGCACCGACTCCATGTCGCCGACCGTGCCGCCGACCTCCACGATCGTCAAGTCGACATCGGGGCTTTCGGCCACGGCGAGAATCCTGCGTTTGATCTCGTCGGTGATGTGGGGAATCACCTGGACGGTGCGGCCGAGAAAATCGCCCGCGCGTTCCTTTTCGATGACGGTCTTGTAGACCTGGCCCGTGGTGATGGAATTAATGCGAGAGAGGGGAGCGGAAGTGAATCGTCCGTAGTTGCCGAGGTCAAGGTCGGTTTCGGCGCCGTCGTCCGTGACGTACACCTCGCCATGCTGGTAGGGACTCATCGTCCCGGCATCCACGTTCAGGTAGGGGTCGATTTTTACCATTCGGACGGTAAAACCGCGGGATTCCATGAGAGCGCCGATCGACGAGGCGGCAATGCCTTTGCCCAATGAAGAGCACACCCCGCCGGTGACAAATAGTAGCTTCTTCATGGGATTTCAGTATCAAGAATATCGAGGGATCTTGTCAATCCACCTGGACCGAATGGAATAAAATCCATTGAACGATTACAATGACTACATGAACGACACAGGGTCGCTCCTCGTCCGGGGGCTCGCTTCTCTCGATATCGATACCAGTGGCGCGACTGTCGAAACCTTGCTGCGCTACATCGCTGAAATTGAAATGTGGAACCCGGCCTATGGATTGGTGAACGCCTCGGGCGATGATCTCGTCATAAAACACATTCTCGATAGTCTGGCGCCTTGGCGCTTGCTGCAGGATCTGCTCGAGGAATGCGATCGTTCCATGCGAGCGGACGAAGCGCGCGACCAGACAACATTGAGTGACATAGGAACGGGAGCCGGGCTCCCCGGTATTCCCCTGAGCGTTGTCATGCCGGGCAGGAAATTCCGTCTCATCGAACGCATGGGCAAAAGAATTTCATTCCTGGAGAGCCAGAAGGCAATTCTATCGCTGGCCAACGTGGAAATCGTGGAAAGCGAGATCGAGAAGGCGCCAGGCCCTCATGGGGTCGTCATCTTCAGGGCGTTCAGGCCATTTTCGGAACTGAAGCTCTTCAAATCGATTTGGAAGAATCTGGCTCCGGGCGGAGCGTTCTTCGCCTACAAGGGCAAGCAATTCAACGCGAAAATGGAGCTGGCCGAGCTCGCCACCGATCCTCTCCTCGCTGAGCCTTTCTCGAAAGCCGAAATACAGCCTGTCTGGGTTCCCTTCCTCGAGGAAGAGCGCTGCGTCATCATCGTCAGAAAGCCCTCTTCCCCGTAAATCGTCAGGGCCCCCATTCAACCGATCGAAAAACCCGTCATGGCGATGCTCGCGTTCTGGAAAGATTCATGGAATATCGACGCTGTCTCGCCCTCGCCCGCCGTTCCCAGGAAGGCCAGGAGGGGCAAATAGTGTTCCGGTGTCGGCACCGCCTCGCGCGATTCGTCCACTGGCAAGGCAAAGGACGCAAGTTTTTCCTTGTCATCGCTTGCGATGGCTGCCTTCACCGCTTCATTGAATTTTAGCGTCCAGGGGTAAGGCGCCGCGTCGGTCGCCATCTCGAAGCGGTAAAGATTGTGGACGATGTTCCCACTTCCCATGACGAGCACGCCCTCGTCGCGCAGGGCGGAGAGAGCGGCTCCGACTTCGAACCAGCGCCTGGGCTTCAGCCTGTAATCGAGGCTCAATTCGAGAACGGGAATGTCGGCTTCCGGATACATGTGGATGAGGACAGCCCAGGCCGCGTGATCGATACCCCGATTTGGATCTTCCTTGCAGGGGAACCCGGCTCCCGCGAGGAGGCTTGCCGTCCTTGTTGCCAATTCAGGGCTGCCCGGAGCGGCATATTCGATCTTGTACAATTCGTCCGGAAAACCAAAAAAATCATAGATCTGATTCGGCGCGAAGGAAGAGGTCACCCTGATTTCCGGAGCGACCCAGTGCGCCGAAACGACGAGGATGGCGCGGGGCTTCGGCAGGGAAGCCGAAAGCGCGGTTAGGGCTTCGGTATACGAATTCCTATCAACGATATTCATCGGCGAGCCATGGCCAATGAACAATGATGGCATCCTTTTCATCGCTATATCCTTTCTGGCGTCCAGGTCAGTCCATCCTGATCGGCGCGCAGGGTTTCCTGCCGCCAGGGGCCTTCGGGGCGTGATGCCAGGACGGGCGCGATGGCTATGGAAAAGCGCTCTGCCGCCATATTTCCGACAGTGAGGGCGAGGATCGTGGGGCCCGCTCCCGAGAGCCAGATCGCCACTGCCCCCGCGTCGCGGCAGGCTTCTGTCACGGCGTCGTAACCGGGGATGAGGCCCTTCCTGTACGGCTGGTGCAGCTTATCGCCGCAAGCGGCCCCGAGCATGGCCGCGTCCTTCTTCTCGAAGGCGAGGGCGACGAGGGCCGCCCTGCCGAGGTTGTACACCGCGTCGGCGCGGGGCAGGGTCGCGGGCAGGGCGGCCCTCGCCTCCCTGGTGGGCAACTCGAAGGGCGGGATGAGGGCGTGGAAGCCCCAGTCGGGATCGATCGAGCTGCGTGAACAGAGTATGCGAGGCGCCGAATTCCCCGCGCGCGTCGAATTCTCCTCGCGCGGCGCCTCGGCCTCGATGGATACGCAAAATCCTCCGAAAATCGCCGGCGCGACGTTGTCGGGATGCCCTTCCATGGTTGCCGCCGCATCGAGGATGAAGTGCCGCTCGCCGGAAGCGAGGGGCAATCCTTCCCCTCTCCGCTCGTCCAAAAGGACAGCAGCCGCGATTCCGCCGACGATCATGGCGGCGCTCGAACCCAAGCCTCTCGCGAGAGGAATCCGCGCGTCGATCCTGAGCGCCACACCGGGAGTCCGCAGGCCAAGAAGATCCGAGGCGTGCCTCATCGCGCGAAGGAAAAGATTATCCGGGCCGGAATACTTTTCCTCGCAGCCCGAAACGCTCGTGCGCTCGGCTTGTTCCACCAGGAAATCATTGCCCAAAGAAAGCGCCACGCCGAGCGAGTCGAAACCAGGTCCGATATTCGCGCTCGTCGCGGGGACATGGATCCGAAGCATCAGGCCAACCCTCCCATCCTCGTCCGGGCATAGTCGGCGAGGACAGCCTCGACGTCGCCAACGGCGACGACCCTGTCATGGAAGACTTTTTTAGACTTCAGGGCAGCGATAGTCTCGGGAACGGGGCAAGCCGTCAGCGCGGAAAGGCGCTCCGCCAAACCCAGATCGCCAGCCGATTCCGCCTTCGAGGCTTTAACCGCCGAAGGCCCCTTCAGGGCTTCCAGGCAGGCTTTCGGGAATTTGAAGGGGCTTGCTGTCGCGGCCACGACGATGGGAGCGTTCCGCGCCATCCTGTCCGACGTGCGCATCGCCACTTCGACTGCCGTCGCGGTATGCGGATCGATGAGGATGGAACAGGTTTTCCAAACTTCGGCGATGGCGGATTTTGCGGAATAGTCGCTGCACCAGCCCGATGAGAAATCGGCGAGGTAAGCCTTCTCCGATTCATCGACGCGGAACCAACCGCGTTCCGCCAACCCGCCCATCAGCGCCGAAACCCTCGCCGGATTTCCGCCGGCCGCCATGAACAGCAACCGCTCCAAATTGCTCGACACCAGAATGTCCATGGAAGGGCTCTCTGTCTTCACGAGCTCACGGCGCTTATCGTAGGTGCCTGTCGCGAAAAAATCGGCCAGAACCTTGTTCGCGTTCGAAGCGCAAATGAGCTTGCCGATCGGCAGCCCCATCTCCTTGGCGTATTTAGCCGCCAAAATGTCACCAAAATTGCCCGTGGGCACGGCGACATGCATCAGCCCCCCCTCCCCCAGCGCCCCGCGCGACGCGAGCGCCCTCCAGGCGGCCACATAGTAGACGATCTGGGGAAGCAGCCTTCCGATGTTGATGGAATTGGCGGAAGAGAGGCGCACGCCCGCGAGCAGGCCCTCGCCTCGCGAGGCCCTCGCGAACACATTCTTCACGGCGCTCTGCGCGTCGTCGAAATTGCCCTCGATGCCGCCGACAAAACGCCCCTCGGGGCTCGTCGTCGTCATTTGGAGACGCTGAATCTCGCTCGTTCCCTTGCGAGGGTAAAATACCGCCGTATGTATTCCCTCCACCGACGACAAGCCCTCCAGCGCGGCCGATCCAGTATCCCCCGAGGTGGCCGTGAGCACAAGGACGGGTTCCCTCAGGCCCAGCCTGTCCAGGCTTTCCCTCATGAAACCGCCAAGGACACTCAAGGCCATATCCTTGAAAGCGCAGGTCCTGCCATGGAAAAGCTCGAGAAGGTAAAGGGAAGGCTGTCCAGGCGCGGCAGTGAGTTCAGCGGCTTCCGCATTGCCGCTATCCCCCTCGCCAGGCAGGATCAATCCGGCGAGAGGCACAAGCGGGACAATTTCAGGCGTGTCAAAATAAGGACGCGCCATGCCATAGGCCTTTTCCAGGATGACCCGGAGGGAACCATCCTCCCATCCCACAAAAAAGGGCGCCAACACTAGGTGGGCAAGATCGATATACGAAAGGGGAGTTGGATCGAAAATTCTCCGCGGCAAGGCGGGCAGGTAGGTGGGGACGTAGAGGCCGCCGTCGGGAGGCATTCCACGCACGATCGCCGTCTCGATGCCGACGGGGCCTTCCGACACGCCACCTGGGGAAATTCTCGTACTCATGAATTGGATGGGCTTCATCCGTATAAAATACGGCAAATGAAGGCGCAAAAAAAGCCCCGCGGGAACCGTGCGGATTTCCCTGCGGGGTGAACCTAAGAAAGCGATTGCGTTTAAAAGTCTCAGATCTTGGTGAAGTCCAAGGAAGCGCCATTTTCGCGCTTGCCTAGCTCGATGTTGAGCATGAACAACCCTTGGGCGTTGTTGCCGAGAAGGTCGATGGCCTGGAGTATCTCGGCATCGTTCTTCTCCTCTTCGACCTGCTCGCCGATATACCACTGAAGAAGATTCTCGGTCGCGTAATCTTTCTCCGCCCTGGCCAACTCGACCATTTCGCGAATGCTGGAAGTCACGAACTGCTCATGCTTGAGGATGTGCTGGAACAATTCCTTCACGGCGGTCTCGGAAAAGGTCGGTGTCTCGATCTGGGCATATTTCACCGCCGCGCTCTGATCCTGGAGATACTTCACGAACTTCATCGCGTGAAACATTTCCTCGTGGTATTGCACGGTGAGCCATTTGCCGATGCCGGTGTAGCCGACTTCCGTCATTTTGGCGCCCATGGCGAGATACAGATACGCGGAATACATTTCGCGGTTGATCTGAAGGTTGATTCTATCGGTCATTTTATTTGAAATCATAGGGTCCTCCGAAATTAATCATCATTGCGCGCTTTCACTCGCGCTTTATTCACGTACCAGAATATAGCGCTTTTCATGGAGCGGGGCAAATTTCAGTAACGCCAAAGAGCTATCGGCCGCCAGCCTTTCGCCTTGCCATAGTTCACCGCCACGCTCATGGGCCCATCCGCAAAACCAGCCTTTTCATCCGGCAGGGGCATCCACCGCCCCGCCAATCCGGCCGATATGGTCGACTCCTGGAAATGACGCATCCCTATGCCTATGTCGAGATTCTGCATATGGGCTTCGCCCAGACTGTTGTTGTATACCTTGTCCTCATCCAGGAAAATGATCCAGGCATCGCTGCCAGGAACCCTCACAAGTCTCCACGGTTGCTTATTCGAGGCTGATGGAGCATCCCTCAGCGCCAGCGCGGCGCTCAACCAGGGTTCGACCAGCGCGGCCCCATCGACTGAAAAAACGAGAGCTTCCAAGGGCTTGCGAGAGCGGGATTTCGCGGCTCCGGTCACGATCCGGTCGGCCAGACTTCGGTTGGCGGCCGGCTTGCCCAAGGCTATCACCGCGGGGATAAGCTCGCCGGGCTTGAGCCCAACGACCTCCGCCGCCTTGCCTCTGCTGAAAACGCCGCCGATCCAGCACGTGGCCCAACCCATCGCCGTCGCTTCGAGCACCGCTTTCTCAAGCAAGTAACCGACATCCTCCATAGCCCCAGGGCCGGGAATGACCGCCGGCACGATGAAGGTCGACGCGCCTGAAATGAGCCCATAGGTGCCCATCTTTACGGGCTTTCCCCCCTCATCGCTTTCGTGGAACGCGAGCCGGACTTCATGACCGAATGGCGGCCTACCGCTGGCCGCTTCGGCCTTGCCGTCCGCCGATTCCGCCCCTTCCTTTCCGCTCAATGCCGCCAGCATGGCCGAAAGCTCCGCCGCCCCTGTCCCTGTCATTTTTTCGCCATTGAAGGTCCGCGTCGAACGGCGGGCCGCCATGGCTTCAATCATCGTCATCGAGGATTCTCCCATACACTCACTGTAGCTGCTTCCAGCGGAAGCAACTCGTCAGGTGGTCATTGATCACGCCGACCGCCTGCAAGTGAGAATATATCGTCGTGCTGCCCACATAGGAAAATCCCCGCTTCTTCATGTCCTTCGCGACCCTGTCCGAAAGCTCGGAAACCGTGGGAATCTCGGCCATGGTTCCCCAGCGGTTGACGAGGGGTTTGCCGCCAGTCCACGACCACAGATAAGCGTCGAAGGAGCCAAACTCATCGGCCACGGCGGCGAAAGCCACGGCGTTTTTCATGGCGCCCAGGATTTTTGCCCGATTTCTGATTATTCCCTTGTCGTTCATTAGGGAGGCGATCCGATCCTCGCCATAGGACATCACCTTCTTCCAATCGAAATCGTCGAAGGCAGCCCTGAAATTCTCCCTTTTGCCCAATATCGTTCGCCAGGAGAGGCCGGCCTGCATCGTCTCGAGGAGGAGAAATTCGAAGTGCTTGCGTTCATCGTGGACGGGCGTACCCCACTCTTCGTCATGATACCGAACGTAGAGGGGATCCGTTCCGCACCAGGAGCAGCGCATAGTTGTATCGCTCATAGGCTCATCCAGCCGCGCTGGCCTTCAACCGCGCTGGCACGAACCTCGAAAAGAGATAGGCGCCTATCACGACCGCGCCGCTCGCCGCCACGGGGAGGATGCCGGGAAAGAGCGAGTAGATGCCAGCCGCGAGGAGGGCGCCCCTGAGCCATAGCGGGATAAGTCTCGTGATGTATCCCATCCAGAAATAGCCAAAGGCGAAGATCGCGATCGTGCCCGAGATCACGGCCAGAATTCTCGCTATAGCGCTGCCCTGCATCAGGAGCCCGGGATCGTAGCAAAAAGCGAAAGGCACGATGAAGGCGAGAAATCCCAAACGCATGGCCTGAAACCCTATCTTGTTGGGATTCGCCCCCGATATCGAACTCGCCGCGAAACAGGCGAGAGCGACGGGAGGCGTGATGTTCGAAATGACGGCGAAATAGAAGACGAACATGTGTGAAGCGAGGGGCGAGAACCCCATCCTGACCAGAATGGGAGCGCCTAACGCCGAAGCGAGGATATAGGCTCCCGTCGTCGGCAAGCCCATGCCAAGAAAAATCGATATCAGCATGATCAGGATCAGCCCCAGAATCGGAATATCCTTCGAGAAGGAAAGGACGAAGCCGACAAGCTTGCCACCGATACCGGTGAGAGCAACCGCTCCGAGCACGATGCCCGCCGTCGCGCAGGCTATCGCGATGAGGGGAATGCCCTTCGCTCCTTCATAGATCGCGTCGATGACATCCTTGAGCCCCATCCCCGCGTTGAACCACGTACCAACGAGGAAGAGAACAACTATGGGAATGATGCTCAATTCGGACTTCATAAAGCCTTCGCCGAAGCCAGGGAAAATATTCGTGATCAGGAAAACGGCAATCGCGAGAGTTCCGACAACATAGGACTTTTTTCGCTTTCCCGCATCCTCGGTTTTCGGAACGAAAAAGGCTGTTATCCAGGACAGTAGTATTCCCATGATCGCGGCCTTCATGGGAGTGGAGCCGGAAAGCAGAAAATAGACGATGCCAACAAGGGGCGTTATCATGTAGAGCCTTTTGAAAACGCTTTTTTTAGTCGGCAAATCCTCAGCTTGAAGTCCTTTCAGATGATTCTTGTACGCATAAAGCTTCACCATGAGAAAGACGGCTCCATAATACATGAGGGCCGGCAGGAGCGCGGCGATCATTATGGTTTTGTAGGGCAGCCCCAGGAAGGAAGCCATGAGAAAGGCGCCCGCTCCCATGACCGGCGGCATTATCTGGCCGCCCGTGGATGCCACCGCCTCGACAGCTCCAGCGAAGTAATCCTTATATCCAATTTTTTTCATAAGAGGGATAGTGAAGGTTCCTGTTCCATACACGTTCGCTACCGCTGATCCGGAAATCGAGCCAAAGAGGCAGGATGAAGTTACCGCGATGAGGGCGGGGCCACCGGGTTGGGTCCCCGTGAGGGCTTGGGCAAAATCCATGAAGTACTCGCCTACACCCGTCTTCTCCAGAAAGCCTCCGAAGATCAGGAACACCATGACATAGGTCGCGGAGACGCCCAGGGGCGAGGAGAAAATGCCTTCATCGGTGAGGAAGGACTGCTCCACGACTTCAGGCAGCGAGAACGAAATGCCCTGAAAAAGCCCTGGTATGTATTTTCCGAACAGCATGTAGAGGATGGCGATGACGGCGATGATCGTGATTGGAAGACCCACGACTCGCCTGCCGGCCTCGAGAAGAAGCAGCACAAGAAGAATCCCCAATACAAGCTGCGCTGTCGTGACGGGATCGACCTGCACGATCCTTGAAGTGATCGCCCAATAATTGGCGACGATATAAGCGCCCGGCACAAAACAGGCAAGCGCCAGCGCGACATCGTACCAGGGTACCCTGACCTTAGGACCTTTCTTCCTTGCCGGCCACAGAATAAAAGCGAGCGGCATGATCATGGTCAGATGGAGCGCCCGTTGCAGATATGCTTCAAAATTGCCAAATACGGAAGTATAAATATGAAAAAGTCCTATAAGCACAATGTATACATACATCAGCTTCTTGGCTGTACCTTCAAGTTTGCGCATCGAGAATCTCCGGTATCAAGGTATGAAACGAGGCCAGGGCGCGCCCTGGCCTCGCGAAGTTTAATCGAATGCTGAAGTGCGAACGCGGGTTATTTAGCCGATTTCCAGAATTGAATCGAACCGGGATGGGCTGGAAGATCGCCGGGGAGTGCGTCCTTTATGCTGAGTTCATTGAAATCCTGGACCGCGGCCGCAAGGTCAGCCTTATGCGCCCACATTGCTTTGTTGAGTTCATACACGAGGCTGTCGGGAAGATCCTTTCGCACCACGATGCAGTTGTAGTCGCCGATCGTCTTTATGGGGGTTTTCACGCTCTTGTAAACGCCCGGCTCAATCGTGAATGTTGTCGTCCCGTAGGCCTTGGCCAGGGCGTCTAGAGCCTGTTGTCCAATCGGGAGAATATAGATCGGCGTCGAACTCTCGATGTTCATGACGATGCTCGCCACCTTTCCTACCGAGAAAGCGAAGAGGTCGAGGTGATTGTCGGCCATGAGGTCGGCGCCATTTTCATAGGAAGTGAACTCGAAGGTCCATCCCTTCTTCTTGAGTTTGTCATAGTCGGTTCCATACCCCTTCTTGAAAAGGGCTTTTATGACGAACTCCGAAGCTGTCCCCGGTTTCAGCGTGGCGAAACGAACGGGGATATTTTTTGTGATCAGGTCGTCGAAGGTCTTGATCCCGTTCTTGTCCGCAAAATCTTTCCGGATGATGTAATAGGTGTACTGCGTGTAGAGGTTGGCCATGACGACGGCATTCTTGATATCCTTGCCGGCGAAATCCTCTTCACCGGCGAGGGCGGCGCCAACAAGGGATACGACGGAGAATCCGAAATCGCCTTTCTTGAGGTCGGCGTTGATGATATTGGAAACGCCGCCACCCGTCGAAGAGGTGGTCTGCAGCACATTCTTGCTCCACATTTCCGAAAGGGCCGTGCCGAGAGCGAACCAGTTGCCTCCAGGAGGACCTGCCATAAACTTGAGCTGATCGGGCCAGCCCGCCTTGTTCTGCGCCCCAATGCTCGCGGCCATCAAGAGCACGACAAGAATCAGCACTGCTTTTTTCATCGATGTTCCTCCTGGTCTTGTTACTTGTGTTTGAATATTCCTTATCAGGCAGTGTAGATGACGACATGGTATCCGTCAAGAAAGTTTTTATTTATGAAACAGTATTTTGAATGTTAGTAAAGAAGCGAGCGGCAATCCAAAAAAGCCCGAATTTGGGGAAAGCCGAAAGTGGCAGTACATTTATATCATAATGAAGAAAAAGCATGGGATATCAGCCGCTGGCAAGGTGCTTTTTGCCTTGGCCTTTATTCTTTTGGCTTCTTGCGCCACCCCTCCAATCCCGGTCGCGCCATCCAAGTTCTCGCCCGAACCCTGGAATGGCAACTCGATTGTCGGAACCTCCTATGGCAGGCTCGAAGGAAAATCGGACGATGTTTCAACCTTTGCCTGGTGGGGAATCCCCTATGCCATGCCGCCTGTTGGCGATTTGCGCTGGCAAGCCCCCCGCCCGCCCGAACCTTGGCAGGGTTTGCGCGAAGCACGCCGCTATGGGACCAAATCCATTCAGCGTTCCAGTTTGACAGGCCTCCCCGTTGGCTCGGAAGACAGCTTGTTCCTCAATATATGGCGACCGGCTACCGCGGAAAAGGATCTTCCCGTCTATGTTTGGATCCATGGAGGCTCAAACACATCAGGCGCCTCGAACGCCGCTCCCGAATATCGCGGCGCGGCGTTGGCATCCAAGGCTAATCTCATCTTCGTTTCGGTAAATTACCGTCTCGACGTTTTTGGCTGGTTCGCTCATCCGGCGCTGAAGACTGGGGATCCCGAGACGGATTCGGGTAATTTCGGTACGCTCGACCTTATCGAGGCGCTCCGCTGGGTGCGCGAAAATATTTCAGCTTTCGGCGGAAATCCAGGAAATGTGACCATAGCCGGGGAATCGGCGGGAGCCCTCAATGTTTTGACCTTGCTCATAGCCCCAAAAGCGAAAGGGCTGTTTCATCGAGCGATCGTCGAAAGCGGCTATACGCAGAGAACCAAATTAGAGCCAGGGGATTTCGCCGAGAATCTGGCTCTTAGGCTTGTCATCCAACAGGGAAAGGCGAATAGTGAAAAGAAGGCCGACGATTTCCTGGCTTCCTTGAGCCAGCCAGAGCTGGCGAAATGGCTGAGAAGCGCGAGTCCTGGCGAACTTTTGCGGCTTTCCAAGCCACAAAAAAATACTATTTTGTCCCTGCCTTATCCAATATTCGATGGCACTGTTCTTCCCGCCGATGGCTTCGCCGCCTTGGCCGATCCTGAACGCAGAGCCAATGTCCCCCTCATGATCGGGACGAACAAGGATGAGACAAAACTATTTCTCATGTTTTCGCGTCAAAACAGCGGGGGGGCCGTTTATCAAAAGCTCGCGCGAGTGACAAGCGATGTCTGGAAGGCTGAAGGCGCGGATGCCATTGCGGACGCATTCGATACCCTGTCCACCGACCGGAAGGTCTTCCTGTATCGATTCGACTGGGGTTCCTTGGATGAAAATGGCAAAAGCGTTATGGGCGGCAGGGCGGGAGAAAAGCTCGGAGCCTCGCATGGAGTGGAAATTTCCTTTTTCCTCCAGACCAATTCAATCTTCGGCAATATCTTGCCTCTCCGCATTCTCACCAAGGCGAACGAAAAAGGGAGATTGGATTTGCAGGCCAAAATGGGCGGGTATCTTTCGAATTTCGTCCGGACGGGGGACCCAAATAGCCCCGGGGGTGAAGCGGCAGCGGGCATGCCTCTTTGGACAGCCTGGGATGCCAGTCTGGCAAGCCCGCCCTTCATCGTTTTCAATGCCGGATTGGATAAGGCAAGCATTCGCATAGAGCATGGCAGGCTGATAAAGGCTTCGATTCTTCAGGATTTCAGCACTGGATCGTCGGCGGCCATGCAAGAAAAGCTCAGGGATTTTTCCCAATTGCTCGAGTAAATCGATCAATACTGCCGCGCGCTTTGTGGGTCTGCTATGCTATTCGGATTGGGCTAAACATGGGGTATTTCAGAGCGCTGGAGAAAAAATGAGCGGAACATTTCCGGATAATTTCCCAGAGGCTGCCCGAGACTACAGGATGCTTCTCGATAAAGGCTACCCTGTCGAAGCCAGTATTCGGCTGGTGGGTGACCGGTATCGCCTGGACAAGGCGGGGCGCACGATTCTTTTTCGAGGGATCCTGCCTGAACGACTATCGCGGGAAAACCTGAAGCGCCGCGCCGCGTCGCTCATCCCCGGGTCGCGCATCGCTTTGGATGGATATAATGTTCTATTCACCATGACGAATTATTTGAGGGGACACCCTCTCTTCATCGCTACTGATGGATTTCTGCGTGATGCGGGCGGCGCGCATGGGCGCGTCACGGATACGAGCCAATTTCTCTCTGCCATCGATGAGTGCTGCGCCAGCCTGAAGAGACTCGCCGTCTCACATGTGGAAATATATCTCGACGCGCCCATCTCTCGGAGCGCCGAACATGCCCAAGCCGCGCGCTTGGCGCTGACGGCGCACCACATTCCCGGCAATGTCATAATGGTTCCGAGCGCCGATGGTTTCGTCGCCGACTGGGATGGCGACGCGGTGGCGAGTTCCGATTCGGTCGTCATCGCCAAATCCCATTCTCCCGTCTTCGACCTGGCCCGCCAGACCCTCGAGACCCGATATGACGTTGATTTCCCCGACCTCGCGGCGTTTTTCAAGCCGCGGGAGCCGGCTCTTTAAGCAAGCGCGCTTTCTGATTTTTTTCGATTGGGCTCAGCTTTTGCGCTCTTTTCTTGCTTTCCTCGAGAAAGCCATGCCGCCAAAGCCCGAAATAATCGCCATATAAAAGCCGAGATCATACCACCAACCCGTGTTGTTCACTTCGTACACCCTGATATTCTTGTTGAAAATGCCTACGATCACCGAGATGGGGGCTATCCATCCATGCCAGATGCCCATGAGGAAGTTGGCTGGCTTCGCGACATTGTTCTTTCCGTCTCCCGGGATACAAGAGCTGACCACGAGAACGATGGCGAGCAACGCAGCAAAAGTCACGACCCGATGCGTTGAAATTTTTTTCGCTTCTTTCATGTCGATGAGATCCTCCTTGCATTCAGTTAATCTATCGCTCGATGGCCACTGCGGCAAGTCAACATCTTTCTCTTTCCCAAGACTGGTATTTATCACCGCGATGGCGATAAAATTTACATGGCTCGATCGCGGACGGCAAGGAGCTCATATTGATCATACCTTTCGTAAATCGATTGCTGCACTGGATGGTTACCGGCATCATGACGACGGTGATGAGTCTCATGATCCTATCCAAAGGGCTTACCATCGAAAGCTTGGGATTCATCAGCGCCGCGACATCGCTCATTGTCGTCATTCTGGAATTCCCTAGCGGCATTCTCTCCGACGCTATAGGAAGGAAGCGGGTTTACATGATTTCCATAGCCTTTTCGCTAGCCGCGCGGCTAATTCTCGTTCCCGCAAAAGGCTTCCTGCCGGTTTTTCTCGGTTTCGCTCTCTATGCCATCTCCAGAGCTTTTTCTTCTGGCTCCATCGAGGCGATCTATATCAACGATTTTATCAGGAAGCGCGGCGCTGGCAATCTTCATAAACTCATGAGCGTAATGAGCGCCGGCGAAACGATAGGCCTCGCGGGCGGCGCCCTCCTCGGGGGCTTGCTTCCAATGCTTTGGGACAGGCTTCGGCCGGGTGACAATCGCTACAATGGGAACCTTGCCGCGCAGATCATCATTCTCTGCGCGCTCGCGGCATTGACGATGTCGACGACCAGGGAAGAAAGAATGCCCGCTTTAGGACCGACCAAGTTCGGAACCTACATAGCAGATTCGTTCAGGACAATCCGCGCCAGCAAAATTCTCGGCCTGATGCTTGCCGGCGCCTGTTTCTGGGGGCTGACATTTAGCGCCATAGAAGTCTATTGGCAGCCGCGGCTCAAGGACATCCTTGGCTCGGATTCTCAGACGTGGATTTTCGGCATGGTAAACAGCGGCTATTTCCTGGCGTCGCTTTTCGGAGTGCTCGCCATAGGGCTGATTCTCTCGAAACGAAAAATATCCCTTTTGTTTTCGATCTTCGCCTTCAGGCTGCTTACCGGAGTATTAATCCTCTTTCTCGCCGCGCAGCGATCGATATTCCCTTTTTCCGCTGTCTACCTCCTGATGTTTTTCTTCAATGGAATGACGAATATTCCGGAAAGCACGCTCTTCAACCAGGAAATCCCCGAAGATAAGCGCTCTTCCCTTCTTTCGGTTTCTTCGCTGGCCGTCCAGCTGGGCGGAGCCGCCGGCTCCCTTCTCTTCGCCGCCCTCGTGAAGCGCCTTTCGATTCCCGGCGTATGGATCGTCGCGGGAGCGCTATTCTCCGCCTCCTCGCTCCTTTATCTCAAGGCCGCGTCGGGCGCCAGGCTGCTTTCGCGCTATACTGGGCGCGGGAGATAGCAGCATTGGGGCCGCGGTACAGGGCGCCGCACTGGATCTGCAGTTTCGGTCTCGCGATCATTTCGGCATTGCCAACAGCAGCCATCTGCTATTAAAGTGGTTCTATGGAATCAGTGACGATACGCGACGCGACCGCTGGCGACTCCGAGGCGCTCGCGCGCCTGGCGGCTCAATTGGGATACCCCTCATCGGGCCCTGAAATCGGGGCGCGGCTTGGCAAATACGAAGGCAACGCCGAAGAGCGGCTCCTTGTGGCCGAGCTGTCAGGACAGGTCGTGGCGTGGACAAGCATCGCGGTGGCCGACCATTTCTACACGCCGCTCTATGTCGAGATATCGGGCCTCGTCGTCGATGAAAAAGTGCGGGGCCACGGAATAGGCGCCCTCCTCATCGCAGAAGTGAAGAAATGGGCGGAAGCCAAAGGCGTCGGTATCGTCCGCCTGAGGGCCAATGTCATACGAAAGGACGCGCATCGATTCTACGAGCGCGAGGGATTCAGGAAAGCGAAGGAGCAATTCGTTTTCGAGCTGAAAACCGCCGCGGCGAGATGACGGCCGAGCCGCCGCCCCGCCTCTGGAGAACACGCGATGAATGTCACGAAATTTCTTGTAGGCGAAAAGGTATACCTCTCTGAGATACGCTCCGAGGACAGCGAGGTATTCATCCGCATCATGAACGAGGAAGATGCCCGCATCCTGGCGCGCTCGAGACGCGATGTCATGAACGACGCCAACGCGAAGGGGATGGTCGAGAATCTCCAAAGGCATGAAGAGGGTTTCATCATCCGCCGCGTTGCGGACGACGAGGCCATAGGTTACGGTCTCCTCATGGACAAGGATCTCTACAACAGGGAAGCGATGCTCGCCATAACCATCGGCGACAGGGAAAACCGCGGGAAAGGCTTCGGCCAGGACGCGATCAAGCTGCTGCTGAAGCATGCCTTCATAGACCTCAACCTCGAAAGCGTCCACCTGGGCGTTTACGAGTACAACGAGACAGCCATCCATGTCTACGAAAAGGTCGGCTTCAAGCTTGTCGGCAAGAGGCGGCACTCGCGTATCATCGGGAACAGGATCTACGACGAAGTGCTGATGGACATGATCGCGGAAGAATATTTCGCTTTGTACGGCGACGCTGAAATGGAAAAATACGGACTCTGAGGGCCGAACTCAGGCCTGAAAGGCGCGCCCGGGGCGGGAAGGCCCGCGCCAAAGCATCATTCATCATTGACAGGCTAACACGCGTATACTAAACTAATGTATAGTATACGATATGAATGTCACCGACAAAATCGGCGTCCTGGCGGACGCCGCCAAATACGACGCATCCTGTTCCACCTCGGGCAGCGGGCGAAAAAACGCTCCGGGAGGGATAGGGAACGGGGCGGTCGGAGGCATTTGCCATTCCTGGGCGGCCGACGGACGCTGCGTCGCCCTCCTCAAGGTACTTTTATCCAATGCCTGCGCTTACGACTGCGCCTATTGCGTCAACAGGCGCTCCAACGACGTGCGGCGGGCGGCCTTCGAGCCTGAGGAACTGGTCCGGCTCATCGTCGACTTCTACCGTCGCAATTATATTGAAGGCGCCTTTCTCTCTTCGGGGGTGATAGGCAGCCCGGACGCGACGATGCAGCGGCTTATCTGGGTGGCTCGCACCTTGAGAACGCGCGAGCGGTTCAACGGTTATCTCCACATGAAAGTGATTCCCGGAGCGTCCGACGACCTCGTGGTGGAGGCCGCCCGTTGGGCGGACAGGGTGTCGGTGAACATAGAGCTTCCGAGCGCCGCGAGCCTTTCCCGAATCGCGCCTGATAAAACGCCTCAGGCGATTTTCGGCCCCATGAGAACCCTCGCTCGGGCAGGGGGCTTCGAGCCGGGAATGCTGCCCGCCCCGGCGGCGAGCGCGGCTTCGCCCAGGCTCGGGGCCGCGAAGGAAGAGGGCGGCGCCGCGGGCGAAGCCGCGCTCGTCCCCTACGCGAAGACGATACCGAGGGCGCCGGCACTCGCCGCGCGGAACGCGGCCAGCGCCTTAAGCGTCTTTGAGGCCAGAAAAACCCGCGTCCGCGATCCCGAAGCCGCCCTCATGCCCGCCGGTCAGACAACCCAACTCGTCGTGGGAGCCAGCCCCGAATCCGACGCGACGATCCTCAATCTCGCCGAAAATCTCTACCTGGCCTATGATGTGCGGCGGGTATATTACTCGGCCTTCATTCCCACGGGATCGGATCCGCGGCTCCCCACTATCGGAAAACCGCCTCTCGCAAGGGAGCACCGGCTCTATCAAGCCGATTGGCTTTTCCGCTTTTATGGTTTCGCCGCCTCGGAAATACTCGACGACGCCAATCCATTCCTCGACCAGCGCATCGACCCGAAAAGCGATTGGGCCTTGCGGAATATGCAGCGCTTTCCCATCGAGGTATCGACGGCCGACTACAAGGACCTCCTCCGCGTTCCGGGAATTGGCCCCACATCGGCCGCGCGGATCGTGAAAGCCAGAAGGCAAAGCGCGCTGCGAATCGCCTCGCTGTCGCGCCTGGGCGTCGTGATGCGGCGAGCCAAGTGGTTCATCACAGTGGGCGGCAAGCTGGCCGACGGCGAGATTTCTCTGCCGCTCGGCGAGCCAACCGCTTTTCCAAAACATGGCTCCCGGATGCTTGAGCATCCGGACATTCTGAGAAGGGCTCTGCTTGACCCGGCCTTCAGGGAAAATGAGTCGAGCCAACCCGATCTTCCTTGGGAGCAGAGTCCATGAGCAAGACTGTCCTGTCCTATGATGGCGGATTTCCCGGTTTTCTCTGCTGCGTCGCGGAAGCGATCAACATGTCCCGCGCCGGGTACCCTTTTCCCAACATCCGCGAGGTGGCATACAGGGAAGAACTCTTCGATGAGGCCTTCGCGGTGCGCCGCGATGAGGCGCGGGCGGCTGCGCTTTGGCTGCGGCTCTCCCTCATCGGGGGAGAAGCCGCGATGCGCGCATGCCACGAAGCGTATTGCTCGGATTTCCCGGCAAAGGAAGACGCGATCGCCCGCGCCCTAGCCAGAATTTTCCGCGAAGGCCGCGGCGCGTTGAACGATCTCGGCGATCCCGCCATCTGCCTCGTGGAAAAAGCGGGGCTCCGCGCGAAAGCCCAGGCACATCTCGTCGCGGGATTGATCAGATTTTCGGAACTCTCCGATGGATCATGGTTTGCCACGATCGAACCTGACTGCGATGTCCTTCCTCTGATCGCCGATCACTTCGCGGTCCGTTATGCTGATATGATTTTTGCTATATATGATAAAAAACGAAGTACCGCTCTCATGCATAAGCCGGGAAGCCCATGGAAAATCGTCGATGGCTTTTCCATCGACACAGGCGATGGCCAGGAATCAAATGAAGCGCACGATCCGCCGCTTTCGGAACGAGAGCTTTCCATAAGGGCCGGATGGATAAAGTACTTTGATTCCATAGCGATCGTACAACGTAAAAACAGTAGCCTCCAATCGGGACGCATGCCGAAAAAATACTGGCCTCTCCTGCCTGAGATGCGGACCGCGGCCAAAAAATAGACGTTGGCCGATTTTTGCGTCGGAGACACGCATTGCGCGCCCCCAAATACTGGCATATACTTTTCCCATTTCCGGAACAAGGAGGCCATATGCGTCACTTGTATCTTTCGCTCATGCCCGAAGCGCTGATCGCATCGATGCTGAGTCCAGAAGAATTCGGAAATTACTATGCGGTGGGATCAGAACACACAACGCAGGGACAAGCGGTCTTCTTCGAGGTGGATCCCGATTTCCGCCACGCGGAAATCCCCATCGGGGAGGCTCTCTCGCGATGCGTCCCCCACGCGGACGGCACTCCCAAACACACCGTTTACGCATCCGTATACAGGGTGCTCGAGAGAATCCCTCTGTCCGCCATCCGCACATTATACCTGACCACGAAAGACGGAAGGAGCCTCGGTCTTGAGCGTTCGGCGGAGACGGTGACATCGGATGGAGAGCTTCATCTCTATCACGAGCTCGCTCCCGTTCGCCCCCTTGTCGTGTCCAGGCTTGGGCCGGAGCCTTTCTTCCGGCTCCTCTGCGGAGGCTCCAAGACTCCCCTGAGCATTCCCGCCGTTTCCTTCATTGAACTGAGGCTCGGCGATCTGGCCACCGATCCTTTGAACGGCTCCCTCGGCGATCTGCCCTACGACAACGCCGACCACCTCCGCTCCTGCCTCGAGCAGGTGAAAAGCAAGGAAGTGGCCGTCAAGGTGGTCGACAGACTTCACCCAGGCACTTTCTCCTATCGCACAATAAAGAGTGGGCTCTACATCGGCAACAAGACCGATGGCTTGGCGGCCTATCGCCTCCCGGCCATGGCCGCCTTGAAGGAGACCGCCTATCTCTGGTGGAAATCCGCGACAATTTGAGAACATAAGGGTTGCGCTAGCCCGAGCCCCGCATCCAAAGCGCGCCGCTCGGGAAAGATGCACAAACCTGGAAGGGTATTATGAACAATGACCTTTGGCTTTTCATCGGCATCGGTTGCGGCCTGGGATCGATCGCCGCCGCGCTTGTCTACTATCGCTGGGTTTCCCATCAGGAACCGGGAAATGAGAAGGCTGTCCAGATCGCCTCATGGATCAAGGATGGAGCATCCACCTATTTGCGGATGCTGTATCGCGCGCTGATCGCCGTCGCCGTTTTCCTCGTGATCGTTCTGGCGATTATATTCTCGGGCGATCCCGAGCGACCGCTCCACGGCGTCTACACCGCCATAGCCTTCGGCTTCGGCGCGCTTTGTTCGGCCCTCGCCGGCTGGCTCGGCATGTCGATCGCCGTAAAGGCGAATGTCAGGACGGCAACCGCCTGCGGACGAAGTCTCGGGGAAGGGTTCAACGTAGCCTTCAAGGCCGGCTCCGTCATGGGTCTAGCGATGGTAGGTGTGGCAGTTTTCGGCATGAGCCTCCTCTACCTGATTTTCCACGACGCTGAAATCGTGCTCGGTTTCAGCTTCGGCGCATCCTCCCTTGCCCTCCTCGCCAAAGCGGGCGGTGGAATCTATACGAAAACCGCCGATATCGCAGCCGATCTGACAGGCAAGGTCGAACTTGGCATTCCCGAGGACGACCCCCGCAATCCGGCCGTCATAGCAGACAATGTCGGCGACAACGTGGGCGACGTCGCCGGCATGGGCGCCGACATTTTCGACTCCTACGTCGCCGCCACCGTGGCGTCGATGCTTCTGGGCACTTCATTTGCAGCCATCATCGGCATCCAGTACGTCGTCCTTCCGCTCATTCTCTGCATCCTCGGGATCATCAGCGCGCTTATAGGGCTACAATTCGTCAAAGTGGGACCTGAGGGAAAACCGGGCAAGGCGCTCAACTTCGGGACTGTCATTTCCTGCGTCATATTCGCGGGGCTCACCACCGCACTTTTCGCGATCGTCAACCTTTCCGCGGGCGAAATGCTGCTCAACTGGGGCGCGCTCATCGCGACCGTTTCCGGTCTCGTCATCGGCGTTATCATAGGCTTCACCACGGATTATTTCACGAACGACGAACACAGACCCGTACGGCATGTCGCCGAGATTTCGGCCTCCGGAACCGGCCTTACGATAATCACGGGTTTCAGCTACGGCCTCATCTCGATGGCCCCGGCTATTTTCGGCATCGTTCTCGCGACGCTTGCTTCGTATTTTTCAGCCCAGGCTTTCGGCCTTCCCGGAATTTATGGCGTCGGCATCGCCGCCGTGGGCATGCTTTCCCTCACCGGCATCGTCGTATCGAACGACGCTTATGGCCCCATCGTCGACAACGCCAAAGGCATCGCTGAAATGTCAGGCATGAGCCATGAGGTCGTGGACACCGCCGATGTTCTCGATTCAGCAGGAAACACGGCCAAGGCCATAACGAAAGGCTTCTCAATAAGCGCCGCCGCCCTCACTGTCCTCGCGATGTACGCGGCCTACTCTGAAGTCATCGTCAAATATTCGGGCGACAACTTCATCATGAACTTGCAGGATCCGATTGTGCTCGCCGGCATCTTCCTCGGCTGCATCGTGCCTCCCCTCTTCAGCGCCCTGACCATGCTTGCGGTGACGCGCAATGCCTTCACGATGATCGAGGAAATCAGGCGTCAATTCAAAGCCAAACCCGGCATTCTCGCCGGCACGGAACTCCCCGATTATTCCAAATGCGTCGGCATAGCTTCCTCAGGCGCCCTTCGCGCCCTCGTGCTTCCCGCATTCCTCGCCATCATCCTGCCCCTCATCGTAGGCTTCGCGATGGGGCCGACAGCCCTGGGGGGCTTCTTGGGAGGCTCGATTTTTACGGGCGTCGTATTCGCCCTCTTCATGTCCAACGCCGGTGGCCTCTGGGATAACGCCAAGAAATACATTGAAGCGGGCAACTGCGGAGGCCCGGGCTCCGAAGCGCACAAGGCCGCCGTCGTCGGCGACACCGTCGGCGATCCATTCAAGGATACGGCCGGCCCATCTCTCAACACGCTCATCACCGTGATGAGCCTCGTTTCAAGCCTCTTCGCGCCGCTTATCGCGCAGTATCATCTGTTCTGACGCGCCTCGCAGCGCGGACCTGATTCCATTTGGATCCGGTCCGCGCTACGCTTGGCACATCAGGAGCTTTTCATGAACAATTCCCCCTTGCATAATCTTGCTGGCAATACCTGGCTCTTGCCGGGTCCCACCAATATCGGCATATACAGCAGCGGCGATTTCGCCTATCTCATCGACTCGGGCAACGACAAGGACGCTGGCAGGAAAATCCTGAAGCTTCTCGTCGAAAAAGGCTGGGAACTGAAAGCGATCATCAACACCCATTCGAACGCCGACCACATAGGCGCGAACAACTATCTGCAGGGGGTCACCGGTTGCGAAATATGGGCTACGGCAGGCGAAGCCCCTTTCATCGAGCGGCCTGCCCTCGAGGCTAGCCTCCTGTGGGGCGGTTTCCCTTTTAAGGAGCTGAGGTCCAAGTTCTTCGAGGCGAAGCCATCCAAGGTAACGCGGCTGATCAATCCATCGGAAAACGCGGAAGGCTTCGCCTTCATTCCCCTTCCCGGCCATTTCATCGACATGGCCGGCATCCTCACGAAGGATAAAGTCGCCTATCTCGGCGACAGTCTTTTCGGAGAGCACATCCTCGAAAAGTACAAAATCCCCTTCATTTATGATGTCAGGACATTCAAGTCCAGCCTGGCTTCCCTCCTCGCTATCGAAGCGGATTGGTTCGTCCCTTCGCACGGCGATGCGCGAGAAACGATCAATGATCTTGTCGAGTTGAACGCCGCGAAGGTCGAAAAAATCGAGGCCGATCTCCTAAGCCTCCTTCGGAAGCCACAGCGCTTCGAAGATCTTCTCGCCGAATTGAGCTCTCTCTACGGCATAAGGCTCGACTTTGGGCAATACGCCCTCGATGGAAGCACGGTACGGTCGTTTCTCTCCTACCTGAAGGATGAAGGCAAAGCGGACTATCGTTTTGAGGACAACAAAATGCTGTGGACGACGAGGAGTTCGTGATGGCGTACGAAATCGGAATGGTGTCGCCCAACGATGCCGATGCTCTCTATTCCCTCATCAACCGGATAAAGGACGAAGAAAAATACCTTTTCTTCACGCTGCGCTTCCCTCCCGATGGCACGAAAAAGTATATAGAATCGCATATCGCCGCAGGCAATCCCATGATAGGCGCCTATGCCGAGGACGGCAAACTAGTCGGGTGGATCGACTTCAATATAGGCGGCTTCGAGGAAATCAGGCATACCGCCACGATCGGCATGGGAGTGGCGAAGGAGCATCGCGGCAGAGGCTTGGGCGAGCGACTTCTGAGCGCCTGCGTCGAAAACGCCAAGAATATCGGCCTAGAAAAATTGGAGCTCGAAGTCTTCGAAACAAACGCCGCGGCGAGAGCACTTTACCGCAAGATGGGTTTCGTGGAAGAGGGTTGCCTGAGGAAAAAGCGAAAATTCAAAGGACGATACGAAGACCTCGTGTGCATGGGGCTTTTCCTCTCCTGACAACACCTTTTCCCGCGATTTTTCGCTAGCTCGTTCGCGAAGCGGGCGGTATAATCGACGCAGATCATACCACTTCATCCAGGAGGAATTATATGAAAAGGAAGTTGCGCGCCGCCCTTGTCGCGGCCTTTGTGCTCTTTGCCACGGCGGGCGCTTGGGCCGCTCCATCGGCATTCGGACCATACAAATTCACGGCTGTAACCTTGCTGGTGCCATCCAGGGGGGTCAACGTTCCCGCAGTCTTCACCGTGCCCGAAAAAGCGGGCAGTCTCCCTCTCGTTGTCATGGCTCATGGCCACGGCGGAAGCAAGGAAGAAAACGGCGGCTTCACGGCGATCGCCGAAGCGCTCGCGGCGCGCGGCGTGGCGAGCGTCAGGATGGACTTTCCAGGATGCGGCGCCAGTTCCGAACCTTTCACCGCCAATACGGTAACCAATATGCTCGCCGACATGGAAGCGGTTCGCGCCTATGTGACGGCACGGGCTCCGATCAACCTCGCTAACACGGGCGTCTTCGGCTACAGCATGGGAGGCAGGATCGCCGTGCTTTCGGCCGCGAAAGGCTATCGTTCGCTCGGTCTCCTCGCCCCCGTGGGCACCGATGGAGCGGACGCGATGTACGCTTTCATGGGCGGCAAGAATGCCTACGCCGGATTGTCGGCCAAGGCAAAGGCCGAAGGCCATGTCCTCTTCACGACTCCCTTCGGACAGATCCAGGACCTCAGCGCCACATGGTTCACCGACAACGAAGCGGCCAAGGGACTCACCGCCGTGTCAGCCTTCACGGGCCCCATTCTTTTCGTGACCGGCGACGCTGACACGATCATTCCGTATTCGGTCATTGAAGCTACCGCGACCGCGGCGACGGCCAGCTCGGGCATCGAAGTCGTGGGCGTCACGGGTGCCGATCACGGCTACGGCTTCTACGGTGGCGATCCCGCCATCAAGCCGCAAGTCGTGGAAGCAATTGCCAGCTTCTTCGCCCTAACGTTGCGCTGAACGCAACCGATCGTTTTCGAACGAGCAGTCCTCGCCTCTGGGCGAGGACTGCTTTTTTATTTTAGCAAGGATTCGGGATCGCCTATCGGCTCACCTAACTTCATGAGTTTCTGAAGCGGAAGGAAGGCCGAAACATCCCCGATCAGGATTGCCCCGACGAGGCTTCCATCCTTTACGAAGAGGCGTTTGAAGCTCCCTTCGTTCCGGCGCGTGAAAACCGTCACTCCCTCGCCTGTCTCGATGGAGCCCAGCGAAACAAGCTCGATACCGCTCACCTTGAGCCTGGCTGATATTTGGCTGCCGGTATATACCACATTCCCGCCGGCGGCGTTGGCGCCCGCTACGAGACCCTGCTCTCTGGAAGCGAGCCATAGCCCATACACCGCGCCGCGGAATTGGGCGACATCGCCCGCGGCGAAAACCCCGGGAAGGCTTGTCTCCATGCGCTCATCCACCAGGATGCCCCGCTCGCAGGCTATGCCGGCGTCGCGGGCGACCGACAGGTTGCTCCTGATCCCGGCCGAAAAAACCACAACGTCGGCGGGAATTGACGAGCCGTCCTCAAACAGCACTTCAGCCGAGTCGCCATTCTCCCGAATAGCCGCCGTCCGCTTTCCCAGGTGAAAGGTCATTCCCATTGCCTCGAGGGAAGACTGAAGCATGGCGGCCGCATCGATATCCAGTTGCCGCGGCAGGAGGCGATCGAAAACTTCAATAACCGTCACCTTCCTTCCTCGCTTGACGAGGCTGGCGGCCGTCTCCAAGCCAAGAAGTCCGCCGCCTATGACGACGACTCGCCCTTTCCCCGCCCCATGCCCCAGAATCTTGTCGGCATCATCGATCGTTCTAAGGCTGAAGACACAGCCAAGCTCAATGCCTTCTATCGGGGGAAGAAAAGAAGAAGCCCCAGAGGCGATAACCAGCCGATCGAATCGATCTTGACCGCCGTCTCGGAGAATAATGCCGCGACCGACGGGATCGATAGACTCGACAGGGGTGTCGCGCATAAGCTTTATGTTCAGTTTCGTGTAGAAATCTTCTCCCCTGATCGTCAGTTTTGAGGCTTCGAGTCCGCCTCCCAGATATTCGATTATCCTGGGGCGGGAATAATGGAACCTATTCTCGTCCGTATAGATGGTCACCTCGCCTTCGGTATCCCTGGCGCGAACAGCCTCAGCCGCTGCCATGCCCGCGGCTCCATTGCCAATTATGATGTACTTCACGGAAGGATCCCCTTTCGATAAAAAAATACTAATTTATTCGTTTGAAAGGGAAGCATCCGCGTGATGCAAAGTTTCGGGGATGCTCATGAGCAGAGGAAGTCTGATGAGCAGATCGATTCCGGCGGCGAGAAGAAACACCCACATTCCACCAAAATGATCCCAGATCAGGCCGGCAATGATAGTGAGGATTGCCCCAAGCGCCATTTTGAAGAACCTCAGGAGGGCCATCCAATCGCCCATGTCGCCGGAAGGTACCTGCTCAAAGGCCATGGCTGACGAAACAACGAGGGTGACGGGGAAGGAGCCCAGGAGGATTCCCGAAAGGATGAGAAGTCCGGGATTGGAGGAAAAAACGAGGAGAAGGTTGCTCGCGAGAAAAAGCGGGGCAAGAAGATAAAGGATTTTTTTCCTGCCGATCTTGTCCGCCAGCTTGCCGAGAGGGAGACCGACCAGAAGACTGACGATGGACGAGCCGGTGACCATAGCCCCCAGAATATAGGGGCTCGCCGATTTCGCCTCGCTCGCGAAAAGCTGGGTGAAAGGGAGAACCATGCCGGTGGGCAGATTCGTCAGGCAGGAAACGGCGATGAATTTTATCAAATGTCTATTGCCCTTCAGCAGACGGAAAGGATTGGCGACGATAAAGGCGGGCTTGCCGGACTGTGTTGGATTTGCCGCGAGAATGCCACACTCGCCAAGATTCCGTTTGACGAAAAAGTATACGCCTATTTCTCCCGCGAACGCGAGAAAAAAGAGAGGCCTGACCGCGGTGACGCTGAGGCCTCCTAAAAGGCCTATAAGTCCTGCGCCTATGGCCGGCCCTATAAAGCTCATCGTGCCCTGCGCCACGCTTTCGCAGCTGCCCATGGCGGTTGCCCGCACCTTGTTCCCGAGGGAGCTTCCGCAGACGACGTTGCAGCAGAGGCCGACTTCCGCCGATCCGAGCCACCAGACCATGATGCCGGCCATGCCAAAGATCCAGTTCCCCGCCACGCCGAGTATCAGGTAGGAGACCGCGATGATGGCCAGACCGTCGATGTAGACGCGTCGCGTGCCGGAACGTCTGAGCAAGGAGACGCCAAGCAGCCCGTAGAGCGCGCTAAGCGCCATGCCCAGGCCGTTGGCGAGTCCCAGGGATGTTCCCGAAGCGCCGAGACCGACGATATAGATGCTGAGATAGGGGAATATCATCTGATAGATCAGCTTGTCGAAGGAAGCTCTGGTCGCCGTCACTTTCCAGTTTTTAGGCAATCCGGTCAGAAAGCCGAATTTGCCCGATGCGCTGATCATTGTGTTCCGTCCTTGATGCGGCGTCCTGCCACGCTGTCTGGCTTTGCCTTATTAAGCCCGCCGAAAACCAGGCAACTATCGCATGAAGGAAGGGCTCTGTCAAACAGGAGACCGGGCGAAAAACGATTCGGCGAGGGCGTGTCGCGGGCGTGTCGACAAGGCTCTGGCGGGGGCGCCCCCGGCGCGCCGGGGGCGCCCCCGCCAGAGCCCGCGTCCCGTGCCGGCGCGGCGCTTTTCGGGAAATCTCAGAACGCCGGAACGAAGCTGCCGCTGTAGTTATTCTCGAGATACTGGCGCACTTTCTCGGTCTGGAGTGCCTTGACCAGGGCCACGACGCGCCAATCCTTGGCGTCGCCCTTGCGCACGGCCACGATGTTGGCGTAGGGGGACTCGGAGCCTTCGATCATCAGATTGTCCCTGGCGGGGAAGAATCCCGCCTGGGTCGCGAAGCTGCCGTTTATGATCGCGGCGGCCGCGTCGTCCAAGGTTCTCGGAAGCTGTGGAGCCTCGATTTCCTTGAACGCGAACTTCTTGGGGTTCTCGATGATGTCGCGTATGGTCGCCTTGAGGCCTGAATCGGGGGCGAGCTTGATGAGGCCCTTGTTCTGGAACAGTATGAGGGCGCGGGCTTCATTCGTGGGATCGTTCGGGATGGTGATGACGGCTCCGGCGGGAATATCGGCCAACTTCTTGTACTTGCGCGAATAGAGTCCGAGGGGAGCGACGAACACTTGCCCGGCCGATTCCAGCGAGAGCTTCCGCTCCGCAGCGAAGTTCACGAGGTAAGGCGTGTGCTGGAAAAAGTTCGCGTCGATTTGCTTTTCGGCGAGAAGGAGGTTGGGCGTCACATAGTCGGTGATCTCGATCACCTCGAGCTTGATGCCCTGGGCGAGCAGGTCGGCCTTCACCAAATTCAGCAGATCGGCATGGGGAATTGGGTTGGCGCCGACCTTGAGCGTGACTGGCTTCTGCGCGCTTTGCGCGTAGACGGGGATCGCTATGGCGGCGAATATGAGCGCCACAGCGACGATGAACGATATGGATAGTCTGTTCCTGCGGTTCATTGTGAACCTCCTACATTGAGCTTATGCCGCCGTAAAGGGGCATTGGGGGACTGTTTGGGGGATTGGCCGGCCATCGCGCGAACGCGATCGCCGGTCTTTCCGGATCACTCTCTCAGCGCTTGAGCTTGATGTTCCTCGTGATCCTGTTGCCCGTCATCTGGATTCCCTCAACGAGGAGGATGATGGCGAGCACCGACGCGATCATGATGTCGGTCCTGAAGCGCTGATAGCCGTACCTGATCGCCAGATCCCCGAGACCGCCCCCTCCGATGACCCCCGCCATGGCGGAATACCCCACCAGGCTTATCATCGTTAGCGTGAGGCCCGAAATCAGCGAAGGCAGCGCTTCGGGCACGAGGATAGCGAAGAGAATCCGGGCCTTGGAGGCGCCCGAGGCTATCGCCGCGTCTAGGATGCCGACATCGATTTCGGCGAGCGAGGATTCGACGATCCGCGCCACGAAGGGGCTGGCCGCGACGGAAAGCGGAACGATTGCCGCCACCGTACCGAGGCTGGTGCCGACGATGAGGCGCGAAAGGGGAAGGACGAGGACCATGAGAATGATGAAGGGAAAGGACCTGAGCGTGTTGATGACGCGGTCGGCCACCTTCTTCACGATCGAAAGCTGGCTGGCGTGTTCGGAGAGCCTTTCGTTGGACATGAAGTAGAGCGACAGGCCTACGGCGCCTCCGAGGAGAGCCGCGATCGATGTCGAAGCGAAGACCATGAGGATGGTTTCCAGCACCGGTCGGGCGAGAAGGTCGATTATCTCACGCATGGCTGACCTCCGCGACGAGCCGGCGTGCTGTCTCGGTGCGCGGTCCTGCAAAGACCGATGCCACGGGGCCGCTTTCTATGATGGAGCCGCCCGAGATGATCGCGACATCGTCGCAGATCCGCTTCACCACTTCCATCTGATGCGTGACCATGAGAACCGTCAGGCCGAAGCGCTGGCGAAGCGACTGTATGAGGTCCAGTATGGAACGTGTCGTCTCGGGATCGAGGGCGCTCGTCGCTTCATCGCAGAACAGGATCTTGGGATTGTTCGCGAGGGCCCTGGCGATAGCGACGCGCTGGCGTTCGCCTCCCGAAAGCCGGCCGGCTGGCCTTTCCGCCTTGTCCGCCAGCCCCACGAGCTCCACCAGTTCCTCAACCCTGGAGCGGATAGCCGTTTTGCTCCAGCCGGCCGCCTCGAGAGGAAACGCTACGTTGCCCGCGACCGTCCGCGAGGAGAAAAGATTGAAGTTCTGGAACACGAACCCCGCTTTTCTTCGAGCATCGATGAGGTCTTTCCCCTTCGCTCCCGACACGGATATGCCTGAATAGATGACTTCGCCATCATCGCCCTTCTCGAGGAGGGAGGCGATCCTTATAAGGGTCGTTTTGCCTGCTCCGCTGCGCCCTATTATGCCGAAGATCCTGCCCGCGGGAACCGAGAGCGATACGCCGCCAAGCACGGTGTGAGGACCAAAGGATTTTCGGATATCGCGTATCTCGAGCGCTGGCTGATCGCTTTGAGGCATCGATGATGATGGATTGGACGGAGTATGGACGAGAGCTAGAGAGTGGAGTATTGCGGCCTGTTCCGGCCGCTTCGCATGAAACATAAGGAATCTTTACTATTGAGCATGTGAACTTCCTTTCGCGCACCATACAACAGGGGCTTGCGGTATGTCAAGCCGCCAAAAGCGCTGAATTTCCGCATTCCATCGCTCGAAAACCATTGTCGCCAGGGAGTGATCGCGAAAATTGCCCGATACGAGAAAATTAATGTTTGCAAAATCTCGAGATCGTTTATACAATTAAAGGTGTTCTTCGTTCCGCGCGGAATATGTCGCGCAATGGCCTCGCACAGGCCCGGAGCGATATGTTCTTAGGTTTCCCTGATCGAAAGGAGAGCAAGATGAAGAAAATTGCACTGCTAATGGCGCTTCTCTGCGCTGTCACTTTTTTGACATTCGCCGCGCCTCCGGCCAAAGCGGCTTCCGGCGCAGCGAACGCTGATGTCGGCGATCTGATGGTCAATGCCGGTATCAATTTCGGCTGGTATGGTTTCGGCGTCGGCGGCGGCGTTGAGTACATGTTCGCCAAGTGGGATATCCCCAATTTCGCCCCCCTCACCTTCGGAGGCGCCGGAAAGATCGGCGTCTATATCCCTGGTTTCGATATCGATATCGCGGCGCTGGCCACGATGCATTTCGGCCTCAAGGCATTTACCAGCCTTCCCGAGTTCCTGCGCAATTTTGACTGGTATTGGGGCCTCGGCATCGGCATCGGCATAGGAACCTATGGTGGCGTGGGCGTTTCCACGGGCAGCGGCATCTCCTATTTCCTCAATCCCAACCTCGCCATAAACGCCGACTACTTCTACACCAACTATTTCGGCGCCGGTTCGGGCAGTTCGGGTATCCTCGGCATCAAACTCAAGCTTTAGCATTTTCCCATCGCGCGCGGAAGGACTGTCCGAGACTCGTTCTCCGGGCAGTCCTTTTTTTATTTCGCGACGGGGAAAAGCCTGCCCGATCGAAGGCCCAGAACAGGATAGCCCGCGCTGTCGAGTCCCAGGTACAGCGACATGTCGAAGGGCGCAAGCCCGGCAAAGCTAGTCGTCGCGCTTAAGGTCAGTCCTCCCGCAAAGGCGTCGGGCATTGGGCCAGATCCATCGGCTGCCAGCCATGCGCAGTCGAAATATGGCCCCAACTCTATGTCTTTTACGAGCAGTATCTCGCCCGCGTCGAATTCGAGTTTTTTGGCGAGCCAAACCAGTTCCGCGTTGGCGGCCATCACGAGAGGCGCTTTGCCCGCGAGCGCATTGCCCCGATACGCATCGTCCGACCTCAGCGCCAAACCAGAGCCCGACGCGTCGAAGCGGCCCGTCGCCCGCCCCCTAAACGAGGCGATTCCCATGGCCGCGGTCCCCGCCTTCAAGGTAAATTCCGGGCCGTAATTCAAAGTTCCCGCGAAGCGGTCGGCGAACGCGCCAGCCCTCGCCGATAGAAAGCCAGCCCATGCCCATTTGCCGGGAAGAAGGGATCGGTTTCCAAGCTTCGCGTCGAAGGCCAGGCCCGCCCTTGCCTCCCAGTCCAGATTGCCCATGGCGAGTACATATTCTGTCGAGCCATTCACATAGGGCTGAACGATAAGATCATCGCCTCCGGAAAGCCATGTGAGAGCCGCTAGGCCTTCGATGCTCGCTGGCGCGAGGAAAAAACTGGGCCAGTCACTGAAGTCTCCCCACAGCCTCAGTTCAGCGGAAGCGCGGAACGTGTCGAAGGGGTTGGCCGCAAAGCCCGCCGTCAAAGCCCATTGTCGTCCTTTTGTCCCCGCAAGTCCCACCAAGGTGGAAAGGACGGTCCTTGTCCTTCCCGCCGCGGCGACGGCGGCGATTCCAAGATAATTCTGGCCATCCAGCGCCATGGGCGCGAACTCGAACTCATTCATGAGCTTGTACCGAAGTTTGAAACGGATCGAGGGAGCGACGTACGGCAGCGCGCCCCGTTTTAAGGTTCTGAGGACTTTTGGGATGGATGTGTCATACGCCAATCGGGCTTCGGTCAGTCCTTGAGGCGGAATTGTCCCGAGCGCGGTCGCGGGCAAATTGCCGGCGATTGTCCCGATCACGGCGCGAGCGCTGGTCCGCCCTCGCTCGATGATCGATTCGGGACTCGCGAACTGCATGTAGGAAATATCCTCGACCTTGTTCCTTATGACGAAAGGCGACGCTGCCATCAATTCCTTCATGCCTGCTCTCGACTTCCCGATATCGAAGGCTCTGCTGAGCACCGACAGGAGATTATTGAAAGCAAGGCCCTTGTCGGAAAAGGCTGTCGACACGATGAGGAGGGAAGAATATTTTGCCGCTATGCCAACAGGCACGAGATTGGTTGTCCCTCCATCGACGAGCAGGAATCCGCCAAACGGCACGGGCTCGAAAATCGAAGGCATGGCGAAGGTCGTGGCCATGACTTTGGCGAAATCGCCCGCCGACAGTTCCACTTGGCGCCTCGATTTCAAGTCCTCGGCCGTCACGATGATGGGGATCGGCGTTTCCGACAGATCCAGATGGCCGACCATCTCTTCCACCGCGGCCGCGAAGGGATCGGCGTTGATGAGACCTCCCTTCGTCGGGAGAATGAGGCTGAAATATGATTCGGGAGGAACGCTGCCGACTATTTTGGCGATCATATCCGGCGAGATGCCCGCGGCGTAGAGCATGCCAACAACAGCGCCCATCGAGTTGGCCACGATGAAATCCGGCCTGATGCCGGCTTTCTCCAGTTCCTGGAGCACGCCTATATGGGCATAGGCTCTCGCCGATCCCCCGGCGAGAACGAGCCCGAGCGGCTCGCGCCCTTCGGCGCGGATTTTGTCCAGCCGCGCGGAAAACCCTTCCATTCCGACGCGAATGGGTTCGGCGATAACCCTGAAGGTGTCGTTCGGAGGGAATGCGGCGTCCACGTTTTGGGCACGCGCTCCCGACAATCCAGCGATGAACATGAGCGCGAGGATGACCATGCGATTCAGCATGGCGGAACTATATCATCAGGAAGCCAGTCCGGCCAATCTATCGACGAGAGTATCGATTTCTGCTATGCTGGGCGCATGAACGAACACTCATCCGACAAAGCGGAACCTCCGTCTCCCGAGTCTGACCCCTTCAGTAGCGACGGCGCCGAGCGAAGGCGCCCGGTCACGCCTTTCTTCCGAAACCGCGAGGCGCGCCATGATCGTTGAGCTCATCCTTATCCTGGCCCTCATCCTTCTGAACGGCTTCTTTTCCCTTTCCGAAATGGCCATCGTCTCTTCGAGAAAAGCGCGGCTCCGCCATGAAGCCGATCAGGGCAAGGAGAACTACAAGCTCGCCCTCCACGCCGCCGAACAGCCAAGCCGGTATCTTTCGGCGATCCAGGTCGCGATAACCCTCATCGGCATCCTCACCGGAGCCGTTGGCGGCGCGACGATATCACATAGTCTCGCGCTCTGGCTGTCGGGATTTCCCGCCCTCGCCCGCATCGCCAATCCTCTCGCCGTGGGCATCGTCGTCGTCGTGACGACCCTCGTTTCCGTCATCCTCGGCGAACTCGTTCCGAAGAGCCTGGCCCTTTCCAGGCCCGAATCGATCGCGGCGGCGATCATCCGCCCGCTTCGCTTTCTCAGCGCCCTCTTCAGCCCTCTCGTTCGCTTCCTCTCGGGCACGACCTCCCGGATCGTGAAAGCCCTCGGCTTTGCCAGGGCCCCAGGCCCCGACGTTACCGAAGATGAGGTCAAAGTCCTCATCGCCCAGGGAGCCGAGACGGGCATTTTCGAAAACTCGGAAAAGGAAATGGTGGAAGGCGTCCTCAATCTGGACGACCGGCGAGTCACTTCTTTCATGACGCCGCGCACCGATGTGGTGGCCCTCGATATCGAAGATGGGAAAACCGCGACGAAGGAAGAACTCGTGGCGCACGCGGATTTCGCCTGCCTGCCCGTCATCGAGGGCGACCTCGACAAGATCGTGGGCATGCTGGGCGTGCGCGAAGCTCTCGCCGCCCTTGTGCGGGATGGATCCTTCGACATCCGCGCCCATCTCGTCGCCCCTGTTCTCATACCCGAGACGATTTCGGCGCTGAAGGCGCTCTCCCTTCTGAAAGACAGCGACGCGCGCACGGGCTTGATCGTCGACGAATACGGCGGCGTATCCGGTCTCGTCACCATGAGCGATCTGATGGAATCGGTGGTAGCGGGACTTGCCCGGAACGATTCGGATGAGGTGCCTGGACTCGTTGAGAGGGAGGATGGATCCTTCCTCGTCGACGGGGCGCTCGCCATCGCCGAATTCGCGGAATCCATGGACATGGACCAGGATGAATTCGACGACAGCGCCTACGACACAGTGGCGGGCCTCGCCCTCGCCTGCATTGGCTCCATTCCCAAGGCGGGCGATCATTGCGACTGGAACGGCATCCGCATCGAAATCGTGGATATGGATGGCAACAGGATCGACAAGGTCCTCGTTACGCGAACTGGTCCAGCTTCCCTTCCCGAATGACTTTGTACTTTCCCGTTTTCGTGTCGAGGTCATAGACCGAGAAATTGGTGTCGATGTTGAAGCCCGGCAGACGTACCGCGAAGTTGAGCGACACGGATCCATCGTCGCCCGAAACGATGCGGTGGAACACGTTGGTGGGCCAGACGAGCATCGCCGGGCCGTCGTAGACGAGCTTATCGTTGTGGTACACCTTTTCGGGCTCGACGACAAAGTGCTCGAGACGCTGGTATTCGAGGGTGTAGATGTCGACCATTCTGACTCCCGCGAGGACGAGGAGGTTATCCTCCTGATGCGGGTGCAGGTACCAGGGCCGCTCGATATCGCCCACCGAACCGGGGGAAATAGCCCTCTTCTTGTGGATAACGCGGTCGATGCCGTCTATCCTGGGCAGATACTGCATGGGAAGAATATCGAACGACACGCCTTCGGTTTTCCTGAACGGCTTCAGTCTGATGATCCGCCAGAATCGCTCCACTTCATCGTGAATGTAGTCCATCGCCTCACCTCCTAAGCTCCGCCATGGCCTTCTCGAGCCTGCGAAGCGCTTCCTCGAGCAGCGATCTCGGACAGGCTATATTAAGGCGCATGAAGCCTGACCCGCCCGAGCCGAATTTCGTCCCTTCATCCAGCCAAATTCCGGCTTTCTTCATGAAAAAATTCTTGAGTTCCCCGTCGCTGAGACCGAGGTGTCGGCAATCGATCCAGGCGAGGTAGGTACCCTCGAGGGGGAAGACCGCGAGCTCCGGCAGCTTTTCAGCGATGAATTCCGACACGAGGCGGAAATTCCCGCGCAGGTAGGCGAGGAGTTCCTCGAGCCATGGCTCGCCGCGCCGATAGGCCGCCTCGAGGGCGACATTGCCGAAAATATTGGAAACGCCGATGCCCGAATTATCGACAGCGGCCGCGAAGGCGTCACGCAGTCTCCTGTCCGGGATGATCGCGTTCCCCATGGTGAGCCCCGCGATGTTGAAGGTCTTGTTGGGCGCGGTGAGGGTCACCGTGATTCCGGCGGCCTTTTCGGAGATCGAGGCGATGCAGGTGTGGCGGGTCTCGCCCAGGATGAGGTCGGAGTGGATTTCGTCCGAGATGATGACGATGCCGCGGTCTTCGCAGATATCGACGAGCCTTTCAAGTTCTGCTTTTTCCCAGACGCGGCCGACGGGATTGTGCGGGCTCGAGAAGATGATCGCCTTTGTCCTCGCGTCGATCGAGCGCTCGAGGCCTTCGTAATCCATGCGATAGCGTCCGCCTTCGATCGTGAGGGGGTTCTCGACGAGCTGGCGGCCATTGTTCAGGACTGCCTTGGTAAAGGGATAATAGACAGGGGGCTGGATGATGATTTTATCCCCTGGGCTGGAGTAGGCCTGAACCGCGAAGTTGACGGCGGGAACGACGCCGGGGGAATAGCGGATCCACTCCTTGGCTATTTTCCAGCCATCGCGTCGCCCCATCCAGTCGATAATGCTCCGAAAATAGGCTTCGGAGGCTGCGGGATACCCGTACAGGGGATGGGCGGCCCGCTCACGCACAGCTTCAACCACCTCGGGGGGACAGGCGAAGTCCATGTCGGCCACCCAGAGCGGGAGCACGTCGTCAGAGCCACAGAGCCTTCGCCGATCAGCCCACTTGAGGGAATCGGTGGAAGCTCTATCATAGATCGTGTCGAAGTCGTATGTCATTCGGCGCCTCAGTCGGTTGCGCGGTGGGAGGCGATGGCGTCGATCCGGGTGGTGCCGGCGGAAGCGATGGATTCAATCTCCACGGCTCCATTCTTGGGTAGGGCCGCCACCTGGACGGTGCTTCGGGCAGGGTAATCCTTGGGGAAAAATTCTCCATATACGGCATTCATCGCGGCGAAATCCCCCATGTCCCTTAGGAAAACGGTTGTCTTCACGACATCGTTGGTCGAAAGCCCGAGCTCGGCGAGAATGGAAGCGATGTTGCCGAGTGATTGGCGGGTTTCCGCCGCGATGCCGCCGGGCGCGAGGGCGTTGGTGGATGGATCAAGCCCCAGCTGGCCGGAGAGGAATATCAGGTCGCCTGAAACGACGGCGTGCGAATAGGGACCGAGGGCGGCGGGAGCATTCTTGGCATTGAAACTGCGCTTGGGCATAGTATTCTCCTTGTGCGTACAAAGATGATTATGGCCGCCCCGCGCCGGGATTTCAACACCGATCGCTCATTGTTCCCCGCGCAGTTCCCTCAAGTATTTGTAAATAGTGTGCCGGGTGACGCCTAATTCCCCCGCGACGAGCTCCACCGAGCCCTTTATGTCGAATATGCTTCGCAGTTCGAGATTGGCGACGACGCGACGGTTTTTCTCCGTGGGGGAGACGCCCGTAATGCGCGAGATGGCATCGAGTTCATCGGCCACCGCTTGCGCGACGAGTCTGCCCACATCGGGGGCGAAATTTTCCCCCGAGGGCGGCGTTTCGGAGGAGGGCGAAAAATCTTTGCAGAATTGCCCTACCGGCAACGAGAGATCGAAATTGATGCAAAGAAAGCCTATCGGCAAGCCTTCGTCGTTGCGGATGATCATCGTCGTCGACTTGAGCGGCTTGCCGGCTTTTGTCATCGAAAAATAGGGACCGATTATATTGTCCTTGGACTCGATGGCATTATTGGCCACCTTGAGTCCAAGATCCGTGATGGGCGACCCGACGGAGCGACCTGTGACTTCCCCGTGGACGATCTTCACGATCGAGTGCCCGAGATCCTCGAGGGAGTGGATCACTACCTCGCAGCCTTTGCCAAACATGCCGGCGATGGTGTCAGCCAAGAGACTGTGACTCGCGAGGATCTGCTTGTCGCGGGCGGTGAAGACGCGTTTGGCGTGGGCGGCTATATCGTCTTGGCTCGCGGGCTTCTTTATTTCCTTGGCAATCATGGCACCTACCTCGGTTCAGGGCAAAAAGCCCAGAAACCATGCGTGGACGAGGGCTCCGGGCACAAGCTCGGGATGGAAAGTCGCGCCGAGGATGTTGCCCTCGCGGACGAGAATGGGATCCCCGTTATGACGAGCGAGAACTTCCACCTTCGGGCCGACCTCGATGATTTTCGGGGCGCGGATGAAGACGGCTTCGATTTCGGCGATCCCGGGGATGGAGGTTTTTACGGGGGCACGGAAGCTGTCGATCTGCGTGCCGTAGGCGTTTCTCCGGACTTTCGCGTCGAGAACACGGAGCCCCGGCTGATTTTTCTTCTCGACGTCCTTCGCGAGAAGAATGATGCCCGCGCAGGTGCCGAACACAGGCATTCCCGCAAGTATCCTGTCCCTGAAGGCATCGAGAAATCCAAATCGCTGGAGCAGGGAGCCCATGACGGTGCTTTCGCCGCCGGGAATCACCACGGCGTCGGCTGAATCGAGATCGGCTTTGGAACGGATCTCGAAGGCGTCGGCGCCGGCGAAGCGAAGGGCGGCGATGTGGGCGGCGTAGTCGCCCTGGAGGGCGAGGACGCCGACCCTGCGGCTTCCTTTCGGGGAGAGAGCTGAAACCATTCCCGTCACCAGCCTCTCGCCGCCATTTTCTGGTTTTCGTCCAGTTCGGAAATGCCGATTCCAACCATGGGCTCGCCCAAATCCTCGGAGAGTTCGGCGAGTTTCTTCGGGTCCTTGAAATGGACGACGGCGCCGACAATGGCCGCGGCCCGGCGGGCGGGATCGCCCGACTTGAAGATGCCCGAGCCCACGAAGACGGCTTCGGCGCCAAGCTGCATCATGAGGGCGGCATCTGCGGGGGTGGCGATCCCGCCCGCGGAAAAGTTCGGCACGGGCAGCTTGCCGGTTTTCGCGATCTCGTAGACGAGTTCGTAGGGGGCGCCGAGCTCCTTGGCCGCGGTCATCAGTTCCTCATCGGGAAGACGAGTGAGGCGCGCGATGCCGTCGCGGACGGCGCGCATGTGCTTCACCGCCTCGATGACGTCGCCCGTGCCGGGCTCGCCCTTGGTGCGGATCATCGCCGCGCCTTCCCCGATGCGGCGGAGGGCTTCGCCCAGGTCGCGGCATCCGCAGACGAAGGGCGCCTTGAAATCGTGCTTGAATACATGGAATTTATCGTCGGCGGGGGTGAGAACTTCGGACTCGTCGATGAAGTCGATACCGAGCGCCTCAAGGATCCTGGCTTCGACAAAATGGCCTATCCTGCACTTTGCCATGACGGGAATCGAGACGGCTTCCTGGATTTCCTTGATCATTTTGGGATCGGACATGCGGGCGACGCCGCCCTGGGCGCGGATGTCCGCGGGAACGCGCTCGAGGGCCATGACGGCGCAGGCGCCCGCTTCTTCCGCTATCTTGGCCTGCGCCGCGTTGGTGACGTCCATGATGACGCCTCCCTTGAGCATTTCCGCGAGGCCGACTTTCGTCTTCCATTCAGAGCCCTGCCGGGCTGACCAGAACATCGTATCCATATCAGACTCCTTATCGTACTGTTCGAATTTGCAGAGAGTATCGATACCCTATAGCAAAACCCGGGTTTATTCAAGTTTTCCGGCGAGAACCCGATGAGGTCGGCGCCGGGCTCGGCCGCTCGGCCGTGGCCGAGCGGCCGAGCCCTTAAACTAAGCCCCATCATTGTGATATCATTCCTGACTATGAATGTACTGCTTACCGGCGCTTCCGGCCTCCTCGGGCGAGCGATTTCGTCCAGGCTATCAGCCAGAGCCGATGTCGAACTGAGCGCCGTCGGCTTTTCGAGGGCCAAGCCGCCCATGATAAAGGCGGATATAACCGACCCCGCCGCGGTGGAGGCGCTTTTCGCCGCGACAAAGCCTGATTTCGTCATTCACGCGGCGGCTGAGCGCCGTCCCGATATCGTGGATAAAAATCCTTCGTTGGCAAGGACGCTGAATGTGGCGGCCACCGAGACGATCGCCGCTGCCTGCTCGACATATGGCGCCTTCATGCTGTACATATCCACCGATTATGTGTTCGACGGATCGAATCCTCCGTACTTTCCGGATTCGCCGACTCATCCGCTGAACGAGTATGGCATTCTCAAGCTTGAAGGGGAGCGCCGCGTCGCTTCGATTCTGGCCGAGGGAGAAAAGGCGAGCTTTGCGGCTCCGCGTGCCGCCATACTCAGGATCCCCCTTCTCTACGGCCCGGTGGAAACCCTCGGCGAATGCTCGGTCACCGACTTGGCTTCTCTCCTCCGGAAGCGCGAGCCCTGCGCGGTCGAACACTGGGCGCAGCGATATCCTCTGCATGTCGACGATGTCGCCGCCGCAATTATGGCGATCATTGACGCGGCCGCCACCCGATCCGATGGACTTTCGGCGCAGCGTTCGCATGCTGGCGCGTCTTCGCGGGCAGGGCTTCCGATCTTTCTCCTCTCGGGTCCCGTCGCGTACACGAAGTACGAAATGGTCATTGTCATGGCGAAAGCCCTGGGCATTGACGCTTCCTTCGCCAAGCCTGATGCCTCCCCTCCGAGGGGCGCGCCTCGTCCGAAGGATTGCCGAATGGACACCTCGCTTATCGCGACCTTGGGATACAAGCCAAAGGTCGAATTCGAGGCTGGCATCGGCGGCGCGCTCGCGCCATTTTTCCGCGGCTGACCGGCATGCTCCGCGGTCATCGGCCGGGGCGATCCCGGCATACCCCCACGCCCCCGACGAAACAAGGGCTGCTCCTCGCTCTTCTCGTCGCGCTCGCTCCGGCCCTCGCGGCCACGTCCTGCGCGAGCGCGCCGCAATCGGCACCCCCCTCCTCCCTCGAAGCCAGCGCAAGCCGGTATTTCGCCAGCCACGACATACCGCGGCTTCCCTCGACGATGCCCAAGCTCTACTTTTCGAGCGACGAATGGGCCGCCCGCGCCCTCGAGCTGGTTAAAGGCGCCAACGACTACATTATGATTTCCTCGTTCCTCGTCAATAGTCATCCCGTGAACGACGCCATCATGGAAGCCCTTGCCGAAAAGGCCGCCAAAGGCGTACGCGTCTATGTCATGTTCGATTCTTCCTCATACTTCACCTATATGCCTGACAAAAAATCTTACTTGCCGGCAGCCCTGGCCCACTTCCGCGGAACGGCCGTCAAGGTAGCCGAATACAATCCCATTTCCGGTGCCAAGCTTTTCGCCCTCCCTTCCCTTCTCGATCGGGATCACCGGAAATTCTGGATCGTGGACGGAAAATATCTCGCCGCGGGCGGCATGAACCTCAACTATTACTCCCTCGCCCCCTCAGGCGAGTACAGCAACATCGACACCTTCGCCGAGATCGAAGGCGAAGAGCCGCTCAGACTCATGGTCGATTCCTTCTGCGAAACATGGAACCGATACTCGCCCGAGCGTCTTTCTCCCAAGGCCTTCGATATCAAAACGGAATCGGTGGGCAGTTCCATATGGCTCATCGACCAGATTCCCGGCGAAAAATCAAAAGTGGATATGCTCTTCGACGCCTTTTTCGGCGGCGCGGAAAGGGAAATCTGGATGCTCCAGGCCTATACCTTCTCGACGCCCGCCCTCGTCGCGAAAATCGAAGCCGCCACGAAGCGAGGTGTGAAGGTCCACATCGTCCTTTCGGCCAACTCCTTCAGATCAGCGTACGATGAAGCCTCGAAATACTGCATCGAAGATCTGCTGAAGGCGGGAGCGAGCGTCTACATGTTCGACGCCCCGGACGATTCCTTCCTCCATTACAAGCTTATGCTCGCCGATGGACAGCTGGCGGCATTCGGAAGCCCAAATTACAATTTCAGGTCGCAATATCTCTCGAGGGAAATAGCCATCGTGAGCGCCGAGCCCAGCGTTGCCTCCGCGGCCCTCCTCAATCTGAAGGAGCTTATGAAATACGCCACGCCAGTGACGATGGAAGAAGCCCGCGGTTATCGCGGCCTCAGGTATTTCGCTTCCTATCTCGGCATGCTGTTCGGAGGATGATGCGATGAAAATACAAAGCCGAGGCGCGATCCTCCTTCTCTTTCTCGCTTTTCTCTCGGCATCGGTCTTTCCCGCTTTCGCGAAAGAGAAGGCCTCCTATTATTATTCCGTGTCGATGGAGGGCTTCTCCTCCCCGCTTTTTTCCGCCTCGGAGTACGCCGATTTCTCGGCCTCGATCGAAGTATCCCCGCGCGACGCGATCAACCCAGCCTTTTCCATGCATTACCTGCTGCCGGCGAATCCACTTGCCATCGGTGATTCGCTCGCGGGGATCAGCATCGATCTCACGCTCTTCTATCTCGAGGATCATCCCTTGGCGTGGATGTCGCCGAGAAAGACAAGCCTGGCTCCCCAATTAAGCGCGGCCGCCTATGTACCGATCGCCGATCTCGGGAATCTTCGCTACACGGTGAGCCTCTCTCCCTTCCGTCTCTTCGCCGGCTACGGGTACTTCTCGATCGGGGCTTTCAGCCTCGTCCTCGATCCATCGTTCACGGTGAGTGGCTGGGGGCTCCGGCTCTTCGATTTCTCTTATCTGAAGTTCTGAAGGAAAGCGCGATGAAATATCGGATGCGGGCCGTCCCGCTTGCACTGTTCATACTCCTCACCGCTGGCGCCGCCTGCGCACAAGATCTCGCTTTCTCCATCGGAACCTGGAGCTTCTTACCCGACGCGGCAGGCAAGCTCCCCGGAGGAACGCCGGGAGTCTTCCCTTCCTTCGGCGCCACCTACGGCATAACGCGATATCTGGAAGCGGGCGTGGCGATAATTCCGCGCCTGACCCCTAAGCCCTTCGACGACATTTTCGTCGAGGAACATGTGGGGGTCTCGCTTTTCGGCGAGCGGGTGAAGGCCTCGGGCGGCCCGGCCGTCTACATCAATACGTTGCTCGACGCAGGATTCATCTTTGGAGCGCACAACGTCATTTCTGGCGCTCCCGTCTATTCAAGGGCGCTGTTCCTGCGCATCACCCCCATCACGCTGGGCAATCCGTATTACGGAAGGCGCGACCGGATGCTGTCGGTGGGCCTCGTCTATGATTACGACGCGAATTCCACGTCGCTCTTCGTAAGCCTCATCGCCGCCGATTTCTACCTTGCGCCCAGGCAGAAAGCTCGTTAGGCTTCAAAGCATGGAACGCGAACGGCTCCGAGCGATATTCTTCCGCGCCAAGGTGGGGATCGCCGGAGCCGGCGGACTCGGTTCGAATTGCGCCGTCGCCCTCGTCAGGGCAGGAGTCCGCCGGCTCGTCATCGCCGATTTCGACAAGGTCTCCGCCCACAACCTCGATCGGCAGTACTACTTCCTTTCCCAGGTAGGCAAATACAAAGTCGACGCCCTTGCCGCCACGCTCGCGAGGATCGATCCCGAGGCCGAAATCTCGACCCACCGGACGCGCCTCGACCCGGCTTTCACGCGAGAGCTGTACAAGGGTTGCCACGTAATCGTGGAAGCCCTGGATGAGGCCGAAGCGAAAGCGATGTTCATCGAAACCTGTCTCGAGGCTTTCCCGGAAACCCCTGTCGTGGCCGCCTCCGGCCTGGCTGGCCTTGGCCATTTTGAATCGATACGAATTCTCCATCGCGGGATGCTCCATATCTGCGGCGATTTCGAGAACGAAGTTTCCACAGAATCGCCGCCGGTCGCGTCACGGGTCGCCATCATCGCGAACCTCGAGGCCGACCTTACGCTCAGCCTGCTGCTCGCATCGGCGCCGGACAACTAAAGAAAAGCCAGGGCCCTCAGCGAGAGCATCCCCCTTTGCCAAACCGGGTCGCGAACGCGACCAAGGAGGGCCCCATGCTCGACCAGATCCTCGCTCCCGACCTAGAAAGCCTTCTCAAAGCGAAAAAACCGGACGAAATCCGCGCCTTCCTGACCGAGCTCCATCCGGCCGATATCGCCGATATCCTCATGGGCCTCGAGCCGCAAGCCGCCCTCGAGGCACTCGGGATCATGGGCAGGGAGGGCGCTTCCAAGGTATTCCGCAAATTGCCCGAAACGCTCCAGGTCGATATCGCCGGGCTCCTGGACGCGACCGATCTGGCCGCGCTCATCCGATCGCTCGATTCGGATGACGGGGTTCGATTGATACGGGCCCTCCCCGGGGAAGGTGCCGAAGCGGCGCTCGCCCTCATGGACAAAAAGGAAAGCGACGCCATCAGGAAAATGGCGGGATACGCGGCGGGCACGGCCGGCTCCCTCATGACCAGGGAGTATCTCGCCATGAACCAGGAAACCACCGTGGAGGACTGTCTCGAGCGGATCAGGCTCGAGGGGAAGGCCGCGCGATCGATACTTTCGGTGTTCGCGCTCGGCGATGAGGGAATGCTGGAAGGTTCGGCCTCCCTCGCAAGCCTTATCCAGGCCACCCCGGGCCAAAGGCTCTCAGACATCATGGAGAGGAGGCCGCTGAGCATCGCGGCGCTGAACGACAGCAAGGAAGTCTTCCACCTGTTCTCCCGCTACGATTTGCTGTCCCTCCCGGTCGTCGACGCCGAAGGCGTCCTGATGGGCTTGATAGCCCACGACGATATGGTGGCTGCTCTCGAGGTGGAGCGCACCGCCGATATGGAACGCTTCATGGCGATATCGGGGGTTCACGACAACACGCCCTATCTGCATACGACGATCTGGCGGAATTTCCGGAACCGCGTTGGCTGGCTCATCATTTTCGCTTTGATAGGGCTGCTGTCGGGCGCGCTCCTGCAATCCTTCGGACAGGGTCTCGCCTATTTGGTGATTCTGGCCTTTTACCTGCCCATGCTCGCCGGCACGGGAGGCAACTCGGGAGGCCAAGCCGCCGCCATCATCGTCAGGGCCCTCACGCTGAAGGAAATCCTGCCGAAAGATGCCTTCAGGGTACTCTGGAAGGAAATGAGGATCGCTCTTCTTCTGGGCTTGGCCCTGGGCCTTTTGGCCTTCGCGAGGGTCATGGTCACCTCGGCCGCCTTCCAAGTACCGGGTTCGATCACGATCCTGGATATCGGCCTGGCGATAGGCATAGCCCTCTCGCTTCAGGTGATCGTTTCGACAATCCTGGGCGCGGCGCTGCCCATTCTGGCAGCGCATTTCGGCATGAATCCAACGCATGTCGGCGGTCCGGCGCTGATGACCATCGCGGATATCACGGGATTCTTCATCTATTTTAGCGTCGCGAGGTGTATCCTTCGCCTCTAGGGCAAGCCTCCACCTTTTTCCCGAAGCTGTTTCCGCCCTTGCGCAGGTTGGATTTTTGTCGCCATACTTCCGGCGATGATTATCGACGATGAAGTACGGAGAAATGCCTGAATGCCCGTCTCAGCCTTCCCCCTCGCCCCGGAATCCCCCGTCGCGCTCTTTGTCGACGGCGTTCAACTCGCCGTGCTCATGTGCACGCCCTACGATATCGATGAACTAGCCATCGGCCACCTCTTCTCCCGGGGCATCATCGCGTCGCGCGGAGATCTGAGCGCCCTGTCAATTTGTCCCGACATGAGAAGCGTGAAGATCACGACCATGGCGGGCGCCGGCCGTTCCGCGGTACCGGAAGGCCTCATCCAGTCGGCTTGCGGCGCCGCCGACCCTGGCGCCTCCGGGGTCGCGGCCGCGCCGCCCGCGGCCATTTCCGACGCCCTCCTTCCCCCCATCGCCCTCGAACAGCTCACCGCCTGGGCTAAGGATATGTTCGCCGCCGCCGAGCTCTACCGCAAGACGGGCGGGCTCCACGTGGCGGCCCTTGCATGCCGCGCCAAAGCCGACCAAGCCGGGTATTTCGTCGTGCGCGAAGACGTTGGCAGGCACAACGCCGTGGACAAGGTTCTCGGGCGAGGATTCCTGGACCAGATCGATCTTTTTCGCTCCGTCATCCTCACGAGCGGACGGATAGCGGCCGACATGATCCACAAAGCCACGGCCGTCGGCGTGCCGATTCTCGTGACGAGGAGCATCCCGACCACGGAAGCCTATCGGATAGCGATTGAAAGCGGCATCACGCTCGTGGGGAGAATCGGTTCCGCGGCCCCGATCGTCTATACGCGCCCCGACCGCATCGCAACGCCCGCGATAAAATAGCGGCGCCACCTTCTTCAATCGTGCTATACTCGAAGCATGGCGATTTTATGCATACTTCCCAATGCCGAAATGGCGGAAGCCTTCCGGAAGATAGCGGCGCGCTCGGGAGACAAGATCATCGTCGAACAGGGGCTGCTTTCGGAAGCTGTCCCCATCGCTAAAAAATACGAAGACGAGGCCGATGTCATCATAAGCCGCGGGGGAACAGTGCTCGTCATGCGCGAGGCTGGCGTGAAAACCCCCATCGTCGAGCTGCAGGTAACCGCCAGGGATCTTGCCCAAGCCCTCGAAAAGGCGAAGGCCCTCACGCGACGCGATCACTTCAGGATCGGCGTCATCACCTTCGCCAATATGACCCAGCAACTCAAGGATTTTCTCCCTTTTTTCAATCTCAACATAACCCTCTATGAGCTGACGGTGGATGCCGACCTGGAAAATGCCATCCGCAACGCGCTGAATGAAGGCATGGACGTGCTCATGGGAGGAGTCATCACCGAAAAAGTATCAGCGGCGCTGGATGTGCCCGCGATTCTCATCGAATCGGGAGAGACCTCCATACGATATGCGCTCGATGAAGCCGGAAAGATCGTCGCGGCGCGCAGGCTGAAGGACCGCCGCGCCGAAGAACTCAGGATCATCACGGAAAACATAAGCGAAGGCATCCTCGCCGCGGACAAGGATGGCCATATCTTCAGGATGAACAAGGTAGCCAAGCAGCTGCTGCGCGATTCGGCCGACGCGGGAGAAGGATCCCGAATGCCAGCCCTTCCTGAGGCCTTGTCAGGGATCGTGGGATCGGGGCAAGAAATCAGGAAAATCATAAGCCTGGGACAGAAGCGCGTGATAATCGACAGCATCCCCGTCAAAGTGGAAGGCTCCCTTGCCAGCTCCGTCGTCACCCTCCAGGAAGTGAGCAATATCCAGAAAATGGAGGAAGAGATCCGGAGGGAAATGTATTTCAAGGGCTATGTGGCGAAATTCCGCTTTGAGGACATCATGGCGGAGGACGCTTTGACCCTCAGGGTTATCGAACTGGCTAAACGCTTCGCCAAGTCCAGCGCCTCCATTTTGATCAGGGGTGAGTCGGGTGTTGGCAAGGAAGTGTTCGCTCAGAGCATCCACAACGCGAGCGAACGAAAAACGGGAGCTTTCGTCGCCATGAATTGCGCGGCGATTCCCGAGACCCTTTTTGAAAGCGAATTGTTTGGATACGTTGACGGAGCCTTCACCGGAGCCAGGAAAAAAGGAAAGCCCGGCCTTTTCGAAATCGCCCATCATGGCACCGTCTTTCTCGACGAAATCTCGGAAATGCCCCTTCCCCTTCAGGCGCGGCTCCTCCGTGTCCTTCAGGAGCATGAGGTCATGCGACTGGGCGATGACAAGATCATCCCCGTCGACGTGAGGATAATCGCGGCATCCAATAGGGATGTGCCTGCGCTGGTACGTGAGGCCGCGTTCAGGAACGATCTCTACTGGCGGCTCAATGTGCTCAACTTGTCCATTCCTCCTCTCCGCGAGCGGAAAGACGATATTCTTCCCCTCGCGGCCCACATGCTCAACGATTCCGACCTCTGCGGCCGAAAAATCGAACTATCGGGCGCGTGCGACGCGCTGCTTTTGGAGTATGGCTGGCCTGGCAACGTGCGGGAGTTGAGGAATTTCTGTGAACGCGTCGCCGCCATCTGTGACGAGGGTTCGCCAAGCGTCGAACTCGCGGCATCCCTGCTCGACTCGGGCGCTGTCGATGTCAGACCGATAGCAAGCGGCTCTCCCGCCGTCTCTTCGCGAAAGCAAAATTCCGCGCCCCCCGACATGCGCTATGGGAGATCGATAGAAGCGATGCTTGCCGCGCTAGGGGAATGCGGCAGTGTGGCTTTCGCCGCCCATGAGCTTGGGATTCACAGGACAACGCTGTGGCGCCGTCTCAAGAAAGCAGGCATTGATTGGAGGGAGCGGAGCCTCGATACAACCGCAGCCGATAGTTTCAAGTAGTTGCAGCATTGATGCATATTGTTGCGTCTTGCATCAATTATTTGTTGCGCAACAGCGTAAAAAGATCGGCTATTCCGCCCCTACGAGATATTTCATTGTTTAGCATGCATTTAAAATTTTTAAAATCATATTCATCATCGTCTTTGCCTGGCACGGGAATTGCTCAATACTTTATTATGCACGCTATAGAGAAAATATTGGCGCAAGCTTCCGGCAGGAAGAGCGTTTCGGCCGGGGAAATCGTTACCGCCGAGGTCGATGTCGCGGAAGTAAACGATCTCTACCTCCAGGTAGTGAAATCCTTCTATCAGCTGGGCGGAACAAAGGTGAAGCATCCGGACCGGACTACCTTCGTCTTCGACCACTATTCGCCGGCTCCCACCATAAAAGCGGCGGATAATCACAAACAGATGCGGGAATTCTGCTCGGCTATGGGCATAGAAAATCTCTTCGACATTGGCCGAGGAGTCTGTCATCAACTGCTCATCGAAAACGGTTTCGTTTCCCCCGGCTCGATCGTCGTCGAAACGGACTCCCATACCACGACGCTCGGAGCCTTGGGAGCCTTCGGGACCGGCGTTGGCGCCACCGACATGGCCATCATCCTTCTCAATGGCTCGCTTTGGTTCAGGGTCCCCGAAGTGATGAAGATCGTCTTCGACGGCGGCCCACTCCTCCCCGGCGTCATGGCCAAGGACCTGATCCTCCATGTCATTGGCGACCTGAAGCAGGATGCCGCTATCTATAAATGCGTCGAGTTCGCGGGAGAAGCCGTGGCCGCGCTGCCGGTCGAGGAAAGGCTGGTGCTATGCAATATGAGCGTCGAGATGGGCGCCAAGGCGGCCTACATTCAGCCCGACGCCAAGACGATGGCCTACCTCGCGAAATGCGGCATCGCGGCTCCGCGCAGGGAAGTGTTCACCGACGCCAACTACGTCTATTCCGAAGTACACCATTATGATGTTTCGAACATCAGGCCAAGCACTGCCCTTCCGGGTAGCGTCGACAACCTCGCCGAGGTGAGAAATCACCAGGGCGTCCACATCGACCAAATCTTCATCGGGACCTGCACGGGAGGAAGATTGAACGATATCGAGACGGCGGCGAAGATCCTTGCCGGCAAGAAGGTCGCGAAGGGAACGAGGCTCGTCGTCATTCCCGCATCGGACGAAGTATTCAAAAACGCGATGCGGAAAGGTTATGTGCAGACCCTGGTCGAAGCGGGCGCGACATTCTCCACGCCGGGCTGCGGTCCCTGCCTGGGAGCCCACGAGGGAGTCCTCGCGGCGGGAGAGACCTGCCTGACCACATCGTCGAGGAATTTCCCCGGCAGGATGGGCAGCGGCGAGGCCAGGCTTTATGTGGTTTCCCCGGCCACCGCGGCGGCATCCGCGATCTCCGGGACCATCACCGACCCGTCCGCATATTCGGGCGAATGACGCAGCGAGTGGAGAAAACCATGAACAAGCTGAATGGGAAAATATACGTTTTTGGGGACAACATCGATACCGATCAGATTTATCCCGGCAGATTCCTTGAACTGACCGAGCATGAGGAAATCGGGCGCCACGCGATGGAGGGGGCAGACCCCGAATTCCCCGCCAGATTCGAGCGCGGGGGTTTCATCGTCGCTGGCTCGAATTTCGGCTGTGGATCAAGCAGGGAACATGCCGTCATCACCCTCAAAAACGCCGGAGTGGGGGCGGTGTTCGCCAAATCCTTCGCCAGGATTTTCTACCGCAATTGCATCAACCTTGGACTTCCCGCCGTGATGATCCCCGACCTCGACAGCTTCGGCCTGTCCGAAGGCAAAACGATGGAAGCCGATCTCGCCTCCGGGACGATTGTTGCTGATGGTATCGCTCATCGTTTCCCGCCCTTGTCGGGAGAGATCCTTGAGATGATAGAAAATGGCGGAGTGTTTTCGCTTTACAAGAACAAAAAGCAAATGGAATAATTATTCATAGCCGAGGGAACAGCGCGGCGTTTACGCCGCGATATGTAAAGATAAGCGTCTAGGAGGCACAGATGAAATCTTCGAGATCGGTATTTCTCGTATTGTTGATCGCGCTGATGGCCGTGGGCACGGTGTTCGCGCAGTATCCCACAAAACCCTTGGATTACGTCCTCGCGTTCAACCCAGGCGGCGAGTCGGACATTTTCGCGAGGGCCCAGCAGCCCCTGCTCGAAAAAATTCTTGGCCAGAAAGTGATGGTGTCGTACAAGATCGGCGGCGGCGGAGCGGTGGGCTGGGCCGATCTCGTCAAGCAGAAGCCCGATGGATATACTTTTACCGGACACAATCTTCCCCATATCATCCTGCAGCCGCTGACGATGGCCAATTGCGGCTATAAGACCAATGAAATCATCCCGGTCTATACCTTCATGTCCACGCCAAACGTCATCGCCGTCAACGCCAAGAGTCCCTTCAAGACCCTCGACGACCTCGTGAAATACGCCAAGGCCAACCCCGGCGCCGTTCTTATCGGCGGTTCGGGCAGCGCGTCGGCGAATGAGATCGGCCAGAAGGTTTTCGACAAGTTGGCTGGCATCAAAACAACCTATATTCCCTTCACCGGATCGGGCGACGCCATTCCCGCCCTTCTGGGCGGCCATGTCTCGGCCCTCATGACCTACACGACCATGGGCAACTCCTACGAAGGCGAAGTCCGCGTGCTCGCGGTCGCGGCCGAAAAGCGCGTATCCTCTCTTCCCAATATCCCGACGTTCAGGGAACTCGGCTATGACCTGGTCGAAGGCGCCTATCGCGGCGCCGCCGTTCCTCCCAACACGCCCGATTCCGTCAAGAAAATTCTGGCCGCCGCTTTCGACAAGATCAACCGCGATCCGGAATTCGCGAAGAAAATGGAAGCCCTCGGCTTCAAACTCGAATTTATGGGCCCAGAGGAAAGCCTGAAGCTTATCGAGGAAAAAACCAAGGTCTATGCGCCCTTGGCCAAGGAACTGGGCAAATAAACACTTAAATTCATGATGGAAGAGAGCCGCCCGGAAAGCCTGCCAGGTTTCCCGGGCGGCCTTCCCCAGCCTAAAACCTTTTCTTCCAAGGATTCCCCGTATGACAATGCAAATCTTTATCGAATCCATGATCGCGATATTCACCTTGCAGAATATGATTCTTATGGTGATCGCGATCGTGCTCGGCATAATGGCGGGAGCCTTGCCGGGCTTTACCGCGACAATGGCCGTTGCCCTGATGGTGCCTTTCACCTTCACGATGCCGCCCGTATCGGGCCTGATCACCATTGGCGCCCTGTATTGCGCGACGATTTTCGGCGGATCTTTCTCCGCCATTCTTCTCAATACCCCAGGCACCCCGTCTTCGATTGGAACCTGCTTTGATGGCTATCCCATGGCGAGAAATGGCAGAGGCAAGGAAGCCATCTACATCGCGACCATCGGCTCTGGCGTCGGCGGCATCATGGGTTCTTTCGGACTTCTCCTTTTCGCCGTTCCGCTCGCCCGTGCCGCCCTCAAATTCGGCCCTCCTGAATATTTCTGGACGGCGATTTTCGGGCTTACCATCATCTCGTCGATCTCCGAGGAATCCCTCCTTAAGGGAATCGCGGCGGGATTCATAGGGATCCTCGTAAGCATGATCGGCATAGCCCCCGTCGGTGGCGACATGCGATTCGATTTCGGCCTGGTCTCCTTGCAGGGTGGCGTCGAGATAGTCTCCGTGCTGATCGGATTCTTCTGTATCCCGGAAATTTTCAGAATGGCCATTGATCCGACCGCCGGCTATGCGGACAACGATTCCACTCAGCATGAAAAGGGCTCTTTCACGCGGGCAATGGGGGAGGTCTTCGGGCACCCCTGGGCTACACTGAGAGCTTCAATAATCGGCCTTTTCGTCGGCATCTTGCCGGGAGCTGGCGGCAATATCGCTAATCTTATCGCCTACAACGAAGCCAAACGGGCCTCGAAGCATCCCGAGACCTTCGGCACGGGCGAACCCCAAGGCGTCGTCGCCACCGAAACTTCCAACAACGCGGTTGTTGAAGGGGCGATGGTTCCCCTCCTCGCGCTGGGCATTCCCGGCTCCCCGCCCGCGGCTATCATTTACGGCGCGCTGCTGCTTCAAGGCCTGTCGCCCGGACCTCAGCTTTTCACGAAAAACGCTTCCCTCGTTTACGCATTCATACTGTCGTTCTTCGTGGCGAACATCCTGATGACCATCATTGGCTTCGCGGCCGGCAAGGGTATGTACAAGGCCATCATAAAGGTGCCGACCCGCGTTCTCATGCCGACAATTCTCTTCCTGACGATCCTCGGCTCCTACGCGATCCGCAACAATCCCATGGACGTCATCATCATGTTCCTGAGCGGCATCCTCGGCTACATCCTAAAGAATCTTGGATTCAACACGGGAGCTTTCGTTCTCGGACTCATCCTGGGCCCGATCGCGGAAAAAGGCTTTGTGCAGGGATTCCTGATGGGCAACATGGTATCGATGCAGCAGCCGTGGATCATTTTCTTCATAAGGCCCCTCTCGATCACCCTCATCGCCATTTCGATTTTCTCGGCTTCCTGGCCATTTATCCGCTCCCTCATGCGCAAAAAAAAGCCCACGGGAATCCAGGCGGCGCTCGACGCGGCGAATTCGGGTGTTGGCAAGAAAAAGATCAACTCGGACTATATCGGCGGCGCCATTGTCCTCGCGACCTGCGCGCTTTTCTACAGCCAAATAGGGCAGTGGAGCAAATACGCGTCGATGGCTCCCATCGGCATTCTCGCCATCATGGTGGTTTTCGGCGTGGGCCTCCTCGTGAAAGGCGCCATCAAGCCGGAGAAAATCGCCACCACCTTCGATAAAATCAACAAGTCCTTTGTCTTTGTCGTGGTAGTCGGACTCCTCTGGGTATTCTTGATGGAAAGGATCGGATTCGTCGTGACGAGTCTTGCCGCGTTCTTCGCCCTTATGTACGCCTTCCATCCCAAGAAGGGCTTTCCGCGCGTGCTTGGGTCGGCCGCGATGGCGATTGGAGTGATAGCCGTACTCTACCTGACCTTCGCGAAGCTGCTTTCGGTCACGCTGCCCACGGGCTTCCTGATCTGAGGTTTTAGCGTTATTTTAATTATACCGCGCGGCCTCCACGGCGCGCGGATTGAGGTGAACTAAATGCATTTTGACTTGAAATATGGCAATGCCACCCTGCCGCTGGATTTAGCCGATAGCAGCATCCTGGATGTCGTTCTCCCGGGGAAAAATTCCCCGATCGCCCATCCCGAGGCGGCGGTGAGCGCGATCCTGAAAAAGCCCTATGGCACGCCCCCCCTGCTTGAGATGTTGCGGAAAGCGGCGCCGAAAAAACTCGTCATCATCGTGAATGACATAACGAGGCCGACGCCCTACGCGATTCTCATGCCGCCCCTCCTGCGCGTCATCGGCGAGGCGGGTATTCCCGACGACCATGTCACCCTCGTGACGGCCACGGGCATCCACGACCCCCACACCGAGGAGCAAAATCGCCAGGTATATGGCGAAGAAATCTGCCGCCGACTGAAAATCGTATCGCACGACGCGACCGACAAGGACAACCTCGTCTTCAAGGGCAAGCTCCCTTCCGGCTACGATTTCTGGCTCAACAAGCTCGTCGACGAGGCTGACTTCCTCATCACGATCGGCGTCGTCATGCCGCACTATTTCGCCGGATTCTCGGGCGGACGCAAATCCATTCTGCCCGGCGTCGCGGGCAAGGAGACTGTCCAGAAAAACCACGCCCGAATGGTGGAACTCATGGACAACTTGCCGCCGATCAGGCAGAACCCCGTGAGCCTGGAGATGATACATGCCGCGCGCCTCGTCGGGGTGGATTTCATCCTCAATGTCGTGACCGACGACGCGGGAAACCTCGTCGAGGTCGTGGCGGGTGATCTGGAGGAAGCCTGGTACAAGGCGGTCGAGGTCAGCCAGAGCATGTACCTTACCCCGATTCCCCGAAAAGCCGACGTGGCGATCGCCGCCGCCTCGGGTTATCCGCGCGACATCAATTTGTACCAGTCGCAAAAAGCTCTCGACCACGCCGACAAGGCGACAAAGCCGGGCGGCACCGTGATTGTCGTGGCTGAATGCCGCGAAAGCTATGGGGAGAAAGTCTTCGAGAAATTCATGAATTCAGGCTACACGGCCGAGGGCATCATGGCCGAGGTAAAGGCTCATTTCGTGATGGGCGGGCACAAAGCCTACGGATTCGCCAAGGTCGCCGCCGAAAAGAAGGTGATCTTCGTGACAAGCCTTTCGGATAAGGTCGTGAAAAGCCTCTTCGCGCGAAAGGCGGCCACGGTTCAGGAAGCTGTCGCGATGGCCTTCGCCGACCAGGGCGCCAAAGCCGAATTCATCGTGCTGCCCGAAGGTAGCGTCACCGTGCCCTTCGTCGCCGGGGAGTGAGGCGCGGCGATCGCGTCGTCAGCGCCCCAAAAGCCGCGCCAGAATATCCGGCCGGTTCGTCGTGATAGAATCGGGCTTTAATGCCAAGGCGGTTTTTATATCCTCGGCCCTGTCGACCGTCCACAGCATCACGGGGAAACCAGCCGCTTTGGCGCGACTCACAAACTCCGCCGAAGCATTCGTCCATTCGAGGTTGATGCCCGCGCAGCCGAATTCCGAGGCGATCGCGCAAACCTTGCGGCAACCCGCCTCGGGATTTTCCGCCGCGATCAGCGATGCGTCGGCATTGAAGAGGTAGCTCAGCCCCGAAAGAGCGCTCCGCGCTTCGGGCAAGCCGTCCACCTTGATTCCCGAAAAGAGCACCGTCGACCCAAGGCCGCGATTCCTGACGATTCCCGCCACGGCGCCCAGGCTGGCCGATTCCTTAATATCGAGGTTGAGTATGCTTGGCCCTCCACACCTGATAGTTTTGTCCAGTTCGGCCGCGAGGTCCAAATACGTTTCCAGCCGCATGATGCCTTCAGCCTGCCCGGAATCGACCAGGGCAAGCAACTCCCCCCAATCGAGACTGTCGACCTTGATCGGAGCGGAGCCGTTGATGGAAAACGAGTCGTCGTGGGTAAGCACGGGAATCCCGTCGCGCGTCGAGCGGATGTCGGCCTCAATGATATCGGCCTTCGAGGAAAATGCCGCGACAAAGGATTCGCTGCTGTTGGGAATCGTCCCCATGCAGCCCGCGTGGGCCGTTATCAGAGGCCAAGCGTTTTCGAGGCTCATTTGAGACCCAGCGAATAAGCGCTCGTCATCTGGCGATAGACGACTCTGGCGAAAACGATGATCGGGAGCGTCGCCAGCATGCCGATGCCCATGAGCTGGCCCCAGAGCGTCTCGAATTCGCCGATATAGTTCGCGATCACCAAAGGCAAGGTGAGCAGGTCGGGGCTTCGGATGAAGAGCATGGTGAAGAGGAATTCGTCCCAGGCGACAATGATGCAGAAAATCGCCGTCGCGGCGAGACCTGTGCGGACGAGGGGCAGGGCAATAAGCCGCAGAATCTGGAACCGGGAAGCTCCATCGATCTCGGCCGCCTCCTCGAATTCGAGAGGCAGGGATTTGACGAAACCGAAAAGCATCCATATGCAATACGGAAGCGTATATACCTGGAAGACGAGGATGAGTCCCCATAGATTGTTGAGGAGTTTCATCTTCGCGAACATATCGTACAGCGGCACCGCCAGTACCACGGGCGGCAGCATCTTCGCCAGGATGATCCAGACGAGAAAAACAATATTCAATTTGAGAGGAAACTTGTATCTGACAAGTGCGTAGGCGGCGAGAAATCCAAGCCCGAGCGACACCAACGTGGAAGCGGCGGTCACGAAAACCGAATTGAGAAGATTGCGGATCGGCCCGCCCGATATGATTTTCTGGTAATTCTCGAGCGTGAATTTCTGGGGGAAGAGCGTCGGCTTCGGCAAAATGTTCTCGATCGGTGTCTTGAAGGAAGTCACGAGAATCCAATAAATCGGGAAAAGCGCCAGGATCAGTACAAGAATGAGTATGATCGGGAAAAGTGGCGAACGCTTGGCCGTGACGAAGGAAGCCATCTTTACGCCTCCTCTGTCTTGAGCATTTTTCTGAGATAGATAACCGATACCGCGACGACCGCGGCGAGCGTTATCATCGAGGCGGCGGAAGAGCGCCCGAACTTGAAGTATTGGAAGGCTTCCCTATAGATGAAGAACGATGTCGTTTCCGTCGCGTTGCCCGGCCCTCCCCTCGTCAAGGCGAAGACTTTCGAGAAAATCTTGAACGTGTCGATCGTCCGCAGGAGACAGAGGAGGAAAATCTGGTCCCTCATTATGGGCAGCGTTATGCGAAACAGCCGCTGACGGTAGGTCGCGCCGTCGACGACGGCGGCCTCGAATATTTCCTGGGGTATGGAACTCAAGCCCGCCTGGGCCACGATGAAGGCGAAGGGCGTCCATTGCCAGACATCGACGAGGATCAGGGACCAAAGCGCCAGTTTCGGGTCGATAAGCCAGCCGACCCGGCCGAGACCCAGCGCCGCCAGCGTGGTGTTGAGGAGGCCGATATCGTAATGATAGAGCGTCTTCCACACCGATGAGACCACCATGGTCGACAGCATCATCGGCATGATCACGAGTATCATGAAAAAGCTCTTGCCCTTGAAGCTGCCATAGAAAATCAGCGCCAGAACGATGCCGAGAATCACTTCAATGGCCGTCGCCGCCAGGCAATAGACGAGCGTATTGCGGAACGAGGCGAGAAAGAGGTCGTCTTTGAGCAAATCCACGAAATTCTGGATTCCAACCCAGCTTCTCGCCCCTGAAATATAGTCGTAGTTTTGGAACGACGTGATCAGAACACTGATCATCGGATATACCGTGAGCCAAATCATGACGACGAGCGCGGGGGCGAAGATAGACCAGAAGAAGAGAGTTTTGCCGCGCATGTGTCCCGCGAGTTTCATGATTCGGCTCCCGATTGAAGGATGAAGGCAGTCAGGGAAAGGCATCCCCGAGGAAGCGGTCATGAGAGGCCTATCTTCCTCGGGTCAGCGCGAACTTATTTCAGAATCTGCGCGATTTTGGCGTTGGCCTCGTTGAGTGCCTGTTCCGCCGTCTTTTCCCCGATGAGGGCTTCCTGGATCAGGCCGCCCATCGTGTTCTCGATTTCGGCCCAATACAGCGTCCTGGGTCGCGCGACGCCGGATTCCAGCGCCTCGCGGATGGCCGGATACCAGGGATACATCGCGAGAATTTCCTTGTCGTCGAACAAGGAGGCGCGTGATGGAGGCAGCCCCGCCTTGAGGACCATGAGTTTCTCGGTTTCCTTGCTCGTGACGAAGGTGAAGAAATCGAAGGCCGCTTGCTTGTTCTTCGAGGCGGCGGGAATGGCCAGCTGCCAGATCCCGATCATGGGCGAGGATTTTCTCGTTTCGGCGGGGTGCTTCGTTACCTTGACCTTGCCGGCTACTTTGGATTCGTTGGGATTGTCCAGCTTGCCGATCCAGGCAGGCCAGATTTCGGGCGCTATGCCGACAGTCCCGGCGAGGAGCCCATCGCGCACCTGCGCGGTGTTGTTCATCGGCACGCCCTTGGGAGCGTACTTCGCCAATTCGAGGAAGTATTTGAGGGCGCGGACGGCTTCAGGGGAGTTCACGGTCGGCTTGCCCGAGGCGTCCAGAATATCGGCGCCAAAGGACCAGAACATCGGGAGGAAGACCGTCATGATGGGATTGCCCTTCACGCCGCGGAAGGAAACGCCGTTCACATTGGGTTCGTTCTCGGAAATTTTCTTGGCGGCTGCAAGCACATCGTCCCAAGTTTTGGGGGCGGCCAGACCGTATTTGGCGAAGAGATCCGTCCTGTACGCGAAGAGCGATACGTTGCCAACGAAGGGAAGGGCGTAGAGTTTGCCCTTCGGCCCATTCGGATAGCGGCAAAGATCGACCGTCGTCTGGATGAAATCGCTGTCCACAGGCCCGCCTGCTTTCTTGAACCAGGGATCCAGGTCTTCGAGCCAGCCCGCCTGCTGATACCGCATCGCGTTGGGATCGTCGATGAGGATGAGGTCGTAGGTTCCTGTTCCGGTTTTGAGGTCGATCACCGTTTTCTGGAAGACATCGTCGCCCGAAAGTTTCAGAAGCTCGATTGAAACGTTGGGGTTCTTTGCCGTGTAGGCATCGACCGCGATCTGCATGGCATTGCCGTAGTCGCCATCGCGACCGGCTATGACGAGTTTCACCTGCTTCTGGGCGGACAGGCCGCCGACAAGCACGACGAGCGACAGAATGAGAAAGCCTGCTTTCTTCATCATGAAATGCCTCCTGGGGAATACTGAAAACGATTTTATACCCTATTTTGCGAGCGCGCAAAAGAATTTCATGCTATACTTCCCAAGAATAAACGAATTATGGCGCAATTCCTGCTTGATTAGCAGTAATGGCTTAATAAGCATACTTTGCCATCTAAGCATAAATGCGGGGCATGCTTTGCGCCGAGGCGGGGTTGTCGGCATGAAAAAGGCAAAAGGCCAGGCCCACAGGCTAAAGCAGCGGGATCTCGTCGCAACGATCTTCGTGCTCTTTTCCGAGGAATATGACAGGTCGGAAGCCAATTCGATCGCCGATATCGAGTTTTCGATGGCCTCGATTCGGGATTATCTTGAAACGCGCGTGGGGATCGCCTATTCCAGCGATACCTGGATCACGACGCAGATCCATAAATATGAAGAGGAAATCGGCACCACCTTGTTCCGGAAAATCTCCTCCCCGGCAGGACCCGCTTTGGGGTTATGCAAGGATCTGCAGACCTATGAACAGAAGCGCCATCTCTATGTCACCCAGAAAATCCGCACGGCAAACGGCGTTTTCGACCTGATACGCAATTCCCTGGACGATTCCTTCTCCCTCCCTCCGATTGGCCTTCTTCTCGGCGCGGGAAGCACGGTCACGAGAGTCGCCGAAATCATCGCGCAAAACCTCCTGGATTTGCCGCTCGAATGGGAGATTTGCACCCACAACCTTGGAGTGATCGAATGTCTCGGAAAAACCGGCCCCGGCTTCGATAGGGCGCGCATTTCGGTGCCTGAAGGGCGCTTCGATCCCTCGACCAACCTTATCCTTGGCGAAAACCTGGCCCTCTATTCGAAGAAGCGTTTCGACTGGGTGATCCAGGGCACTTCCTATCTGTCGAAAGGAGCCCTCTATGTCGAGAAGAAGGAAGAAACCGATATAAAGGCGGGAATCCTCCACGATTGCAGCGGAAAGAAAGTCCTTGTCCTTACGGGCCATGAGGCTTCGGCGAAGCCGCCCTCGGGGATAGCGCCCTTCGGTTTCGTCAGCGACTACGATTACATTATTCACCCCGCCCTTCCCCAGGATTCGACCGCCGCGCAAAGGCTGTCGAGGGAACTGAGTCCGGATGGCTCGCCACTCAAGGTGATGATACGCAATTGGAGCTATGAAATCCTCGAACCAGCGCGGGCGGGCGCGCCGGCGTAAGCACCGTCGTGGCCAGGGAGAAACATGCTATGAACGAAATAACTTTCAAGGATGGCTACGAAGCCATGGACTTTGAGAGGGCGACCGAAATGCTCACGCAGGCATATTGGTGCCGCGGCATAGGCATCGAGGAGATGAAAGCGGGAGCGAGGAATTCCGCTTTGGTAATGGGAGCCTTCGACGGAACCGGAAGGCAGATCGGTTACGCCCGCGCCATTTCGGATAAAGTCCGTTTCGCTTATATAACCGACGTCTATGTAGACGAGGAATACAGAAAGCGGGGTATCGGTC
>Ga0172379_10001005_pt1 | contig 61440 bp, 53 predicted proteins | sample GrowelOW334metaG_FD_119756 | JGI IMG/M metagenome (GOLD analysis project Ga0172379, IMG submission 119756) | Groundwater microbial communities from an aquifer near a municipal landfill in Southern Ontario, Canada - Groundwater well OW334 metaG | ecosystem: Environmental > Aquatic > Deep... | reverse complement strand
TTGCTCTACCGATGGTATTCTCATTGAGGTGTTCAGCTTTTACCCCCTCGCCAATCAGCAATTCTGTGGGTTTGGTGGCAAAAAACTGCGGTGTCAAATACATCGGGCGTCCTGTAAACCCCAACCCGTTTATAATAAGCGCTTTGATCGTTTGTCCAATACTGAGATGGCGCTTTTCATGATCTTGGAAGATTGCTTCATCTATAATATCCACAATTCCAAGTTCATCTACCATTCCTGCAATCAATCCCAAATGATCCATAACTTTCCCACTGTAATCCATTCGATTCTCTCCATATTTATCACGCAATAATGGCTAAAATAATACCGAAAACGGACGCACTAAGAGTAAAAATAATTAATTCTCAAAAGTGTTTAGGGGGTGTGAGGAAAGGGAGCACTATGATGCTTTCAGGTGGTTACACTACTCCGCACAACCTCGCTCAGATACTTGGTCATCGTGATTCACAGATGGTTCATCAGGTCTACGCAAAATTCATTAATGATGGAAAATTTGATTTCAAATTAGATATAAATCCGTATTAGGGGTGTATAGGGGTTTTTAGTGATTTTCGTTGAGGGCTTTGAAAGTGGCTATTTTAGGGGGTTTAAAGAGTAAATTGGTGCGGACGGGGGGATTTGAACCCCCACACACGTAATGCACTACCACCTCAAGGTAGCGTGTCTACCATTCCACCACGTCCGCAGATAAAAAGGTGATCAGCCGAAGCCGATCTGAGGTTTAAAACTTACGCAACCAAATATGGGTTAGCGTAAAGAGCGATAAGTGCAATTACCAAGGTATAGATAACTTGCGCTTCGATCATAGCAAGAGCGATGAACATAGTTGTCATCAATTTCCCGCCAAGACCTGGGTTACGTGCAGTACCAGCGATAGTAGCAGCAGCAGTGTTACCCATACCGATAGCTCCACCAAGAGCAGCTAAACCAAGACCAACACCCGCAGCGATCATAGAATACGCTTTAAGCATTTGGTTAGCTACATCAGCAGTTGCTGGAGCGGCTGCAACAGCAGTATCAACCACTGCTACTACTTCTTCAGTACCGAATGCTGCAGCAACAAGAGCGAGCATAAGAAAAATAACTTTTTTCATAAGTAATCTCCGTCATTAAAATCAAAGTCTGTTCGGATAGTGTCCCTACTTATCACTTTGTGAACGGAAGTATAGTGGCGCTTTGCTAAAAATTTACTTAGCCCGAGCCAATCCGATCTTATTTCCTTTGAATTCGACGATCTCAACTTTAATATCATCTCCTTCACTAATCACATCACTTACACGGCTAATATGTCCATCGGAAAGTTTAGAGATATGGATCAATCCATCAATTCCCCCTGGAAGCTCTATAAATGCCCCGAAGTCAACAATTTTTTTCACTTTCCCATCGACGACATCGCCTACTTTGTACTCAACTTTGGGAGTCGATTCTGCACCGCTGACGATTCCCTCAATATGATCACGCGCCCCTTTGAGTCCATCACGATTTTTCCCTGTAAGCTTAACCGATCCTTTTTTCTTGTCAATATCAATGGCAACATCAAATTTCTCAATAATTTCACGGATCGTTTTACCCGCTTGACCGATAATATCACCGATAAAGCTTGGGTCAATATGGAATAAATCGGTACTTGGCAATGTCCCTTCGTTTAGTTCAATATTCTCTTCTGATGCAACCATAATATCAATAATATGGGCGCGAGCATCTTTGGCTTGATAGAGTGCTTCTTTCAGGACATCCAAGGCAATACCGCCTAGTTTAATGTCCATTTGCATCGCAGTGATACCCTCTTTGGTTCCTGCTACTTTGAAATCCAAATCACCATCGTGATCTTCTAGTCCCATAATATCGGTCAAAATTGCGTGGCGATTTCCCTCTTGGATCATCCCCATAGCAACTCCTGCAATCGGATCACATACTTCTATGTCACCTGCACGAAGTGCCATATAGCCACCACAAATGGTTGCCATAGAAGAGGAACCATTGGATTCTAAAATTTCAGAAACAAGGCGAATCGTTTGTCCATTACGAACCGTCGCCCCCTCTAGTGCACGCTTCGCAAGATTTCCGTGACCCAACTCTCTTCGACGTGGCGCACCAATAGGAGATGGTTCTCCGACACTGAATCCTGGGAAGTTGTAGTGCACCATAAAGGCTTCGTTTTGGGTACCGCTATCGGTAAGGTTTTCGTACATTTGAGCATCTTTAGACCCCCCTAATGTCAATACAACAAGCGCTTGTGTTTGACCACGAGTAAAGAGTGCTGACGCATGAGCACTTGGTAATACATTCGTCTCAATAGAAATTGGACGTACTTCGGTAAGGGCACGACCATCGGCACGTACATTTTCGTCCAAAATTTGGGCTCTTACCATGGATCGCTTAACCTGCTCAATCGCTTTTTTGAGCTCGTGTTCATTCCATTCTGGCTTTTCTGCCATAATTACTTTACGAATAGTGCGGAGAGCTTTCGAACGTTCTGTTTTTGCCATTTGGGCAATACCACGTTTCAAATCATCCGTATGCTGTGCACGAACATAATCAACCATGGTGGTGTCAATTTCACTCAGAACATATTTTAACTCAAAGGCAAACTTCGCATGGGGTTTGAAAGCTAACTCGTAAGCTGTATTGGCACGTTTAAGTTCTGCTTGTGCCTGAGCCAATACTTCAATAAGTTCATCTTCACTCATAGCATTACTTTGACGTAGTGTCATCATTTGCTGAGACATAAGAGGATCTACAAACGACTCTACCATTCCCATTTCCATCATCTGAAGCTCATCACTTCCATACGCTTGCATTTCTATCATCAGCATATCATCACGGCTACCTGCGAGGTATAAATCAAGGGTGCTATTCCCCAATTGAGAAAGGGTTGGATTGATAACAATTTCCCCCTCCACTTTCGCCACACGTACCGCACTTACCGAAGTGAAAATATCAATATCAGAAACATAAAGGGCAGCAGAAGCGGCATTTAGTGCCAATACTTGTAGATCCGATTCATTGTCACTGCTTAAAACTAAAATCGAGATTTGAATTGGATTGGCGAATCCTTTTGGGAAAAGAGGACGCAATGAACGATCCACTATACGGGAGGTTAATGCCTCAAAATCACTCGGTTTCGTTTCCCGCTTGATAAATCCACCTGGGAATTTTCCTGCTGCGTAACTTTTTTCAAGATACTGCACCGTCAATGGGAGAAAGTCTTCATCGACAAAATCAGTCTCATCGACAACAACCGTTGCTAAAATAACGGTATTACCCGATGTGAGCCATACCGCTCCATTAGCTTGCGCCGCTACGTGATTTAATGAGTAAGACTCTTCTTTGTTGGTTAGTGCCAATGTAACATCGTATTTCATGTATTTCCTTAATATTATTTTAACGTTTTATTTCGCCATTGATGACGCGCCGGATAGATACTTAATGTCATTATCGATAAAGCGAAGACCTAGACCCATAAAGACATTTTGAGACTGTGGATTGAGAAAATTATCCCAGCCACCGTATAGTTCCAAATGCTTGAGTACCTGATAACGCACCTGAGCTTTCAGGTGAGCTTGATTGGAACGACGATCATTCATTGCATTGAAATCAAATGCTTCTGCTGAAAATTTGAGTTTATCATGATTCCTGAAATAATCAATCCCGACACCCCCTGTTGATTCAATCGCACCAAAACGTAACAGGGTGTTGTCAAAACGCTTTCCATACTGTGCTGAGTAATAAGTACTAGTATCGATATGTTTTCCTGGAATCAGGGTAGGATAATTCGAATAATCATCCGTACTGACAAGATCAAACATATAATACGTTTCTGGATTGGGAAGATAAGTAGCGCCCAAATAGATTTTCCCATATCCATCACGCATCATCGCATCCGTATGCATTGCCACTTGCAATTCACTCGTCGTAAAGCTACTAAGAAGAGTATCCACTCGATCAAACGCATTGTCGCCACTTTTGAAAAACGCCCCTGCTGAGTCCAGTGTATTTTTTAAAGAGGCACGATTTTCAGTCAACATGACGCTGACATTACCTTCAACACCAATAAATTTATTGACGGCCTCTGGCAGTGTATGTTCTAAAGAACCGCTAATATTATCCATACGAGCGGTCAAAGAGTTCATTCTCTCCATAATAGTAGGCAAATCTTTATTGACAATATCTGCCGTTTGGGCAAATTTAGCCGACATCGTTCTAAAATTACTAATGGCTTCATGCAAGTCATCACGATTGTCCACGATCACGCCGTTCATATTAACCCCAACATTGCGAAATGCCATAATTGCTTCTTGAATAGCAGCGCGATGCTCATCATCTAAAGTGGAACGAAAATCATGTAACATTAACTCCATCTCTTTGGCAGCGTTGTTAATAGAATCACTCGTTTGGTCAAACGACGCATATCGTTTGGACTGCATTAATACTCCACCCTCTGAAAGATTTGAGGTAGAATCTCCCGCTACGATATTAATAACTTTTGACCCCAATAGTGACTCTTGCGCGACAATAACCAGCGAATCCTCAGGAATTTTAACCCCTTCGTTGATTTTCAATGTCAATCGTACTTTCTTTCCTTCAATCGTAATATTATCCACATCCCCTATTTCTACCCCGCTCATAGAGACATGGGTGTGCTTTTCCACCCCCGAAGCATCATCAACATACGCCTCAACAGGATACCCTTTTTGACCCCATTTTCCAATGGATGTCACCTGTGTGGATAAAAAAAGCAACGCTCCAAGTATCACCACGACAAACAATCCAATTCTAGCTTCTAATTTCATTTTTTTCCTCATTGACCCGTCGTAAGTTTATAATTAAATATAGATCCACCCAACGGTTTTAAATTAACGGTGATAAAAAGATACGAGTCATTGACTGAATCACTTCCAACTACATTGGTTAAAATTGGACGGATATTTTGAACAAATTTCAAGCCAAAATCAAAACACCGCTGTGTGTATAAGAATCCAACCTCACCCCGCTTCAGTATATCTGCATGGTAATCATACGCTATTTGACCAAAAAACCGATAATAATGGTTGGGTCGATATGCCATATCTGCGGTAAAGTAAGACGCATATACAGGAGCACTATTCAAAAGAATATCCGTGTAATAGTGACTAAGTCCACCCGTTAGGATCTCACCATTATAGCGCACTGTATTTTGTTCTTTTGAAATAATATTACGATCATGATTGTATGCCGTCTGATTGTACAAGGAAATAGTGCTCGATACTTGCCACTCCAACTCGTTTTGAAGCTCACCGTACGCAGTTCCTACTTTATCATGGGCAAAATTTTGAGACAATCGATCAATGAAAAGCTGTTTATTATCCTTAAAAAGATAATTATTAAGGGCTAAAGCGACGTTATCTTTAGGCTCATTTAACGTGTAATATTCACACGCAGGATCAGTGCTTCCGACGCTGCAAGAAGTATGATAGGTTTGATAATAGCCATCGTACAAACGGCTTCCCGCATACGTATAACTTATTTCTGGGTTTAAAATATGCGTTATTGTTTCGTAGGGACGAATTAGCGTTGAGCCCATCTTGAAGGTATGATCAAGTTGTCCATACGTCCCTTTATCGTAAATACTACCTATCTCATTTGGTTTTTCATTACCGTAAAATCCAATCATTCGTAATGAGCCATTCGCACTATAACTCACATCCAAATAATCATCAAAGAGCGAAGTTTGTAGCGTCACTGGAATAGTTACATCCCCTTGAACGGCTGCTTTCCCTTCACTTCGATAAAAATTATTCACTGTCGCATCCGTATTTATCAATAAATGATCCCCGAAAAAAGTCTCCAAATAACGATGATATTGTAACGATGGTACGGTTTGGATCGTTTGGGCATTCGAACTTTGATTAAGATATTGATAATATTTGATATAAGCACCAAAATAGTTATCTTCACTGCTATAATAACTATTGACACGAGAAACAACTTGATTTGCCGTAACACTATTGATTTGGTTACCATGCTGAAGATTGAGATAATCGACATCGGACATTCGACTGGCGTTTAGATACAATCCTGACTCGCCACTTAAGTTTGTACCGAACCAATCTTTTAAAAAGCCACTATGATTATAGGTTGCGTTATACCCATAATGCGTAGCATGCGCCAAGTCATATTGAGTGGCATAATCCTTTTGCTCTTGAAAATATCCGAACCGTACTGATCCTTTCGAATGAGGAGAGTCCACAAATCTCAAATCACCATAAACACCCTCTCCTCTTGAGGTACGAATTTGAGGACGAAGCTCTAAATCCCACGAGTTCTGTGGCGCAAAATAGATGGGTTGCTGATAGAGGAACCCTTCCACATTGGAGAGTCCCAACGTCGGCATTAACAATCCACTTCGACGGGTGCTGTCGGTTGGATAGCCAAAATAGGGAAAATACATCACGGGGACATCTTTAATAAATAACCGCGCATTGTAAATATTAACCCATTGTGCTTCAGTGTCATAATTGGCGCTAGTAAAATGGAGTTTCCAGAGAGGATCCGTTGAGTTACAGCCAGAGAGCATTCCGCTTGCTAGATCAATTTTATTTTCACACCCGCTTGCTTCATCACTGTTCATCCATGCGCCCGTGTTGTGATCAATCATATAATAGGGTTTGGAGTAGCGGGTGTTTAAATCCATATTGAGCCACGAATAGTCGCTAATCATATGATAGTGCCCTGCTTTAAAGAGACTTACATCTCCAAAAGCTTCAACGACACTTGTATTACGATCGTATGTCAGTTTATTGGCACTTAAAATTTGATCTTGATACAAAATCGAGGGGGAGACTGCGGCTTGAACCAATGAACCATTGGCATCTACATTGGACCCGATAAGCTCTACACGCTCGCCCCCCATCAATACAGCAATACTCACTATCGACAAAAGAAAAATGTTACGCATTAATCACTAAAGTTTTGGCACTGAGATCATGCCATGTCCGTCGGTAAGGATCAAACATCCCCCACAAAAATCCAAGATAAAAGAGAACTTCACTCACAATCCGAAAGACACTTCGATTAAAAGCACTCAGAAAATGGGGATTTGACGAGGTTTGGATCTCAATTACCCGTATCTTCATCGCAATTTTTCCCAGTGTTGCCCCGTACTGCATTGTAAAAAAAGTTTGGTAGAAGATTTTAATCATCATATATTCAAGGATAAAAGTATTGACGACATCAATCATGGCTTCAACGCTTGTTGCATTCATAATCGGAGTCCATAAAATAATAATCAAGATAAATGAGAGTAAAAACTCATCAATGGTAAAGGCTGCAACACGAGAACGGATAGTTGCTAATGTATATTTCTCCCGTGCAAGGAAGGAGTCAAGATGATCATTCATTAACGAAGGGCTTGATACGCAATATCGGTACGGAGTTTCTTACCCGCAAAATGAACTTGACCGCATAGCATATAGGCACGATCACGCGCTTGTTTGATACTATCACCCAATCCTACACATACGAGAACACGTCCCCCTGTCGCGTAGAGTTTCCCCTCTTCACTACTGACCCCTGCGTAGGCAATATGGGTATTTTGAGCGATTTCATCATGATGAATCGCATCCACCACGATTTCAGCCGGAATAGAATCATCAAATGGATAATTGTGACTTGCCATCACAACACCAACGGCAAATTGATCGTAAAATTCGACGTTGAGTGTATCGAGCTGTTTGGTTGCTGCTTTGTAAAAAAGTTCACTGGCAGGAGTTTTGAGTAATGGCATCAAAATTTCGCACTCAGGATCACCGAAACGGACATTAAACTCCAAGGTAATCGGCTCACCGTTGACAATCATAATCCCGATAAAAAGAACTCCCTCAAACGGTGCCCCCTCCTCTTGCATCCCTAAAAGCGTTGGGCGAACGATACGATCTTTTACTTTTTCATAGATCACATCATCCACAAGCGGTGTTGGAGCGTATGCACCCATACCGCCAGTATTGGGACCTTCATCGCCGTCTAAAAGACGTTTATGATCTTGCGCTGCAGGGAGAAGGATAAAATCTTTCCCGTCACATAAGGCGAACATTGAAAGCTCATATCCATCCAAAAACTCCTCAACAATCACTCGTAAACCTGCATCACCAAATGATTTCCCGCTCAACATTTCAGAAACAGCGACTTTGGCTTCATCATGGCTCATGGCGATAATAACACCCTTGCCACCACACAATCCATCGGCTTTGACAACGATAGGAGCTGTTAAAGAATCAATAAATTTGAAAGCATCCCCAATATGGGCGGTTTCGATGTAACGAGCGGTAGGGATAGCGTATTTCGCCAAAAAGTTCTTCATATAAACTTTGGAACCCTCTAGCTGTGCGGCGGCTTTGGAAGGGCCAAAGATGACCAATCCACGAGCTTTGAAAATATCCACAACACCATCGGTCAAAGGACCCTCTGGCCCTACAATAGTCAAATCAATCGCATTATCAACGGCAAACTGCGCCAACTCATCGTAATCTTTGATCGCAATATTTTCACCCAACATCGTTGTAGCACCATTACCAGGAGCAAAATAAAGGTTGGATACTTCAGGATCATTTTTGAGAACCCGTCCGATTGAAAATTCACGTCCGCCACTGCCGATTATCATTACGCGCATAGTTTACCTTCTAAAAAAGTGTATTATTTAATTGTATCGGTATTATAACCTCTTCAAGCTAAAAGAGGAAATTCATTCACTGAGGTCTAGCTTCCTACTCTTTTTCTACAAAATGGAAATATTCGTGATTGAGGTAAAGAGCGACATCATGTTCATCATCATCAAACCACTGTGCATCATGTTGGATCTGACAGGCTGAAACCATCCCTTTCATTTGTGAAAATGTTTTGGACTTTCTAATTGTCTTGTCTTTAAAATCTTCAACATTATGACACTCCATACATTTTGCATTGTCAAAAAGCTGTTTGGCTTTTATCATGTCCGCATCCCCACACGTGGAAAAAAATACAGTAAGGGCAACCATCATTATTATTTTCATGCGTAAATCCTTTTATTGGTTATTATACATAAATAAAAAAAATATTTTCTTTTACTAGAACAACTATTCGGAAACTAACAAGAAAAAAATGAATTGTATTGTGATTGGGAAGTAGTGTAAAAATGCCCAGGCGGGCGTTTCGCATATAGCTTTGGTTCTGTATACCATCAGTCTGCATTCCCAATGAGGGAAAAAATCATCAAAACACGCCTTGATATGTTCCAACCGTCAGCAGTGGATAGGATGCTCTAGGAGGCTTTTTCAGTTTCTTTATGTGATATCGGCTTATTCGCTTTTTCTAAAGCTCTAAGCCGTTTCTCTTCCTGCTTCTTATCGTACTCATCAAAATATTCCTGACGGGCTTCAACTTCGTTTTGAACAAACGCTTTTTTATCTTCGAGTGACCAATCTTCAAAAATACTTTTAAACTGTTTCATGATTAAATCTCCTCTATTTTTATGATTGCATTATCTTTTAATTCAGTAATTGTAATATCGACAATATTATATCTTGCTTTATGCGTTGGTATAATAATTTCACGCTGCCCTTTGTTGGCACTTATTGATTCAATATCAAGTTCATTACTGTTTCGCTTTGATAACATAAACAGAATCGTATAGTATCGCTTATCGTCAAATGAACCAAACTTTTTAGCGGTTTTTTCCTCTTTGGAAAAGGATGATGGAGCTTGATCTATATCGGTTATGTCACCTAATAAAAATTTGTCTTGTAGTGAATTTAATATCTTTTTGAAACGTATATTTTCGGTATCAAGTGCTTTTCTAAACCGTATCCCCCTAAAAACAGTGGCATCTTTTGGATAACTGCTATCATATTTTTCAAACATACCATCTAAAACTTTTGATTTTTCGATAAGTGCAGGATCTGTATTCCATCCCCAATAAACCCCTCTTAAATTAGAGAAAGTTTTATCAGCACGGTCTAAACTCCACTCCGTCACTAAAGATTTTTCGTTATCTGTCATTTTTATTATATCCGATGGGGTTTTAGGTATTTTTGCAATCATACCATCTTGACTCTTTAGAATATCCGCAACTGATAGCCCACTGGCACATTCTCATTAATCAGCTATTTATTTTCTCTCGCTCCCAAGCGAGGGAAGTGCTTTAAAGCTATCCTAGACGTGTTTGGATGGCTTTTTATACCTGTGATTTCCATCATTGGGTTTTCCTTGACAATCGTTCTCTCGCTTCTCTCGCTCCCAAGCTCCAGCTTGGGAGTGTATACCATCAGTCTGCATTCCCAACGAGGACGTTGGGAACGAGGGGAATTAGTAGATTTGTAATACTCATATATTTTATTGAATATTTTGAATGATGTAAGGAGAGATCAAAAGGATTGTATATTCCCCTCATCAGAGAGAGGTAATTTAGTTGTAGTCTTTAACAACTTTGTAGGTGATGTCAACGTTTGTTGCTTTAAGCACTTCTATTCGCAAACCTTTAAAACCTACTATGGCAGTTCCATCTTTTTCAAGTAAATAGTCAATGTCTTGTGTAAAAGCAGGTCTAGCCATATCATCTTTAAATTCTCTAAATGAAATTTTAATTTTATTATCAATTTTACCTTGATAGAGTGCTTCATATTTGAATGAGCCTTCTCTAATAGCTGGAGGTATAGGTATAAGTTGATATTTGGCTGGGTTGCTTAGTTTATCCCATTCATCTGCATATGAAGTCGTTATATGTGTAAAATATCCTGTATTATTTGCATCAATTATATAAAGGATACCCAACCCAGTAGCATTTTTATCGCCACTTCTGGTTTTTAGCAAATATAAATTTTCTTTTTCGTTTGAAGTCATCTTGGTTGAATCTAAACTAGCCCAATCTGCTACACCAAATCCTTCATAGTGCGGTGCTCCATGAGTTGAAATTCCTATTACTGGTTCTAGCAATACAACTTTATAGGTATCTGTAACTTCCTCATATTTTTTTTGATACATATTGTCACCTACTTCTACAGTATTAGTATTATCAAGCATTGGAAATCTTGTCACTTGAAGCCCTGATTTTTTTGTTGAATCATGATAAATTTCTGCTACAAAACTCTTAGGCTTATATTCAACACCCGTGCATCCAGTATTTAATATTATCGTAGCAGTAAACATTATCAAGCTCAATATAGATAATCTCAGTTTTTTCACTTCACTTCCTTTTTTATTTATTGATTTCTTCACCATAGAGCCTCTTTCCTTTAATTAATTATACGAATCAATAATACCATCATCATTCTGATCATAGAAACATTGAAACCATCCATCTGTATAGCAGTATTGCCATTGCTGACCGTTACCATAATTTGATGGTTTGACAGAGTTAGGTCTACCTAATGAAGCAACCATCATGTCCGTATTCATACCAATCCAATATCGCCCTTTAGAAACATTCTTACAATCTTCTATATCCCAACTAGGATGCTTTTTATGCACCTTCCATGCTCTAGCGCTCATTGAAGCTTTTAACTCCGCTTCTTGTTTCTTTGCTTCCTTTTTTTCAAGTATCTTCTGTGCTATTAATGCTTTTCTCTCAATTTCATCTTTTACTTGCTGACAAAGAGGACTTAAATCTTTATCTTGCAAATACATATATTCATTACAAATAGGAAGTGCATCGTCGTAATCATTATTACGAATCTGCAATTGAACTTGCTTTAGAAGATTGTTTTTTTCGGATTGAAATTTTTTATTTTTTATTTCTTTTGCTTGCAATTCGACTTTCGCTTGTTCTTCAGCTATTTTTTGTTTTACTTCTTCCGCGCGAGAAGCTTCGGCACTTTGTGCAGCTATCATTGCAAAAACAAGTGAGCCAATTACAATACCAACCCTATAGGCTGACGGGATGATAATTTGTGTTTCTTGAAAAACTCTTTTACGAACAGGTGGCAATAAAAATAACGAGCCTATTAGATAAATCAAACTTGTAGCGATATTTCCATTTTTTAAAGAACCTATAGCAGTTAAAATCAACAGGATTCCCACCATCCAGCCAATGCTCACACTTGTAGCATTCCCTAATGGTTCTTCTTTTCTTTTTTGTTCGGCTATACTTCGTTTAACTCGTTCTCGTTCATCCTCTTTTTCACGTTCTTCTATTTCTTCTTGCTGCTTCTTTTCAAATGCCTTTTTTGCACTTAGAATAAGACCAACTGGTGCACCACAATGAGGACAAGTACTCGCTTTATCTGATATTTCTTTCCCACACTCAGTACAATTAATTAGTGCCATATAAATCCTTTTAGTTATTCATTGGTGCGCCACAATGAGGACAAGAAGTTTCCATATTGGATATCTCTTTTCCACATTCGTAGCATTTAATAATCTTCTGTAATTTGACAACTGTTCCAGTGGCAAAAACCGAAAGAATACTCCCAGAGTTTGCATTATTATATGTGTGTTCTATCTTTACAGCAATAACAGCATCTCCATTCATTAAATATGCTTGTTGTCTCAAATCTGCAATAATTTCTGCTCTAGCCTCTTTTAAAGCAAACTCAATAGAATTTATTCTTCCACCAACAATATCTCTTACAAAGGCAAACATATCCTTCATAAAATTCATTCCGTAAACGCACTCTGACGATATCACATTGATTCTTTTAGCAATGGGTAGATCAACCATTCCTTCAGTAGTTATGATAATCTCATTGAAAATTCTTTTTTTATCCGCTTCTAATACCTCATACTTTGATTTACTCTCTTTAGCTTCATTAATTAATTCAGGATTTAAACAATATTTGCAAACCCCATCAACCATATCAAATACACCATAAACCTGACCACATTTTCGACACATACCCATTAGCATTCCCTAACAAATCAAAATATTATTTTACTATTATTGCGATTGGTCACTAAAAATCTCCTTGATGGTAACTTCTCTCGCTCCCAAGCTCCAGCTTGGGAGTGTATACCATCAGTCTGCATTCCCAACGAGGACGTTGGGAACGAGGGGAATAATCGTGATTGTTTTCATTTACTAATCCTTTGGTTGATAATTATACATAAATAAAAAAAATATTTTCTTTTACCAGAAGAATTATTCTCTCGCTCCCAAGCGCCAGCTTGGGAGTGTATACCATCAGTCTGCATTCCCAACGAGGACGTTGGGAACGAGGGGATACTGGCAAAATAGTTCTATGATAACATGACTTGAGCTTTATTGTGATGAGGAAGTAGCGTAAAATGCCCAGGCGGGCGTTTCGCATATAGCTTTGGTTCTCAAAGCGTAAAAAAAGTGGATCGAGCATCTCTTTCGGCGGCAATCTCTCGCTTTTGACAGCTCAAACAAGACCACCGACACCTTGAGATGACTACTAATCCACTAAGTGTATATGTAGAACCCTCAAAATGCGATTAGTCGCTTCGCCCAGAACCAAAATTATAACCGTAAAAAGCTTAATTCTCGTGCTTTTTCGACGCATGATTGAACACTTGTCGTCTCACTTAGTACCGATTGGATTCCTACTGGCAAGGCATTTTGCGTCGTTGTCCCTATGGCAATAATACTATGCGTACAAAGAAGTGGTTTTTTTCGCATAAAACACCTAACAGCAGAGGGGGAGGTAAATATTAACACGCCATCCTCTGCGATATCTATTTCCCCGATTGCTTCATTGCACGCGGTTTCATACATCACGACTTCATCGACCAATATCCCCTGCTCTTTCGCATTTTTCACCCAGTCGGATGCGACTACGTAAGGGCGAAGGTAGAGCCATTTTCCAGTATGCGCACTTAAAATTTCAGGAATGGACGTACCATATCCATTTCCTATTTCAATATTAATGGCTCCTACTTGGGATGCAGCTTGTGCAGTTTGTTCCGAGACACAAACACACTGTAACCGCTTCCAGTCAATGGTGTAATGCCGCAATGCGTGTACGGTTTGTTTGGAGGTAATAATAATGCCGTCGTATAAGGTAAAATCAATTTCAGGGGTAAAAAAATGGGTGGAGAGAATGGGAATATGGTGGACTCCCAAATAGGGAGTTTTGGAAATAAGATAGATAGGGCGCAAAAGCGTCTCCCTTATTCCCACTCGATAGTAGCAGGTGGTTTGGAGCTAATATCATAAACGACACGGTTAATACCGTTCACTTCGTTGATAATACGACGACTGATACGCTCTAGTAGTGTATGAGGAAGATGCGCAAACGTTGCCGTCATTCCATCAACTGCTTCGACGACACGAACACACACGGTGTTGTCATACGTACGATTATCGCCCATTACTCCAACACTTTTGACGTTCAAAAGAACCGCAAACGCCTGCCATGTTTTCGCATAATAGCCACTTGCTTTGAGCTCATCAAGCAAAATAGCATCGGCTTCACGAAGAATATAAAGGTCATCTTTGTTCACTTCACCCATGATACGGATACCAAGACCCGGTCCAGGGAATGGATGACGGTTGACGAGATAATCAGGAAGTCCCAGTTCGCTTCCAAGTTTACGAACCTCATCTTTGAACAAATCACGTAATGGCTCAATCAGTTCGAAATCCATCCAATCAGGAAGACCGCCGACGTTGTGATGGCTTTTGATCGTGACCGATGGACCATTGACAGAAACGGACTCGATAACGTCAGGGTACAATGTCCCCTGAGCTAAGAATTTAATCCCATCGTGTTTTTTTGCTTCTTGCTCAAACACTTCGATAAACGTATGTCCAATGATTTTACGTTTGATTTCTGGATCGGTTACACCCTCAAGTTTACTGAGGAAACTTTCCGACGCATCGGCGACAACGAGAGGCACTTTTAAGTGAACTTTGAAAATGTTCTCGACGGATTCACGCTCACCTTTTCGCAAAAGACCGTTATCGACAAACACAGGGATCAATTGATCTCCAATTGCTTCATACAAAAGTGCCGCAACAACAGAAGAATCAACGCCGCCGCTAAGGGCACAAAGGACTTTCCCCTCCCCTACTTGCTCACGGATTTTCACGATTTGTTCTTTGAGGAAGTGTCCCATGTCCCATTTTTCGGTGATTCCACAGATCGTACGGGCGAAGTTACGGAGCATCAAATACCCCTCTTCGGAGTGATTTACCTCAGGGTGATACTGCATGGCATAGACCATTTTTTCTTCATTAGCGATAGCCGCAAATGGAGAATTTGGTGAGTAGGCGATAGGGACAAAACCTTCTGGTAGCACATCCACTTTATCCGAGTGACTCATCCAAACGGTACGTTCGTCTTCACACCCCATAAAGAGCGGTGATTGCTGTGTCATATCAATAGTAAGCTCTGCTTTACCATATTCGTGGTGATCGCTTCGAACAACACTACCGCCGAAATCAACCGCGATACGCTGCATACCATAACAGATACCAAGAACAGGGATACCGAGTGCATAAACACCTTGATCTACGGTGTAAGCATCTTTATTATAAACCGATGAAGGACCACCACTGAGGATGATACCTTTAGGATTTTTGGCTTTGATCGCGTCTATTTTGGTGTGATACGGGAGAACTTCACAATAAACTTTGTCCTCACGAAGACGACGAGCAATGAGCTGAGTATACTGGGAACCGAAATCAAGGACGATGATATTGACATCTTTCATTATATGAGCCTTTATGGGTAGTTGTGATGATTTAGGAGGGGGATAAATCCCTTTTAACATTGTTGTGATAATACCAAATAGTAGTTTAATTTTGGATATAAGGGGCTACGCTTTTGGAGTGCGGTCAGTTTCTTTTGAAATATCTTGCGCTATTATAAACATAATGAGATGGAAAAAAAGGTGTACCCCATGAAAACTAATCCCCAATGGCATACGTATACAACGAAAGAAGCACTAGAAGCCTTGGGAAGTAATAGTCACACGGGGTTGTCCGAAGAAGAAGCAACGAAACGACGAGAAGCGTATGGGGAGAATGAAATTATCCGTATAGCACGAACTCCTTGGATACTCATATTCTTACGTCAATTTACCGATGTTTTGATCCTTATCCTTTTTGTCGCTGCCCTTATCTCTATTATTGTTGGTGAGGTTGGGGATGCAATTACTATTATGGTCATTATCCTCCTCAATGGTTTATTGGGATTTGTTCAAGAGTTCAAAGCCGAGAATGCTATCGAAGCGTTACGAAAAATGCTCCATCCGACGTGTAAACTCCTACGTGATTCCAACGAGTATATTATTGATGCCAAAGAACTGGTTGTTGGCGATATTGTCCTTTTGGAGATTGGGGATAACCTACCTGCTGATCTTCGACTGCTAGAGTGTTTTAATCTCCAAGTGGATGAATCGTCGTTGACGGGAGAATCCAATTCGGTTTCCAAGAACAGTGAACCACTCTCTAGCGATACCCCTCTAGGCGAACAGTTTAATAGAGGATGGATGGGGACGGCGGTGGTCAATGGACGTGGCAAAGGATTGGTCGTTGAAACGGGGATGAATACCCAATTTGGAAAAATCGCTTTTATGACCCAAAATGTGGACGCAGAACCAACCCAATTGCAAAAAAAACTTGCTGTTTTGGGACAAAAATTGGGAATTTATTCCGTTGCCATTTCACTTTTAGTTGCTCTTATCGGATGGCTTTTAGGGAAAAATCTTTTGGAGATGTTTCTAACAGGAGTAGCTCTCGCCGTTGCCGTGGTTCCTGAGGGACTTCCTGCGGTGGTGACCATTACCCTAGCCCTTGGTATCAAAGCAATGGCAAAAGAAAAAGCACTGCTACGACGGCTTCAAGCAGCAGAAACACTAGGGGCGGCGACCACCATCTGCACCGATAAAACAGGAACTCTCACCCAAAATGAGATGACAGTCAAAAAAATATGGCTCCCCACGGGAGAAATCGACGTGACGGGAAGTGGCTACGATCCTGCGGGTCATTTTGAAGCCAATGGTGGAAAAATAGACGTTAAAAATAATCCTGATTTACAAATCCTTTTAAAAAGTGCCTTGACCTGTAATCATGCCAAAGTACAAAAAAATGGTTCCGCTTGGGAGGTTATCGGAGAGCCAACGGAAGCTGCGTTGATTGTTGCTGCCTACAAAGGGTGGCTTCCTGCCCAGCAAAGAGAGAAGATTTTAAGTGAATTTTCTTTTAACTCCAACCGTAAACGAATGAGCGTTATTGTCCGTGAAAAAGATAGCCTAAGTGCCTACGTCAAAGGGGCTCCCGAAGTGATCTTCGAACGCTGTACCCATTGGTTCAAAAATGGGACTGTGGCTAAATGGGAAGATGCGGATAAAAAAGAGGTGAAAAAAGCGTATCAAGCAATGGCAGAAAGTGGATTACGAACTTTGGCACTCGCTTTTCGGAACCTTTCGGAAGAAATCGAACTTACCGAAGAGAGGGTTGAAAATGAGCTTATTTTATTGGGGATTGTAGGGATTATTGATCCGCCTCATGAAGAAGTTCCCCACGCAATCGAGATGGCAAAAAGTGCTGGAATAAAGATCATTATGATTACGGGGGATAATCCTGATACGGCGATGACGATTGGACGCTCTATTGGATTAGAACCAACCCGTGCGATAACCTCTTATGAACTCTCACAGATGGATGATGCAACACTCAATGAAGCCTTGAATGCAAACGTGTTATTTGCACGAGCACAACCAGAAGATAAACTAAGAATTGTAAAAACCCTCAAAAACGATAATGAAGTAGTCGCCATGACGGGCGATGGAGTCAATGATGCCCCTGCCCTTAAAGAGGCGGATATTGGGATAGCCATGGGGAAAAAAGGGACCGATGTTGCCAAAAGTGCCGCCGATATGGTACTAAGTGATGATAATTTCGCCTCTATTATCAATGCTGTACGGGAGGGGAGACGAGAGTATGACAATATCCAAAAATTCGTCCTCTATCTTCTAGCCTCCAACAGCGGTGAAGTGATTGCTATCTTTATCAATATTTTACTCGGAGGTCCCCTGATCCTCATACCCGTTCAAATCCTTTGGATGAACCTTGTTACCGATGGGATGACCGCTATTGCGCTGGGGGTTGAACCTGCGGAAAAAGGGATTATGAAACGTCCCCCAAGAGAAGTGAATGCTCCCATTCTTGACCGTCACGGCATTATGATGATCGTTGTATTGGGAGGTTATATCGGATTGGCAACACTGTGGCTTTTTCATTATTATCTGAATCAAGACCCCGAACATGGGCTTCTTTTGGCACAAACGGTCGCCTTTACCGGAATGATTATTCTTGAACAAGCCAATATTTTCAACTTTCGTTCATTGCGCGAGCCCATCTCGACGATTGGATTTTTTAGCAACAAGTGGCTTTTGGTAGCGATTGTATTCGCCGTCTCCCTGCAAATATGTGCTGTTTATCTCCCCTTTTTACAAGAGGCTCTTCATACAACGGCATTGGGGTGGAGCGATTGGGGGATAATATTTCTCGTTGCATTACCAATATTTGGAATAACAGAGATTTATAAGCGTCGATAGAAAGGGATATTCTTAGTACCAGCCTAAAATAATAAATTGAACATACCAAACACACAAAGAGACGATGTACCCAATCAAAACCGTCCATGCCAACTTAATATGGGAAGCGAATGTATAAATACCGTGCATTTTCCCCATCACACCAACACCTGCTGCACTTCCAAAGCTAATGAGTGATCCCCCGATACCTGCCGTCATCGTCACGAGCATCCACTGAGCATGGTCGATAGAAGGGTTGGCTTTGAGCACCGCCGACATAACAGGGACATTATCGACGATGGCGGAGAGAAATCCAATCCCGATATTAACAATCATCGGATCGAACATTTGATACAGTTTAGACGCATGGGTCAAAAATCCAGCAAAGTGCAAAGCACCCACCGCCGCTAAAATACCGAAGAAAAAGAGTAAAGTATTGTTCTCAATTTTACCCATAGCATGAAAAATATCCACGTCTTGATTGTGATTTCTTTTTAGCGTGTACATATACAACTGCAACAGTGACAGCCCAAAAAGCATCCCCCACATTGGAGGCAAATGCATGACCTGCTTACAAATAACAGCCAAAGCAATCGTCATAACCCCTAAAGCTATGATAACTTTCCCCCCTTTGAGGATTTCGATTTTCTCGGCTGTTTCAGGGTCTCCATCTTTAAAAGGATCTAAATCAGGGACATAACGGCTAAGAAGACATGCGGTTATTAACCATCCGATAAATGCCGCTGGAAAAAGATAAAGAAAATCGGTAAAAACCCCTTTTTGGGCTGTCCAAACCATTAAGGTTGTAATGTCTCCAAAGGGGCTCCAAGCTCCTCCTGCATTGGCTGCTACGACGACATTGATTGCACTGGGAACCAAGAAGTCTTTATTCTTTTTCTCAATCGTCAGTAAAACCGTCGAGAGAATCAATGCCGTCGTGAGATTGTCCGCGATAGGAGAGATGAAAAATGCCAAAAACCCCGTAATCCAAAAAATCTCTCGATAACTGTACCCTTTGGCAATGAGTTTTGACTTAAGGGCATCAAAAACCCCGCGCTCAATCAATGCTTCAATAAACGTCATCGCAACAAAGAGGAAAAAGAAAATCTCAGCAATTTCTAAAATCAAATGAGAAATTTCTGTTTCAAACGGCTGAAAATTCAAACCATTAAACGCATAAAATCCCCCGATAAGAACAAACATAAATGTCCCAATGAACAAAGCAGGTTTTGCCTTATCAAGATGATATTTATCTTCCATGGCGATAAAATAATAGCCTATGATAAAAATAGCCAGTAAAAACCACCCAAACGGATGAACGGCTAAATCAAGACCATGTTCAGTAATTGCTGTTATCATTTGTGTCCCCCCATTACTTTTTCAATTTCATCTGGTTTATCGTGAACGCCAAAACGGTCGATGATCGTTCACAACGATTCCGGCAAGAATGTCACCTCGGATATTGCCGAACCACTCTTGTTTGGGTGATAAAATCAGCATATAAGCTCCTAAGAATATTTTTGTGTGTACCGTATATGTTTTATTTTACTTAAAAAGCACTTTGACAGATGTTAATATTGTGCCTATAATTGTCGGTCATAGTGAGTAAGTCGCTTCAACAGGGTATAATTCATCTAAAGGATTCAAGACATGAGAACTAAAAATCTTGCAAATATATTTTATCAATGGGAGGGAAATATTCTCGTTTTGAATATTTTGGGAACCCCAAGCGCCAAACGAGACGCTATTGGAAAAGCCAAAGGAAACCAACTCAAAGTAAGTGTCACAGCAGCACCCGTGGCAGGAAAAGCGACCGATCACATGGTACGATTTTTGGCAAAAGAGTTTGGTACTTCCCCCTCGGACATTGAAGTCGTATATGGGCGAATGAATGTTAACAAACAACTTCGGATTAAAGCACCGAAAATTCTTCCCTCTCTAATACTTCCTAGCTAATATTACCGCTCTTTTAACAACACTCTTTTGCTCTGGCAATAGCTTTGTCGATGTGGTCAACAATATTCAATGCTCCTATTTGTTCCTCTAATCCCGATTTTTTAATATAATTATGGATATTTTTATTGACTCCTGAAAGAATAAGTACGGAGTGCTGCCCTTGTAGTTGGGTATTGAGTGTTTCAAGGGCATGAAGCCCTGCTGCATCAATCATTGGTACATGTCGAAGCCGTAGGATAAAAACACGTGGCATTAGTTCAAAAATCAAAAGTGTATCAACCAACTTTTCAGCGATTCCAAAAAACAAAGGCCCTTTGATTTCATAGACTTCAACCCCTTGAGGAATGACTTTTTTCGATGTCGCATCAGGATCATCATTTTCCTCCTTTTCATCATCATACGATTTTATTTCCACCGCGTTCATCATCGAGTGGATAAATAATATTGATGCCAATGCAATCCCTGCTTGTATCGCAACGTTCAAATCAACCAATACCGTCAACGCAAATGTCACAAATAAAACAACTTGATCCGCACGGGGCGCTTTCATAATGGATCGAATATGTTTGATCTCCGACATATTCCATGCAACCACGATTAAAATAGCACTCAATGCCGCAAGGGGGATTTTAATAATTAATGGGGCTAACAGTAGCATAAACCCAAAGAGCCAAAGAGCGTGCATAATTCCTGAAACTGGAGAAATCGCACCCGCTTTAATATTCGTAGCTGTTCTTGCGATTGCACCCGTAGCAGGCAATCCACCGAAGATTGACGAAGCGATATTGGCTATCCCTTGCGCGAAAAGCTCTGTATTTGGTTTGTGTTTCGTCCCTGCCATTCCATCTGCAACGACGGCTGAAAGGAGTGATTCAATCGCGGCAAGAAGTGCAATCGTCATCGCATCGGGAAACAGCAGTCGGATTTTTTCAAACGTAATCACAGGAAATGTTGGGGTCGGAAGCATCGAGGGGATAACTCCAAAACGGCTCTCTATCGTATCAATAGGTATATGAAAAAACCATACGGCTAATGCGGAGAGAGTGACAACAACTATCGGACCTGGAATCTTTGGATATATCCTCTTCATAAAAACAATGATACCGATAGAAATCAATGCAATGACGACGGCATAAAGATTGGTTTGATGTAAGTGCGTAACGTAGAGCACCAATTTATCAATAAAATCGGGAGGCATAGTTGTGATCTCTAAACCAAAAAAATCGCGCAATTGTGAAAAAAGTATCAGTAGTGCTATCCCCGAAGTAAACCCAACAATAACAGGATAAGGGATAAATTTAATCAACTCTCCAGCTTTGAAGAATGCCATAATGATGAGGAGTATCCCCGCCATAATCGTCGCCAAGACCAGCCCTTCATACCCGTGCTTCATAGCAACCAAAGCGACCGTAACAATAAACGCAGCCGTAGGACCCCCAATCTGAAAACGGCTTCCCCCCATCAAAGAGATAATGAGTCCCGCTACGATTGCGGTAAACAGTCCTCTTTCAGGAGGAAGATTCGAGGCAATAGCGATTGCCATGGCAAGAGGCAAAGCTACAATCGCTACTGATAGACCTGCAAGAGCATCTTTGAAAAAATCACCTGTTTGATAACCGTTTTTTCGGATATAGGTGATTAGCTTGGGTTCGAAAAGCTTGAGTAAGCTTTTTTTCATTCTGCCCTGTCTGAAGTTATATAGTGCACACCAATCGACTCCGTCCGCTTTAACGCCGATTGAACAATTGCACGAGCACTCAAAAGACGCAATTTCAACAGTCGTCCGACCCCTTCATTCATCATCCCCTCGATAACCGATAAAGCTTCATTCAACCCTTGCGCCGTTCGAACAATAGAGACTTTATCCCACATTAGATGACGAAGGGCATCTTTTTTCTCTTTATCCCCCTGTATCTCAAGCGTTTCATTCCCGATCTCAAATTTTCTCAAACAAGGAGTATGTGGATTTTCTTTAATTGTCTGGGCAGCACGTTTCCCAAAAACAAGTCCCTCAAGCAACGAATTACTTGCCAACCGATTGGCTCCATGAACACCCGTACACGCCGCTTCTCCCACGACATAAAGTCCTTGGGTATGAGGAACACGCCCTTGTATATCACTCTTAATCCCCCCAATAGCATAATGAAACGCAGGGGAGATAGGGACACGATCTTTGGGGAGGTTGTACCCCAAGTCGCTTAATGCTTTGTAAATATTAGGAAAACGTTTCTGAAAATACTCTTTCTCAAAATGAGCACACGAAATATAAACTTGACTGGAGGTACGTTGCTTGTAATCAAATATCGCTCGACTCACAATATCACGCGGTGCCATCTCTCCTCGTTCATCGACCTCAAACAAGAACCGTTTCCCATCCTCATCGACAATCCATGCCCCCTCACCTCGTAGAGCCTCAGTAAGAAGAAGTTTTCGCGCCCCCGTTCCTGAAACAAAAACAGTAGGATGGAACTGCATCATTTCCATACTTTCGAGTTCAATCCCTTTTTCGGTACAGATACCGTGAATGTCCGCACTAATCGCATGGGAATTGGTATGATACTCATACAGCGATCCGACACCGCCACTGGCGATAATAACATTGTCCGCATAAATAAGCTTTCGAGCTCCCTCACTCAACACCTCTACCCCGCAACACTGATTATTTTCCATCAATAGATCAATCACCGTTGCATTCGACAGCATAGGATGGGGATTTTGTTGAAGCAAAAAGAGATGCAGATGTCGTCCCGTAGCATCCCCCCCTGCGTGTAAAATACGGCTACGTGAATGGGCAGCTTCTTGTGTATAGAGGAGATTCCCCTCGCCGTCTTTATCAAACCCAAACCCACGAGCAATCAAATCACGAATCACCTCTTGAGATTGCTCACTCATAAACCGCACGGCTTCAGCATTGCATAACCCAGCTCCAGCCCCCAACGTATCACTAATATGCACTGGAATATCAGCATCATCGTACGCCGTTGTGACACCGCCTTGCGCATAGTAAGTATTACACTCCCACGGGTGCGATTTACTAATGACTAATACTTTTAAACTTTTAGGAAGCTCTATCGCCGCATACAATCCAGCAACCCCTGAACCGATTATTACAACATCATAACGCATCGCTTTTTTCCTCTGCAGATGGTTTTGCATAATAGGGAGACGCTTTGTAACCACATCCACTCAATACTAATGTGAGCGTAATTAAAAATAAAATTGATATTTTGTTCATCATTTCTCCACTTTGTCTTAAAACGTGGATGGTATAATAGCTAGCATAAATACTTGATTAAGAGATACCAAATGATAGAAAAAATACGCTCCCTCCCCCACACCTCAGGAATCTACCAATATCTCGATGGTGCAGGACGTATCCTCTACATCGGCAAAGCCAAAGACCTCTCCAAACGGGTCAAAAGCTATTTCAATCTCACCCCACAACTCACTCCCAAATCAACCCTCTCGTTACGTATCCAAAAGATGCTCTCCGAAACAGTATCGCTTCACACCATCGTCGTTGAAAACGAAAACGATGCCCTTATTCTTGAAAATTCTCTTATCAAACAGCTCAAACCCAAATACAATGTTCTTTTACGCGATGATAAAACCTATCCCTATATTTACATTGATCTCAACGAGAGTTATCCACGTTTTGATATTACTCGTAAAATTCTTAAAGGAAAAAAGATCCACTATTACGGCCCTTTTTCAACAGGCGCGCGTGATATTCTCGATTCACTCTATGAGTTACTCCCCTTGGTACAGAAAAAGAGTTGTCTTAAGGGGAAAAAAGCGTGTCTTTTCTATCAGATGAAACAATGTCTTGCCCCATGCGAATTTCCCGTGGATGTTACCCATTACCGCAGTCTCGTCGATACCGCCACCTCGTGGATTCAAAACAAGAAGCTCTTACTTCCCAAGCTACGCGAAAAAATGGAAAACTATGCCGAAGAGCTCCGCTTTGAAGAGGCGATGACGTTGCGTGATCGGTGTGAACGGATTGAAAAGAGTGAGATCACTTCTACCATTGATCTCGCACGTCAAGTTGCTTACGATGTATTTGCTATAGCTGTCCACGAGGGGAGAGGATGTATCGTTCGCCTCTTTATCCGTGAGGGAAAAATTGTCTCTAGTTCGCATGATTTTTTTAATGTTCATGAGAGTTTTTCACTTGATGAAGGATATGAACGCGCATTGGTCAACTATTATGGAACTGAGAAACCCCCTATTATTGCCCCCATCCTCACTGCCCACGCTGTTGAAGAGTCCGAATGGATTGAGGAGCATTTAAGTATTATCTTTGAGAAAAAAGCGCTACTTGAAACACCCAAGATAGGAGTTAAAAAACAACTCACCGCCCTTGCCCTCACCAATGCACAAGAGCTTCTCAAGACCCATAAGCCAACCAATGATGCACTTTTAACTTCTCTAAAAGAGCTGTGTGAACTCGAAAATATCCCCCATCGCATCGAAATCTTTGACAACTCCCATCTCGGAGGCGTTGCTACTGTGGGGGCGATGGTCGTCTATGAGAATGGAGCTTTTGAGCGAAGTTCTTACCGTCAATATCACCTCCAAGCACGTGATGAATACGGTCAAATGTCCGAGATGCTACGTCGTCGGATAGAAGGCTTTGTCACCAATCCACCCCCTGATCTATGGATTCTCGATGGAGGTTCAACCTTGCGTTCTCTCGCCCTTGATCTCCTCTCTTCTAATGGAATCACCCTCGATGTCATCGCCATCAGCAAAGAAAAAATTGATGCCAAAGCGCACCGTGCCAAAGGGTCTGCACGGGATATTCTTCACATAAATGGCGATACACTCCGTCTCGAACCCTACGATAAACGGCTTCAATTTGTTCAGCTATTACGAGATGAAGCGCACCGAAGTGCCATTACTTTTCACCAAAAAACTAAACTGAAACGGGATCAGGAGTCCAAATTTCTCTCTCTAAAAGGGATAACTTTACCAAAAATACATAAACTGTTAGATTATTACGGTACGTTTGAGGAGATTCAAAAAGGTTCATTCGAAACCCTCAGTGAACTCATTGGGGTAAAAGAGGCTAATATTATTCAAGATTTAACTACTTTTCACTCAAACTAAGAATGGTTTTACCTTGTTTATGCCATATTCTATCCATTAAAATATTTTCTGTAGCTTTTTGGCTAAGGAGTTAGATCATGGAAAGACCCGATGCAGTCGATGAAGAGTACTTTTTTGAAGGGCGCGCTATCGTAAGTGAAACCGATTTAGACGGTATTATTACATTTGCTAATCGGAAATTTTGTGAAATTTCAGGTTATAGTCTCAATGAGCTTGTGGGTCAGCCTCACAATATTATTCGTCATCCTGATATGCCCAAAGCTGCTTTTGCACAAGTGTGGAAAACGATTCAATCAGGGACGATATGGCATGGATTAGTAAAAAATCTGCGTAAAGATGGAAAGTATTATTGGGTCGATACAGAAGTTTCTCCAATGCTTGATGCAAATGGGAAAATTAAAGGGTACATTGCTGCTCGAAAACCTGCATCGCGTAAAAATATTGAAGAGACTGCGGAGATTTATAAAAAAATGCTCGCCCAAGAAAATTAGGAGGAGGAAGAGTGCTACTATATAATGATAAACAAGAGTTTATAGGGATCGATGAGGAAGGGTTAAAACTTCTAAATTATTCCTCGTTCCCAGAGCTCTTAAAAGTTTGCACTGATGTTGCCGATCTTTTTGCTAATGAGCCGGGGTATATTTATAATTTTAAAAAGTTCGGATGGATTGACTTTATTCTTCATTCCGATTCGGATGTTTTTAATGCTATTGTTCATGCCAATGGACGTGTATTTAGTTGTCAATTGTCAGTTTCCTTGTTTTATTTAATAGAACATCCTTCAGAATATGGCTATCGGGTTGAGATGTTGCACATCAAATCTGTAAGTGGCGAAGATATAAAGCCTCATGTGATTGTTCCGAGAGAACGCGGGAAAGAGTCTATAAGAGAACCTATCATTCCGTACACTAAACTAAGCGACCACCCTACCTCAAATCTTACTGATCACATACATATTACACCTGTACGATTGAGTGAACCAAGTATTTTGGATATTCCACTAGGCGAAATTTCTGAGGCGGAAGATCTTTACACTGATTTTAAACAATCATCAGATATTGTTGAACTTGAAGAACCTCTTCCCTTTATTCCAGAGGTCACAGAAGAAATCACGCCTATTGTACCTGCAAAACCGTTTGAACGCCCCATTAAAAACGCTCAGTACAGTGAGAGTGAAAAAGAATATCTTTCCCATCACAAAGTTCCTGTTGACTATCTTTTCGATCCTAGCGTCGCTGCAAATGAGTTGGGACTTCCTGTTGATCTTATTGAAGAGTTTATTGGTGACTTTATTCAACAATCCCATGAGTTTAGAGATGAACTTTTCGAGGCGTGTGCGAAAAGTGATTTCAACAATCTTCATATCCTCTCTCATAAACTCAAAGGGGTGGCGGCTAATCTTCGTATTGAAGATGCTCTCGAAACCCTTACCATCATTAATACTTCGACTGAAGTGGGAGAAATTGAGATAAATCTCAAATATTATTATAGTATTGTCGCAAAATTAGAAGGGAAAGAAGCTGAAGAATATTCTACTCAGGTTCTTGAAGAAACTTTTGTTCCAGAGATTATTCCTCCCAAGCCAGTGGAGGATATTTATGCTTTTTCCATAAAAAAGGATGAAGAAAAATCTGAGGAAATGGATGAAAAACCTTTTGAAAAAGAGTTCTTCGATCTTAATAGTACAGAGGTTGCAAAAGAAGTAGAGCCAGTAAAAGTTCTTGAAGAAAAATCTATAAAAGAGCCAGAAATTGTTGCAGAATCTTCCATAAACAACCGTGTGGTACTTCATTATGATATGCATTCCACAGCAAGACAACTTGGAATTGACACCTCTTTTATGCAAGAACTAATTGATGAATACAAAGCTGATGCACATATTATAGCCGAGGAAATTTTTAATGCAATCAGTGCTTTTGACACCACTCTTTGGAATGAAAATGCGTCTAAGCTTAAGGGAATCAGTGATAACCTACGTCTTAGTGAGATATCCGATGAACTTAGTGTTCTTATCAAAACTCATGATGCGCAGGAAGCTAAAAAAGCTTCTAGCCATCTTATGAGCTATCTCGATCAACTTTAAGAGGAACCGACCATGAAATTTGGACTTAAAAATCGACTTCGCCTTATCAGTCTCCTTCCGATTCTGATTTTGTTTTCACTCGCCAGTTATTACGTTTATAGCTCCTATTTGAGTTATAAATCAGCACAAGTGTTACAAACACATCTTGAAAAGACGAAACAACTTAATGAGCTTATTAGTAATATCGGGCGTGAGCGTGGTATGACGGTAATGTTTTTAGGAAACGCGTCAACTGCTACTTTTAAATCGCTACAAGCGCAGCGTGCCGTTGTTGATCAAAAGATCAAAGAGTTCAGTGCTGATAAGGAATCGTCACAGATTACTGAAATTATTGCAAAATTGGAAAAAGGTCGTAAAGAATCACGTTCATCCATTGATGCAAAAACCGCTAATTTTAATAAAATTTTCGATGATGTATATGGACAATCACAAACGAATTTATTAGCTCAGCTAACTACCTTATTTTCCATTCAATCAGATGAGAAAATTACCTCTATGGAGAGTAGTTACCTTTCCCTTGCAAGAGCCAGTGAATCCACCAGCTCTGAGCGTGACTATATTACGTATGTCCTATCTCGCGGAACACCACTACAAGGAAATGAGATCAACAAGTGGTTTAGCTTAATCTCAAAAGCAGATGTTCTTAACTTTTATGACATTAATGACAAAAATCTTAAAGTAACTCTTGAAAAATCACTTTTTAGTGAAGACACCGTTGATTTACTCCAAGATATTACAACAGAGCGTGGATTAATTCTTCAAAAAAGCACCTTAGGGGCATATGACACACAATCGGGTATTTGGTTTGCTATGCTCTCTGAAAAAATTGATGCTATTAGTGAGACAGAAAAGCTTCTTCTTACTGCGATAGACGAACGAACCTCCAGCGTAAAAACAGAAGCGCTTCAAATTCTTACTCTTTCCATTACTTTGTGGATTTCTTCACTTTTGATCGGGGTTTTAGGATTCCTTCTTTCCAATGAAATTGCCAAAAATATCAAAAATCTTGAATCAGTTCTCAAGCGTGTTGCTGAAGACACCCATGATAACGAAGCGGAAGAACTCAGCCATACGATCAACCTTGATACGGCAGAGGGATCTACACAGGCGTACGCATTGCTTGAGCGTATTATTGGGCAAACTATGCATGATAAACAGTTTGCACTAGAAGCATCGGAAGCCAAATCCATGTTCTTGGCGAATATGTCCCATGAAATACGAACACCATTGAATGGTATCGTAGGGTTCACCGAATTGCTCAAAGATACCGATCTTCATGACGAACAACGTGAGTTTATTGATATTATCGAAAAAAGTTCTGAAAATCTTCTTGAAATTATCAATAACATCCTTGACCTCTCCAAAATTGAGAGTAACAAACTTGAAATCGAAGATATTGCCTTTAATGCAATCGATGAGTTTGAAAGTGCTGTTGATGTTTATGCCGTTCGTGCATCTGAAAAACATATCGACCTTGGGTGCTTCATCGATCCTAGCCTTGAACGACCACTCAAAGGGGATCCTACCAAAATCAAAGAGGTTATTATTAATCTCCTCAGTAACGCTGTTAAATTTACCAACAGTGGTGGAACGGTTAACGTTGATGTTCGCCGTATTGAGAGCGATGAACATAATCGTGCTCATATACGATTTAGTGTCAAAGATAGCGGGATTGGTGTTACCAGTGAACAAAAATCTCGTATTTTTGAAGCGTTCGGTCAAGCCGATACTTCTATTACCCGTAAATACGGCGGTACAGGTTTGGGACTCACCATTTCGAGCCGTTTCGTAGAGCTTATGGGAGGTAAACTTGATCTTGAAAGTGAGCCAGGAAGTGGAACCACCTTCTTCTTTACGTTATCGTTCGAAGAGATTGAGAGCCTTAATGAACCTATTAAAGGATCTTTTTCAAATATTAATGCCGTTATCCATGAGAGTAAAACTAAGAAAAAAATTCAAACCACTTATTTGAAAGAGTATCTTGACTACCTTGGGGTGAGCTATACAACTTTTAATGAATTGGATGAACTAAAAATATTAGAACGTCAAGTCAATTATGATTTGTTATTTGTTGACAATGACTACACCAACGATGAGGAGTTAGTTCAATTTTCAGCTGCTAACGAGCAATTTGTCCTTATCACTAAATCGTATTACATGAAGAAAATAGACTCTATGGGTCTGAATTTGTTCAAAGTTCTTTATGAACCACTGAACAGTTCTAAAATTCGTTCGGTACTTGAATCGTATGATGCAGAAGCATTCAATACGCGCAAACAAAAATCTTCACGTCGTAAGAAGTTTGATGAAAAAAATTCTCGATTTGCTGCTAATGTACTCGTTGCTGAAGACAATATCATTAATCAAAAGCTCATCAAGCGAACCCTTGAAGATTTAGGACTTACCATCACGTTGGCGAACAATGGGCTTGAAGCATTTGAAAAACGTAAAAATGGAGAATTTGATCTCATCTTTATGGATATTCAAATGCCTGTTCTTGATGGGATGGAAGCAACCCAAGAAATTCTCGATTTCGAAGAAGATTATGACCAAGCGCATGTCCCCATCATTGCCCTCACTGCAAATGCCCTTAAAGGGGATCGTGAACGCTTTATGTCAGTGGGTATGGATGAATACACGACGAAGCCATTGGTACGTAGTGACATAATTAATTTGCTTAATAATTATCTCTCCCATAAGATCGTGGAAATCAATGTTGTTCCTAAATCAGCAGAGGAAGCTATTATTGTTGATAAAGAGTCTCCCGTTCTTGCTGTTGAAGAACCTCAAGAAACCCTAGAAAATACGTTGGAAGCAATAGAAGAAAGTATTCCCACAATTCCAGAAGAAGTTGTTGTTGTAGAAAAAATCCCTGAGGTACAGCCAGAAGAGATTGAAGTAGAAAATGTTCCTGAGGTGAAAGAAGAGACTATTCCTGTAATAGTATCTACATACGATGCTGACATCTTGTTAGCCAAACAAAATCCTATCGAGATGAAACTTTTTGGTCGCATTCTTGATGATTTAGGCTACACTTATATTGGTGTTAACAGTAGTGAGGCGCTGAAGAGTAATATAATGACCAAACGCTATAAGTTGGCATTATTCGATAAGACATTACCTAACCTTGACCTCAAGGAACTCTATGATACAATTCACTCTAATAACAACGACATATCGTTGGTCATGTTAACTGACCCTAATCTTGACACCGATCGAAACGATGCGCTGTACGTTCATGAAATGATTAAAAACATTATCAATAAAGACCTTTTACGTCTTGTATTTGAAAAATTTATCTAAACAAGGAATTCTAAATGGATGCTAAAAAGCTTAAGATTCTCGCAGTTGATGATGATATGATTAACTTGAAATTGTTAAAATCAATGTTGATGAAGTCACCAAATGTTAGCGCTATTGTAGAAGCCAAAAATGGTGCTGATGCAATCGGTATTCTCAAAAGTCAGGATGATATTGACATCATCTTGCTTGATATACTTATGCCGGTTATGGGTGGTATTGAGATGTTAAAAGTGATTCGGGCAGATGATTCTCTTCGTCAACTTCCCGTCATCGTCCTTACGACGGATGAAACGAAAAAAGGGGAAGCATTGGAATGTGGAGCTAACGGTTTTCTTATGAAGCCTATCCGTGAAAAAGATGTTCTCTCTAAAATCGCACAACTAACTATCTAAATAGTTCTCTCATTATTCCCGTATTGGCGGGAATCTTATTACAAAGTAATTTTTTCCATTTAAAATTCAATTAAGCCTCTCCCACTCTAGCTTACTAATATTTTTTTCTTTCGTATCAAACTCTAATCCTACCAAATAAACAGCTCTTCCATCATCAAGATAACGTTGGTGGTAGTTCATCTCTTTGATTTGTTTTAGGGCATTTGCCCCATCGACTTTGAATTCTATTACAAATAATGTATTTGGGTATTTGACAACCATATCTATTCGCCCTTTGTTGGTTGCTTCTTCTACGGTAATTTCTAACCCCATCGATTTGATATACGCATAAAATACAGAGACATAATATCCCTCACGTTCGAACATTGGATTATTAACGTAGAGGTTATAGGGGATAGAAGAAAAGAGGGATTTGATCGACTTTTCGAGATTTGGAAAGTTCGCTTCGAGGAGTGATTTGTAGATACCACTTTTAGGTTGTTGTGGATTCTGAATTTTAGACATAAAATCAGCAAAACTTCCAAGAAGTGAAATTTTTACCTCTTGGTTTGGAATAGTTAAAATGTAAAGAGGAGTCCCATCGTAGTTTTCTTCTACTTTATTTATTGTCAAATACCCCGTTTGCCACATCAATGTTTCGAGTTCTATATAATCAACATCGAAACTATCAAGCATCTTTTCATCTTTGGCTATGTTCTCAAGATTAGGTAAAAAATAGTTATTTTTTTCGAGTAATTTAAATAAAAAGGTTGGGGTGGCAGTAGAGAACCAATAATTACGATACTCAAACCCTTTGGAGATAAAAAGTAAAATATCAAATGGGTTATAGACCCCTTCTCCTAGAAACCCATAACCGTTATACCACTCTTTTATCTTTTGGAAGTTTTGCCCTTTGAGGTGCTCACCAAAAACAGTTTCCACATCGTTTTGTGTATAGCCACAGATGGTGGCATATCGTTTGTCGAGAGTAATATCATCGATATTGTTGAGTCCACTAAAAAGTGAAACTTTGGAAAATTTGCTGACTCCTGTTATGAAAACAAATTTTAAATATTCATCCGCACCTTTGATAACACTATAAAAGCCTTTAAGTATCTCTCTCATTTCTCTTGCAATTTCGGTATTCTCAATATTGTCTAAAATCGGCTTGTCGTATTCATCGACTAAAATAACGACTTTTTGGTTGTATTTTTTATACGCTTGATAGATAAGTTCTCTAAAACAACCACTCAGTGATAAATCAGTATCACACGTTACCCCTAAATTCCGTTGATTTGTTTTAAGTATTTCATAAATTGTTTGCTTAAATGCTTCTTTTGAACTAAAATCTCCGTCATTAAAACTAATTCTTATCACGGGATATTTCTTAAATTCCCACTTATCGTAGATATACAAATCTTTAAAAACTTCTTTGTCTCCATTGAAAATAGTTTTAAGGGTATCCAAGAAGAGTGATTTTCCAAATCGTCGAGGGCGACTAAGAAAATAATATTGCCCATTTTCAATAAGATCGAGGGCTATTTTTGTTTTATCAACATAAAGATAATTTTCTTCCAATATCGTTTTTAGTGTCGATATTCCTATTGGTAGTTTTTTAAGTTTCATCGTTTTCCCCTATCTTTCAAAACTATAATTTTTTCTTTGAACATTTTAGCAAAAAAGGAATAAGAGAAGAAGAACTCCCGCAGAGGGGAATTTATTGCATAGCTGGTGCGTAGTCGTATACCAAGCCTCCACTGACTGTCGTTAGTTTACTAGCCTTACTAGTGGTGCTACTATTCGTTGTAGTCGTTTTCATACTTCCTGACGAGCCTATCGGAGGAACGATACTGATATTCAAACACGGATGGGTTAAACAATTTAGGTTTGCTCCTGAGGGATCACTATACGTCAATGCCGTTTGTCCGTACCATAGCCATGACTCGGTATTGATATGGGCTTTGGCACTGTAAGGAGCTGCATTGGTATGACCAAAATTATAAGTTTCAATCCCCAATGCTGATGTGCTTCCAATAACAGGGTTTTGTACCGTTGCATCTCCATCGGTTGCATCATTATGCAGTTTATTGATATACCACATTGCATCATTACGGCTTGGTGAGAGGTCTATTCCTGCTAATGTCGGGGTGTTGTAGACTTCATACCATCCGTTTGCGATAGCGTCTGTAGTGCTTCCGAAGACACGAATGTCACGGGGAATGATGCGACCGTAGATGAAGGTAACGTTGCTATTAGTCGTTAAATTAGTATCAGGAAGATAATTCATTTTGTTAGCAGCTAAAGAACTACAATTTCCTGATATTTGACATTTGATTTGTAAATTCTGCATTTGTAGCATAATAGGATTAAATGGTGTTGTCTGATTACGATCAAAATTCACTGTGAGATCCAAATTTATCGTACCATTCTTATCTTTCAAAAAACTGCTACTCGGAATTGCTACATAGGGAGACGAGCTATTTGACCCTGGGGATAAAACGGAAGCATTTGTATCACGCCAAAGATTTCCATTCGTATCCTTTTCCTGGAAACGGTATCGCCAAAATGTTCCAGTTGGGTACTGATATACAGTTGGAAACGTTAGATTTGCATCAAGCTTTACAGGCTCAGCATAGCAGTTAGAAACAAAGTTATTTAACATAACATTACCTTGTCCTAATGCCTTAATTTCTCCCGAATAACGAATACCCATTTGGTTACTTGTCTTTAGATCATGCATATATGTCCAAACATTATTGCTGTTCTTTATATCTGTTGTGAATCCTGTTCCCTTGGTCATTTGAACACTACTAATATCAAAAGTATAGGGTCTAAAGGTCAAATTATAGTCATTATAGACAGTGGTAGGGGATGAATTTTTCAAATGGTTTGAAGAGATCTCGCACCCTACCATGTTGGCATCATACGTGCTAGATGAATCATAAACGGGGACGATATCACTACCACTTACACAGTCACCACCCGTTTGCCAATGTGATCCAATATGATGTGCAGGTGTGGCTTGATCGGCTTCGGTCCAATTGGTATCGCGAATTTTTAATTCATATCTCCCTACATTATCATAATGATACATTTTATTTGTAACGGCTCCATTTATAAAAGAAAAAGATAGATTTTGATCATTTACATCATTGCATCCAGTGACGACATGACCATTCGTTGACCACAACATAGTTGTATTCTGATCTATCGTGTACCCTGCTGTTGAATTTGAATTCTTATGATTGGTTGCATTGAGATCCATACGATACGAATAGCCAGCTGAAAGATTAGCATCGTAAGCGACAGAAGCCTGTCCTATTGGATCTTTGATCTGTAAATTGAATGCTTCAGGACGGATCGTAAAATTATCACGTGAGCATACTTTGTTCGTTTTTAGCCCATAAACACATTCCATACATACATGTAGTTGATCAGCTGTCATCCCACTATTTCCGCCACCATTGCCATTACTTCCGCACCACGCTGTTATTGCCCCTGAATTACCATTAGGAGGGACAAATGCAGTATTGCACGAAGCACCTCCATAACTTGGGAAATTAGCAAGTTTATAGCTATTAGCTCCTAGCGTCTCAATTTTAAGAGTATCATTATTATCATTTACTACATTCCAACTAATTCGAAATGCTGCATTCTTGCGCACATTTCCATAAAAAGAATCCTCAGTAACCCCAGTATTGAATCCCGTTCCAAAAATATCTTTGTTAAAATCGACATTGGTTACATTCGTCACTGAATTACCCATTAAAACCCATGCTCTACTTGTAATATTACTATCAGCAGTATTACAAGCCGTAATTGAATCAGAATAAGGACTCAGGTCAATTATTTCTACTGCCAGCATTGCATTAGTCGCTTTTACTTTGTCCAAATTCACGGGATCAAATGAGACTATTTTTAAGTTCGTCGGACGATTCGCTATTTGTGTCGGAAGATTATACTTCACACTAGTCGAATCTGCATTCAGAGCCGACCCTGTGTTTAACAAGGGGTCGACGATATTGAATCCACCTGAATTTGAATTGTATGCGACACCAAAACTATTATTAAAATCAGTACATTTACGGATGGGTAATCCAGTAAAATCAATACCGAGTTGATCGTTCCGATAACTTACAAGATAAATATTTTCACTCGCATTTTGGTCACCGATTCGTGCATTATATTTAAATTTTGTAAGAGCATTTTTGGCAATATCTCCACCCATACTAGCTGACGAACCAACACCCAATAAGAATTTCGTAGTATTAGTATCACTATAAAATCCAGCCGTGTCATCGTCACTTGTACTATCTGTTCTTATAGCATAGTTCGTTCCCGGTATCGGTGCGATACTCATACTACTGGCTACATAAGTCATCTCGCGAGGTTTATCAAATACTTTTTCAATAGCAACCTTTTTAGCCACTTCATTATTCTTATTTGTAATACCTACCTCATAGGTGACCGTATCACCCGAGGATGGTATATGAGTTGATGTTACTAGAGTACCACCAAAGGAAACATCTTCGGTATAACAAACATCTGGTTCATACAATTCAGTTGAAAATGCAAATACACCCGGAAAATATTCATCTCCACCACTGGTAAGAGTAACCGTTGTAGCTGTTTGGCTATTGCCGATAATAGGTGTAGTAGCACTCGTGGAACCGACATTAAAAGTATCAATGTCAACTCCTATCGTATTTCCACAGTTAGGATTACGGGTTGTGACATTAACCCCTTCAATCTGTTCACTGGAATTAAAAACATTACTCCCCAACGATTGTACTGTATTCGTATTATCAGTCATAGTAACACTGTCTGAGAGTGATATATCCCCCTCTCCACCAAAGAGTAAGAATTTTGAGTTTACATCTCCATTTGTTGGAGTCAAAAATCCTGAAAGGGTAACTGGTTTGTTATTATAAATTCCATCAGTACCTGTTGCTCCTTTATATATACCCATAAATCCATCGTAAACTGAAATATTTTTTAATGATACCGTTTTGTCTTTATAAATGATAACCAGTGACCACGCTCCAAAACCATTACTCATCTCTTCAGCATTAACGTTCGCAACCCAATAAGTTCCTTCTAAACCTGCCTTAACATACGATGTTATATCAGCAACCCCTTGATATTCAAACTGACTGGTTGTCCAGTTAAACTTACTCGGATCCGTTTGGATACTCACATAATCACTCATGACAGGTGTTTTTAAGAGTACACTTTGCCCATTTGTTTTTTTAGACGACGAGCTACTTAAACGACCTTGCCAATACAATCCTGCCCACTCGATATCATCGGCAATAATTCCATCAGGAAGTGATAAATTTGCAGAGGTAGAATTAACCCGCGTAAATGTGGATGCGACAGTATCTTTGTTAGCAAATTTGAGCGTTAGATTATTATTATTGGTTGTTGCAGGGGCACATGATGTTCCGCTTAACATTACCGAGTTACCGATAATTTGCATATTACCATTTATATTTGTACTAAACGTTTTCGTAAAATCACGTGTATTTGGATTCGTCGTATTAATCGAACATGAGGCAAGTTGACTTTGATATGTTTTTCCACTTTTTGTATATTGGGCAACATACTCCATCGTAGAGAGACTAAACCCAAATCCTGTACGATCATAAATAGTATGTGATTCACTCGTTCCCCATGGTGAAGAGATATCCGGTCGATAAACAATCCCTTTGTTATACGTACCGCTAAAATTAAAATTTGACCCAAACGATAACCCTAAATCAGCGTTTGTTTCCCCATTATCGGTATCCGTAGCGGTTGTTTTTTGAGTACCGTCAACTCCTATGGCATTCACTACACCCAAATTAATTCCATTGTAAGCTTTAATCACCTGTACATTACTAAGATCATTTCCGCTTTTATTTCGTATTGTTGTCGTCACGGTACAATTCAAACTTGCAAAACCAAGACACACACCGCTTGTCGTTGGAGTATCGTAACACATATCATTTGATCCGATTATGATTCCATCATCATCGCTGATCGTCCCCGTTCCTGTTGCTCCGTCAATGCTCACATTAACTGGATTCGAGAGGGTGACATTGAACATTTCATCCACCGTATCCGTTGTATCACCGCATACCATCACTGGAAATGTTGTGGATAATGTATTATGCTGTATTGTCACCGTTCCACTTTTGGTCACATAGTCAACACCGCTGGTACAACTTGCCCCTCCCGTTGCCGTTCCACCAGAAGTGGCATAAGAAACCGTTACGTCTTGCGTCGGATTTAGAGTATCAAGCGAAACGATAAACGTCATCGGGTTACTACCACTATCTCCTTCTATCAAAGAAGTATTGGATACAGAGAGTGCTCCCGTATCACCTGTCACAGTAGCCGTAGCCGTATCGATAACACTGGTACCACTTGCCCCTTTGATCGTTGCTGTATTGGTTAATGTTCCTGATGCTGCGACAGTAGCAACTACTGTAACAGTCACACTATCATTCGTAGCAAAACTCCTATCACCGTTACAGGTAATGACTTGACCACTGCGAGAACAATTGAAATTATCCCCTCGTCGACTCGTAATACTATCACTAGCAGATACGTAAGTTAGACCCGTGGGAAGAGTATCAATTATCTCCATTTTTGTACTAGATGAACCATTATTCGTCCCTACCATTGTAAACGTTACTCGATCGCCTACTTTGGCTACGGGACTATCAACGGTTTTTGTAATATCAAGAGTCGTAGTCGCCGAACCTCCAGCCACAAAAGTAAAATCTAAACTATAAGATTTAGAACTACTTTTTCTATTTTCATACGCGATAACGATAAGTTGCCCTGCTGCAACAGTAATCTTAGTAGATGATTTAGTATCTGAATCCTCAATTTTATTCCATAAATTTAAACTACAACCATCTTTTATAAAAAGTGAATTCTTACTACTGCCTCCACTCGAATTTACCTGTATCGTCCCCGCAACAGCAGGGGTAAACTGGTAATAATAAATTGTATCTCTCGGTATATCTCCGCTCGCTGAATCGGTAGCACTTGCCGTTGCGCCATTAAGATTGGTGATGATTTGTCCAGGACATGTTGAAATCGAACCTCCCCCTGATCCTGAATCATCGTTAAGAATAGTAATTGTTTGATCACTTGGAAGAGTGAACTGTTGATCGTTATTTGTATTATCATCTTCAACTTTGATTTTGAAAGTTTCATCCGATTCAATGTTTGTATCGCCATTAATTTTAATGGTAAATTCTTGACTCAAATCCGATGTATTTTCATTAAACTTAAAACCATCAGAAATATCAATATAATCATTATCATTCTCTTTGGCAGAACCATCTGATGCTTTTATCTTTAATTTGATATCTTTCGTATTAGGTGCTACATTAATAGAAACAGTACACGTAATATCAGTTGTTCCGCTATTTCCCTCATTTAAGCTCGAGGGAGAACAACTTAGAGAAACGGTTGGTTTGTTACTGTCACCCCACCCCGAAACAGCCAACATCATCACCACACCAAAAACGGCAAACAGCCGCGACACAAGTTTAAAGGGTTTCATTTTATCCTCCTTGGGGATTTTAATACACATCGTCGTGTGTGCCGATATCGACTAATACAATTTGTTCATCAACAATCTGTAAAATCAACACTATTCGGTATTCGTAGGTTAAACGAACCGCATGAAACTTCTCTAAACTGCCTTGTAGTTTGTGCAATTTAAGTGAAGGCTCAAACGGATCGTTTTCAAGCTTTTTGAGAACATTCCCATATTTTTCAAGTAACTCAGGATACTTTTTAAAAAACTTTATCTCTCTTTTGAGATAGCCTTTATCTTTATCTAATCGCATTTCTTAGCTCCGCGATGTGTTTATCGATATCACCGATTGGCTCAAAACCTGAATAATCTTTTCGGTTGATCCTATCCAAAACTTCCAAGCAATGCTGTTCATCGATTGCCTCATCGTCTTCTTTTTTCTTTACTTCAAACTTTTTCACTATATCACTTTTCAGCGCATTTATCACCGCCATAAACTGCTCAAACTTGCTGTCTTCGATTTCTAACAGGACGGTTTTCATTTTAGCCTCCTTGGAATTTGGTTCGATCTACTTTTCATGAAATTCCCCACTCATTTTCACTAAAAATGCCGAGTACCTCTATGCGTTCTTTCACACTATTCACACGATAAGGGATAACATACCCCTGAAAGACTAAATCTCGAATACTTTCATCGTTTGATTTTTGAGAACGACGGCATTTGTAGGGAAAGTGGGGCAAATCTTGAACTTTATCATCCAAATTATTTTTAAATTGCTCAGCTCTTGGAAACGAATCTTGGGCAATAAAATCGATAATTACCTCTAATTCTGAAAAGAACCTCGATGTTTTATGCACTTGCATATTTTACTCTTATTCTTTCCATCATAGAATCCATACCATCACTGTACGGCGTTAGTATCATCGTTCCATCATCAATCTCTTGGATTCGCCTTTGTAACTCTTGCGCTAAAGGATCATCTTTGAGATTAAGTTCGTCTGTTTGCCTGTAGACTTGTGGAGTCTCAATCTTTACAACATCTTTTAAATGTTCTAAAAACCACATCACTTTATCCACTGCTGAATCTTCTATTTTTAATGTTAAGGTTTTCATTTTAGCTCCTTGGGGATTATTTAATTCAAAACGTATAATTTGCAAGCCGTTTACGAATAATATCACTCTCACTAAAATCTTTCGTCAAGAAATCAAACAACAAGAAGTACTCTTGCTTTTCAACAATTGCCTTAACGATTAAACGGTCTAAATCCATATAATCATGGACTATTGCGTTTCTAAAACCAAACAATCGTCTCATTGCATTAAATTCTTCTTCTTCAAAAAAACCAACATTTTTAAGAATTTCGGCACTATCGTAACCGCTTAAAGGAATAATTGGTGAATCATAGTGTTGCAATATTTTCTTACACCGACCGATTAAATTTTCAATCATAATTTGTAAGCTTCGCTCAGCCGCTCTGCTTTGCATTCCATCAAGTGTTCCATTAAGAATAATTTTTTGATGCAACTCATCAAGAATGCTCTTTTCTTCTGTTGCAATAAAACGTGTTTTAGCTAAGTAGTTTTGAAACGTCATTTTCGTCTCCTTTTAGCAGGATATAGTTTTCTGCGACACTGTGTTTTAAAAGTGCGTCAGCGTACGCTAAATCAACCACATCAATATCATATTCACGTAGTCCTAACACATCACACACATCCATCCAAGCTTTAGCTTGCATCCCCCATGTTTCCTCAGGGAGCTTTTTCATATCAAGAGCAAAATCATAATCACTCTTAGGATGCATTTTCCCAGATGCCCGTGAGCCAAATAAAAATGCTGTTTTAATATATGGCAAGGATACAAATGCCCTAATGAGTTCTTCGGAAGAAAGGTTTTTCGTTTGACCGTAGCGTCTGCTTTTCATCTCATCCTCCTTGGGGATTTTAATACACATCATCGTGTGTGCCAATATTAAATAGAACTATCTCATCATTGATAATTTGAATTATCAACACAATTCGATACTCGTATGTCAAACTCACAGCATGATAATCAGACAGATTGCCTTTCAATCGATGCAACTTCAATGATGGCTCGAAAATATCAAACGAAAGTTTCTCTAAAACATCCCCATATCTATTGACTAAATCGGAATGTTTTTTGAAAAACTTTTTTTCTTTTGACGCATACCGCTCGGTTTTACGCAATTGTACGCTTAAGCTCCGTAATATAACTCTCAATATCGCCAATCTCGGTTGTATCCAGCTGTCCACTTTTATAAAGCTCTAAATCTTCCAAAAGTTCATTTTCCAAAGTAGAACTACCCTCTTTTTTTCGCACTTCAAACTTTTTTACCACATCACTTCGTAATAAGTTTATCATCGTCATAAACTGCTCGAATTTACTGTCTTCTATTTCTAGCATTACGGTTTGCATTTCATCCTCCTTGGGGATTTTTAATACACATCGTCGTGTGTTCCAATATCGACTAAAACAATCTGTTCATCGACTATCTGTAAAACTAACACTATACGGTATTCATAGGTCAAACGAACCGCATGAAACTTCTCTAAATTACCTTGAAGTTTGTGCAATTTCAGTGAAGCCTCAAACGGATCGTTTTCAAGCTTGCAGACCGTTTGTTTAAATTTGTCGACTAAGTCTGGATGTTTTTTCAAAAACTTTTTAGCAGTTTTAATAAACTTGTCATCTCTGATGATCTCAAACATTTTAGAGTCCCAACTCTTTAAAAAGTTCATCGGATGAAACTTTTTTCATACCAGAATAATCGCCTCGATCAATTCTATCCAGCACCTCTAAACAATGTTGCTCATCAATCCTCTCATCTTCTTTTCGCACTTCAAATTTAGTGATAAGATCACTTTTTAACGAATTGATAATCGTCATAAACTGATCAAACTTGCTGTCTTCTATTTCTAGCATTACTGTTTTCATTTTATCCTCCTTGCGAATTCTTTCATCATAGCTTCTGCCACGAACGTTTGAAAACTCGGATTGGTTCGGTTGAAATATTTGCGTCTGCATTCGTTGTTACGGCTACATCAACCAATACACTTGAAAATAATCCTGTATTTTGCGCTAAAGTAGTACATGCGGCAGGTGCAGCCCCACCAAACGAATACGCTAATGAAACATTGATATCAAACATCTGACTGCCACTTGCATCAGTCACATTTATATCAAGCTGATTGAGACAATTTCCCCCAGACGTATCAAAGCCTTGCGCCCGCATAACAGCAAACTCGGTCGCACTCTCCAACAATAGTTCTGCTTGGGTATGAAGATACCCATCAGTGACCCCTTTGGCTCCCATGGTTGTGTTACTGAGCAGAAGTGCCCCTCCCGCAGCAACAAGAAGGACAATAAAAATTGCCAGTATCATTGCAAAACCGCGACGTTTTTTAGTAACGGACATGGACGCTCCTTTCACGGCAAATTTGAAGAGTATCATCATCGGAATCACTTAGGTTTTCATCTAATCCTTGCATACAGACTTTGAGTGTTATTACCGTTCCGACTGAAGAGCTAGATTCTGGCATATTATAAGAGAGATAAAGATGATTCACTTTTTCGGCTAAGAGATTTTTTGTACCATTTTGATCATAACGTTCCCCTTTCCATGGACGAAAATTGGTATACATATAAAAATTTCCCCCGTTACTGTGATCCACCCGAAATGCATATCCCGTCCGTAAAAGATATTTTAAATGTCCATCACTCACATTATATTCTGTATTCAATGTTAATCTATTATTTGGCAAATCCACAGCGCTAATTCTATGATAGCCACCTATCCCATCACCCACATTCAAATTAAATCGCACACACCCTATAATATCACCAAGATTAAGATTAATATCGTTTTTATTCTTCTTGTATATTGCTGAATCGGCTAATGTTGATCCCAAGCCTTGAACAATCCCATCTGCTGCAGTGAAATTAGCATCTTGTTCTGTGATCGTATTGGCAACAGCATTAAGCTGAACTTCGCTACTCCATCCTGGGGAACTTCCTGTTGTTCGCAGACTATCCTCATCGGCAGCTACAAATGCAACCGTATAATCTCCGCTATCATTGGGCACAGGAGGACCATAACACGCATTAGCCGCTCCTTGCTTATCAAGATTAACAATCGAATCAGCAAGCGCGTATTCAAAATAATTCTTTAACTGATCCAAAACATGATCGGCAGTTTCTGTCCGCTTCATAATCTCTTGAGTGCGGTAAATGCCATTGTAATACTGACGCACAGCTTCGAGCGTCATCCCCCCTACGATCCCCAAAATGACAATGACAAAAAGTAATTCAATAAAGGTAAATGCTTTGCGCTGTTTGTTTGCATTCATCTAATTGCCTTTATTCGATTTGAAAAATGTGAGGGTGATGTTGACATCGGGGGTATCCGCTGAAGTCGTGCTTGATGCTGTTGCGACAATACGTTTAAGATGGGTTGGAACAGTCAAAGATGACGGAGCAGGAGTCATATCTCCTGATGAACCCAGTACCCATGTTGCAGTGACGGTATTACTACTACTATTGGATGGAGAAACAGTCGAATTCACATAACTTACTCTATAGGTAACAGGGACGTGATAGAGTACCGTCCCTGTTGCATCAGCAATATTAAAAGTGTCATTAATATCATTAATCTGTTCAATACCTTGTTGCAAGTTTTTATTGCCGGGTGAAGGGATAGCACTGGCATTTTGATCACTGCATGGCATCATCGAAGCAAGATTGAGTCGATAAAAAACACCTCCACTTCCACGCGAACAGTTCAAATCAGCTGTATTAGGATTGAGAAGCAATGCCCCATTCCCCTCAGGCAATAGATAATGCCCATCCCACCGTGTCTGAAAGATTTTAGTCAACTCACCTGACATCCGCTTGAGAATATCATCGTCTATCGTCACCCCTTTGGTCGCTTTGGAGGAAATTTCCATCATTGAGGGGATTGCCATAATACTAATCGCAATGATAACAATTGCAAAGATAACCTCAATCATTGTCATAGCTCTGCGCATCATTATTCTAGTCATTATTGTATCGCTGGAGCATAATCATAAATCAAACCCCCTCCTTCTGTCGTTGTTGCTTTATTTGCTTTTTTTTCTGCTTCTTCACTGCTTTTTGCACTTCCTGTTGCCGCTTTTGGAGGGACTACATTTATGTTAAAGCACGGGTGGGTTACACAATCGAGATTGGTCGGATCGATTGGATCACTATACGGTAATGCAATAGCGCCATACCACAGCCAAGGAGCCGTCATAATATGCGCTTTGTAACTACCAAGAGGATAATTCGTAAACCCATAGGCTTCGATACCACTAACAGTATTGGGTGTTGTATTACTAGGATTAGTACCGACAATAACAACTGTCACATTACCATCCCCCTCATTCATATCGTTATGCAACCGATTGGTAAACCACATCGAATCATTTTGGCTTGGAGCCAATGCCGTCCCATTAATATCCGCAGTATTGTACACTTCATACCATGCGTTTGTACTAAAAGTGGAGCCATCCCCGAATACACGAACGTCACGTGGGATAAGGCGACCGTAAACAAAAGTTATATTATGGTCACTGGTTCTATCAAAATCTACACCACTTGTGTTATTTTGATCGAGCATCGTTGTAATATTAAAATCATTTCGTGCAATATGAAATGGACTATCCGGTATTGTCTGATTGCGATCAAAATTAACATAAAATTTGGCATTGGCAATACCCGATGAAAAACTTTCTTGACCTGTTAGCCACGTGACTTCGGGGGGGGTTGAGCTACTTAAGTGGGTTGTATTGTTATCGGGGTAAAAATGGATTCTATGCTGTGTATCACTCCATCCTAATACTTGATTATTATTCAAGCGAACGGTATAGTCAACATCTCTGGCAAAACAATTTTTTGTATAGTGCGTTGCGGTAGAATTATTATCCATAACTGCTTTTATCGATAAATTAACGGACGCATTCATCTCACTATTACTAGAAACATAGGTAAAAGAACCATTATTATTGATAATATTCATCGTATTCTCAAATAAAGCAGGCGTAAAACTAAAAATTTGCGAGGATTGTGTCATACACCCTACTTTACCACTCCCATCCGAAACATTCTCAGCACTGTTGAGATTACAATCACCTTTTGCTTGATCCTGAGAACCAGCACTCCACTGCTGATCGCTTACCGTAAAATTTATATCCCCAATATTGGGATACAGAACCAATGCCGTTACTTGTCCATCACTAAAAGATAGAGGTGTATTAATCATTTCGACGGGAGATGTAAGTGCACACCCTGTTGGAACAACTAATTGTGTCGTCCCATTTTTATCAACTCCATTATAAATTTCTTGATTATACGCTAAAGACGGCGTACTTGGTGAGCTATATTGACCCGCGGTAAAAGTAAATTGATACATCCGATTACCAACGAGCTGTGTCTCATTGGCATCCATTTTATACGAGGCAGGACGGATGGAGAATCGATCACGTGAACAGAGATTAGCCGTGTTTGTGACCATATGAAAAGCAGCATTTTGAGATGCTTTTACCGGTAATACGGTAGCCGTTTTGTATTTATCTGTTGTTGCGAAATGAAGAGGATACATTGCCGACAAATTAGAGTCCGTACAATTTCCATCGGGGGTAAGCTCTACCATAGTAAGATTGAGATCAACCGCTGTCGAAGGAGCTGTTGGGGTAATATTATCACTGCTAAAAGAGAGGACATCGACATTAAAAGGTTTATTCACGACTTGGGTATAGAGGGCATTTTTAGAATCCATCGGATCAATGGGGTCGGTCTCCCCACCTGCAACATTGACTGCGCCTGAACGGATGGTATTGAATTTTCCAATAACGGGGATATACACTCCAAATGTATTGTTAAAATCAGCACACTTGCGGATAGGAATACCTCTGAAACTAATTTTTAGATAGTCATTACGATAGCTGACCAAATAGACATTTTCACTAATATTTTGATCGGTTCCAACTGTTGATGAATAACTAAATTGCGTTTCGTCATTTTTATTGATTGTCCCCCCAGTCGACGCTGATGCCCCTGCTCCAAGTAAGAATTTTGCTGTGGATGACGCATATTCAGCGGTATCATCATATAACGTATCTGTTTTAGTGCTAAAGATAGTGCTTCCGATAGGACGAATCAACATTGATGCTGGTTTATACGCCAACTGTTGTGCTGGATTTGCAAAAACCTTTTCGATAAAAACACCCTGAGCTGGCTCATTATCCTTATTGGTTATCATAACGGTAATATCAATATCTCTACCTGATTCGGGGATATTGCTACTGGATACCCTCTGTCCATTGTAAAAAATATCTTCACCATAACATACATCGGGTGCATACAACTGCGTGGAAAATCCAAGAACGGAAGGGTAATACGCATCCAATCCTGAGGTCATCTTAACCGTTGACGAAGTTTGCGCATTGTGCATAAATCCACTGACGTCAAATATATCAATATCAATACCATTGGCATTGGAATAGGATGGATTACGAGTGAACCCTGCAATCGTTGAGTTAAAGACATTATCGTTAGGATTTTCGGCATTGGAAACGTAGTTGGTATCTCCCCCTACAGAAATTCTATCAGGGGAATAGGCATATTCACCCTCCCCTGCGAAAGAGATCAATTTAGAATCAACAACACCTCGTGTAGGAGTCATAAAACCACTCAAAGGGATGGTTGCCCACGTTGAACTTGAGCTATTCACAGTTTTAAATCCGTCGTATATGGACATGTTACGTAAAATTGCTGTTTTACTCAAATCCTCATAGATAACAAACAATGACCACGCACCGAAATTTCCCCATCCTCGTTCCCCTTCCATACTCTGGATATTAGCAACGGTATAAACCCCATTTGCATTCGTTGTATTAATTAGATCCGTAATTTCCAAAAATGCTGAATAAACCGTCCCTGTTGCATCACTGACATAACGATAATCAAGCATACTTGCTGTTACTAGTTGATATCCAGATACACTGTTGTTCGGAATATCAATATAGACTTTTTGGGCATCGTAGCTGTTTGAACTGAGATTAATATTGTTGTCAGCATCACTCAAGGCTGTATAACTAGGTGTTCTAAAACGACACGTTGATGTATCTCCATCACCACAATCATGTAAAAATCCTTGCCAATACAGTCCTGCCCAAATAACTCTAGCCCCAGTAGGGATACCTGCCAATGTTGCACTTGATGAATTAAATGTAGTTGTATTGCTATCACTGTTCAAATATTTCGTATAATAATCATTTGCCGTTCGACTCAAATTGGTGGTACAACTTCCCCCGAAACTGCTACCGTTATCCGTTACACATTGCACCGTATTTCCAACAACTAAAACATCACCTGTTTTATTTCGAGTCTCTTGTGGATTTCGAAGCTCAAAATCTCGTTCACCATTACGAAAGATCGTATTACCATAATCATAAATCGTCCCTATACCAACACTCTTCAAAATCGTAAATCCACTTGGATTACTGAGCGTTAGATTAAAAGTCTCTGTCCCCTCACTAATAGCATCTCCATAAATCGGAACCTGAATGTCACGGCTTGTCACTTCCCCCGCTACAAATGTAATCATTCCAGAAATCGATCCATAATCGGAGCCTGCGGTAGCTGTACCGTTGCTCGTAGCATAATTAATGGTTCCACTTGCGGAGGGAGAAATTGTTACCGTAAACGTCATAAGACGTGTAGAACCGTTCGAGCCTTCAAAAATACTGACATCATTAATGGAAATTGTAGGGAGTTGAACGGTTGTGGATTGAGCAATATTAGTATTATTTGCAGGAGTAGAATCAGTAGCTGCTGATGTTACAGTCGCTGTATTGGTAATAGTTCCTACGGCGGAAGGAGCTGTAAGCGTGATGGCTACGTTTGAACTTGAACCGTTCGTGAGATTTGCATTAGTACAAGTCACTACGCCAGCGACTTGATTGCAACTCCATCCTGTTCCTACCGCACTTTGATAGATAACACCAGAGGGAAGAGTATCGGTCAATATTAAATCAGTCGCGGTATTGGGCCCACCATTAGTTACATTTAAGGTATATACCAAAGTTCCATTTATTGTGACTGGATCGGGAGCATCGGTATTGGTCAAGGCAAGATTCGCAGATGCTGCAACAAATGCTGATACAAAATTATAAGTACTTGTTTGATTCTTACCGCTGTCTTCAATAGATACATAATACGTCCCTGCACTCACACTCTGAGAAATTGAAAAATTATTATTACCCGTATTGCTTGCCAATTGTGTACAAGAACTATCATATAAACGTCCCACGACATCATGAGTAGCAGCGGTTGAGGACAAACTCAAAGTACCTGCTTGCGTTAAAACAATTTTGAAATAATCCATATCACTACTAGGGTTAATGGCTAAAGTGTTCGTTGTACTATTTGCATTAACGGTTGATGCTAGTACACAGCTATTACCAACGTCAGGAGTTTCCGCCCACCCCGACACCCCAAACATCATCACTACACCAAAAACAGCTATCAAGCGTGAAAAAAATGCAAATACCCCCATCTTATCCTCCTTATGATTCTTTAGATACATCGTCAATATTTTTATCGAGTCGTCACTATATCGGCTAACGAGACTGATGAGTTGAGTATATTCCAGCTCTGATTAAAGTGCTATTAAAATATTTTGTAACTTATTTTGTTATTTTATTCTCTAGCCACGCTTTGACCTCACGAACAACCTCTTCATCTTCCCCTATATCTGCCCATCGAAGTTTTTTACCGCTTTGGATGCTCCCCTCCAACAAATCACCACTAGAGCGAAATTTCAAATCCAATGCCGCAATCTCAAAACCGCTCGTGCACCTGCCAAAGGACTCTAACCGAACATTTTTACCCGTCGTGTTCGTATAGAGATAGCAATATCCCTGAAGCCCTGTTCGACTCACGCGCCCACGAAGCTGATGAAGCGTTGAGAGTCCCAACCGTTCTGCCCCAACGATAATGACGGTAGTCAAACGTGGTAAAGAGATCCCCACTTCAACAACTGTTGTTGCAATCAACAAAGAACCCTTATCCCGAAACTCTCGTAATACTGCCTCTTTCTCTTTGTCTTTTCCGTGGGTCACATAGACATTTTCAAAATTTTTCTCCCAATACCCCCGTGCTTCTTCAATACTTTGGTAGTTAATACTCTCACTTTGCTCGACAAGGGGGTAGACAAGAAGGACTTGATGATCTTGGGCTATTTCACCGCGGATATGTTCCAAGAGTGCTGGAAAATCACTTTTGCCGATAATCTTGGTCGCAATGACTTTTGTAAAAGGGGTTTGGACAATGAGACTTACATCAATATGTGCCGATTCGATCATGGCTAGCGTTCGCGGTATTGGAGTAGCGGAAAATTGTAAAAAATGGGGCGGAGAATCGTTTTCGGTGAGCTTGGAAAGGGCATTGCGCTGGGCTGTCCCAAAACGGTGTTGTTCATCCACCATCACCAATGCGCACTCGGGAAGTTCTCGATAAAGAAGAGCGTGGGTTCCGATGATAAAATCAAACTCCTCCAATGACCCTTTTTTCGTCGCATTCGTTACAAGGGCAATCTTCAAATTAGGAAGAAACTTTTGTGCCTCTTCAAAAAGCTGTGCGGCAAGAATCGTCGTTGGAGCCATAAGAAGAGAACGATAAGGGTGCATAAGGACGACAGAAGCTAAGATAACCATCGTCTTCCCCGATCCAACATCTCCCACAATCATCCGACGAGCCGCATTCTCTCGTCTGAGATCTTTGCGAATCTCAGTAATCGCTTTTTTCTGATCGTCGGTGAGGGTAAAGGGGAGCGTTTTCGACCATGCCGCGACATCGCCAGAGGCTTTATAATGGGTAGGATGAAAACGGCGTTTGAGACGAAGACGACGCATATAATCAAACAATTCGGCAAATTTAAGGGCATGTAACTGCTGTGATCCAAGAGGAGTCGGGAGTTTCGGAAAATGGATGTCATACAGTGTTTGGGCAATGCTTTGCGGTAAACCGTCGGTTATGAGAGCCTCTATGGTAATATGTTTCGCGATAAGACGACGCATAACATCGGCACGTAATGGTGTTTTATAGATGGGGACAAGAGAACCGACGGCAGGAATCTTCACGGGCTGAATCATCTGCCATCGCCCACTCTCCAAAAGAGCTTTACCGCTAAAGAAAGCACGTTCATGAAGCGTAAACTGATGAGCCATATAGGGCTTAGGATTAAAAATAACCCCTTCAATGGATTCAGTAAGATTGTGGGTAGAAAAGAGTATTTTGAGGGTTTTCGGGGTTTTGGTAATCGACTCCACCGTTGCATCAATCACACAAGGACAATTCGTCGTTAACTGTGTACTTAAACGGCGATCATCGAAAGAGGTAGGGGCTATGAGGGAAAGTGCCGTAACACTTCCTACCCCTAAACGGTGGAATTTATCGGTATCGTCAGAGAGTTTAATTTTATCGCTCACTAATTCTTTCCCCGTTCGCCCTGAGCCTGTCGAAGGGTGTGTTCATGGTTCGACAAGCTCACCACGAATGGAGACACTACTTCGTCACTATCGCATAACTGAGGTGCGTTATCTCATTATGACGCGTGATAAATGCGTTCAGATCGTCAAGGCTGAGATGTCGAATCATCTCAAGCTCGTGTGCTGAATATCCAAGCTCACGCCCTTGGTAATACTCACTAAAAGTACGTCCCAACCGTTGAGAGAGAGTTTCAACCCGTAATGGTTCGGAACCTAACAAAAATTTACGCGCTTGATCAAGTTCACTTTGGGTCACTCCGCTTTTGACAAACGACTCAATCACTTCAATGACACTTTTTTTTGCTTCATCTCCCGACTCAAGTTTCGTTTGGAGATAGCCACTAAAATAAGTATTGGTTTTAGCAACACTTAGACGTGAATACGCCGAATACGCCAATCCGCGTTTCACCCGTATCTCTTCCATCAATCGACTTCCAAATCCGCTAGATCCTAAAACAAACATCGCAACACGCGCTTTATAAAATTCAGGGTCTCCCTCGTTTATAGCAAACGGTGCTCCGAAATAGAGATAGGTCTGTTGAGTCGTAGGACGTTTTAGAATCGTCTCTTTTGGCTCTTTTCGTGCCTCATAATGGCGTTCAACCGCTTTTTTCCCTACGTTAAAAAGAGAAAGAAGTTGACTCACTTTGGATTTTGCTTCAGAGATATTGAGATCGCCACCGATAACGATAACAGTATTAGAGAGAACCATTTTATCCTCTAAAAAGCTCTCCGTATGTTTGAGTTTAATGGCTTCTATTGACTCTTTGGTTCCGATATTGGGAGTAGCAATAGGAGTCCCCTCGAAAAGGATTGCTTTGAGCTCATCGGAGGCAACGGTATCAAAATCTGCCTCTTTACGAGCAATATCACTCATTGTAATCGTCTTGATTTTGGATAACGTCTCTTTGGTGAGATTGGGAGAACGTACCAGTTCACTCATCAACGACAATCCTGTGTCAAACTCATCTCGAAGCGTTCCCAGTTCCATCACCAGCGTTTCATTCCCTGCATTGGTACTGAGTTGAATCGCACGCGCATCAAGAGCATCCGCAAATCCAACTGCGCCCCGCTTCAATGTCCCCTCATTCATCATTTTGGCACTTAGGCGAGCAAGCCCTCCATGAGAACCTTCATCCACACTACCACTTCCTGTGAAAATAACCTGCATTGAAACAATAGGGAGACGTTTGTCTTGCTCAAAAATAAAGGGAATTTTCACCCCTTTGACCTCAATGAAATCCAATGTACTTGCCATAAGTGCCTGCCCTAAAAATAAAATCGTTACAAAAAAGTGTTTCACTCGAATTTCTCTAATATCTCATACGCCGTATTACGAATGGCAGGTACTTCTCCGATGTCATGAATGAGACGAATCATCTCCTCTTTTGCCATCCGAAACCCTGCCCCTGCACTACGAACAACATTCTCTTCCATCATTGTTGAACCCAAATCATTGGCTCCATACAGCAATGCCATCTGACCGATGTACGGCCCTTGGGTGACCCAAGAACTTTGGATATTGTCGAAATTATCCAAGAAGAGACGTGAGACGGCAAGCAGTCGCAAATAACGATTACTTGATTGTTTCTCAATCTCGGGATGCTCTTCCATCAGCTGAGTATTCATCCCCTGAAAACTCCACATAATAAAGGCACGAAAACCGCCCGTTTCATCTTGAAGATCACGAATAAGATTCCAATGCTCAATAATCTCTTCATCCGTTTCCACCGTTCCGTACATCATGGTAGCCGTTGATTTAATCCCCAACTTATGCGCTTCACGGTGAACATGGAGCCACACTTCGCTGTCGATTTTCTTCGGAGCGATAATATCACGGACACGGTCACTAAGGATTTCCGCCCCTGCTCCCGGAATGGAAGCCAACCCTTTGGCATGAAGCCGTGCCAAACACTCTTGAATCGTGATGTGAGAAACTTTGGCAATATAATCAAGTTCTATTGAGGAAAATCCATGGATGGTAATTGTCGGGTATTTGGTATGAATATGCGCTACAAGATCTTCATACCACTCGATTTTGAGCTTGGGATGAACGCCCCCTTGGAACAAAATCTGAGTTCCCCCTATCTCAAGAAGTTCATCAATTTTTTGATCGATCTCTTCAAACGTGAGAACGTAGGCTTCTTTGTCTTTAGGGCTACGATAAAAAGCGCAAAATTTACAATCGACCCAACAGACATTCGTATAGTTGATATTTCGATCAACCACAAACGTCGTAATTCCTTGCGGATGAAGCTCTTTTTTGCGTGCTGTCGCCATTTTTCCCAGTTGCGTTAAATCACCATTACGGATGAGTTCTAAAGCTTCTTCTTTGGTGAGTCGCATTGGTCTCTACTTGTCTTTTGAAATCGCGTCAAGGACGCCATTAATAAATTTCGGAGATTGCTCACTCCCAAACGCTTTGGTTACTTCAATCGCTTCATTGATAATCACAGCAGAATCAAGCTCACCGTACATAATCTCATACGCACCCAAACGCAATGTCGCCCGTTCAATCGAACCCAAACGGTCAAAATCCCAATCTTTGAGATGTTTTTCAATCGCTTCATCCACTTCCACTAAGTGCTCTGTAACACCGCGAAACAAATCCATCGCAAAATCACGTTGCTTATTACGGATCTTCTTCTCTTCCATAATCTCATCGCTAAAATCGGCAATACTTTTATTCCCCAAATCGTACGCATACAATAAACTTACAACTGCCATACGGGCTTGATGACGTGTTGCCATTATGCGCCAATCGCTTCGTATAAATCTAACATCTCAATTACTACTGTCATCGCTTCAAATCCTTTATTCCCTGCTTTTGTCCCTGCTCGCTCAATGGCTTGCTCAATGGTATCCGTGGTCAATAGTCCAAATGCAACCGGTTTTTGATGTTTTAAACTCATCGTTGCAATTCCTTTGGTAGCTTCCGCCGAAACGTAGTCAAAATGGGGGGTAGAACCACGGATCACCGCACCCAATGCACAAACAGCATCGTATTTTCCCGTTGATAAAAGCCGATCAATAACCATCGGAAGTTCATACGCTCCTGGGGCTAAAACGTGAGTCAAATCCTCATCATTACCGCCATGTCGTGAAAAAGCATCTTTTGCCCCCTCAACAAGTCTGTCAACGATAAAATGGTTCCATCGTGTACTAACGATTGCGACTTTTTTGCCGTTTATAACGCTTAATTTACCTTCAATTAATGTCATATTTTTCCTTTATAAAATTTATTTAAATTCCCGTTCGTAGTGAGCTTACTTCCGTTCGCCCTGAGCTTGTCGAAGGGTGAAGTTTATGGTTCGACAAGCTCACCACGAACGGTTTTTAATGCGCACAAAAGTTATTTTATCGCATCCAACAACAATAACTTTTCACTTAACTCTTCTAACTGCTCTAATCGTAACATATTCGGGCCATCGCTCAACGCACACGTTGGATCAAAATGGGTTTCAAAGAAAAATCCATCGACCCCAACTGCCGCCGCCGCGCGTGCCAAATGAGGAACCATCGAACTGTCTCCCCCTGTTTTTCCGCTTCCGTTTCCAGGCATTTGCACCGAATGAGTTGCATCGAAAATCACAGGGGCAAACTGACGCATAATCGGCAACGCACGCATATCCACGACGAGATTGCCGTATCCGAACGTTGAACCCCGTTCACACAGTAAAACACCATTTTTTTGAGATGCTTCGTACGTCACCTCATCACATCCACGGGTCTTGAGCACTTTGGCAACCGAAAAACGCATATCATCAGGGGTCATAAACTGCCCCTTTTTGATATTCACAATTTTATCCGTTTTTGCCGCAGCTACCAACAAATCGGTCTGACGGCACAAAAAAGCAGGGATTTGTATCATATCAATCACTTCAGCAGCAATTGGTACTTGGTAGCTCTCATGCACATCAGTAACAATTTTATACCCAAAATCCTCTTTGACCTTTTGCAAAATTCGCAACCCCTCTTCAAGCCCCGGTCCTCGGTAGCTATCCAATGAGGTACGATTCGCCTTGTCAAAGCTCGATTTGAAATAAAAATCAAAACGGGGATCATTATGGTAGCGCTCAAGAGATTTCGCAATTTTGAAAATCGACGCTTCACTCTCAATAACACACGGTCCAGCTAGTAATATCATTATGGGGCGACTCCAGTTTTTGAGTTAATTGGTGTATTGTACTCACTTTGGTTTAAAAGACATTGAGCCTAGTGATATTGAGGAGAGTTTGCGTTATAATAATTCAAAATTGATCCTTTAAAATAAAGGAATTATTATGTTATTAGATGTTGTAAATTTTGCCTTTTTAGATCACTATAAGTTGCTTTTAACGTTTGAAAACGGAGAAATTAAAGAGTTTGATTGTACTGCATTAATGGATGAAAAGCCTTTTCAAGTTTTAAAAGATATTCATTATTTCAAGCAGGCAAAGATTGAATATGGGACAATCACTTGGCCCAATGAAATAGACATTGCCCCTGAAACACTGTATGTAGATAGTATTCCAATCAATCAATTGAGCAAGGGATAATTTCAGAGAGTTTTTAGGATTTTCTCCCCTTAGAAAATCAAAGTGGAGAGAGAAAAAATAATATGCTATGAAAGTTTTGATTTATGTTGATGAGATATAATTTTGACCTAGCTGGGACAGATTAGAGATCTGTGAACTCTCTAAAGCGCTTTTAATACAATCGTTCTGCGAGAAGCAGAATGATTATAACAATTATGAGTGCAAATCGCATTGTTATATCCTTAGTTAAAGGCTGACCCTGTCCCACCTTCTCCTTCACAAACCAATCCACACTTCATAATCGCCAACCAGAACTAAAATTATAGCAAAATCGAATTTTTTCTCTCTAAAATCGGCAATGCCCTTTCGACTTATCCATCATTTTAATCCCTTTTGTACACTGAATATGAAGTCCATACCTATATCCGCGCATAATAATCGTTTTAATCAGATGCCCCATAACGCCGCTCACTTTAATCCACCCCAACAACGACACACTCGCATAATTCCCCCCAAGTGCAATCATCATCCCACGCATTTTCATATCAGCAGCTTTCATGGCTTTTTCCTCTATCAACGCTACAATATTATTCGCCGCACGCATACCGCTTTGTTCTGCTGTTTGCGCTGTCGGAGGGAGCAGTTTCCCCTCTTTGTCGTGAAGCTGTGCAATATCACCTGCCGCAAATACTCCCTCGTGTTGAGAAACGGCTAGATATTCATCCAGAATCAATTGCGATTTTTTATTTTTAAGAACATCCATCCCTCCCGTGAGCGTAGAGGCAATAATCCCCCCTGTAAAAATCATAAAATCAAAACAAATTTTCTCTTTGTGATTCAAAATCAAGGTGTGTTCTTCAACGGAAGTGATACGGGAGTGGTTGAGTATATTCACCCCAAGTTTCAAAAGCCGTTTCGTTGCTTGGGTGATGAGATAAGGCTCCATCCCCTCCAAAACACTTTCATGAGGGATAATCAAAAAGATATGAATATTCTCACAGGTGAGGGTATTGTCTTGGTGAAATATGCGAATATAATGCGCCATCTCCGCCGCGATTTCAACACCGCTAAGCCCTCCTCCTCCAATCACAACATTAAAAGGTTCACTGCACCATCCCCCTTCACTCTCCATCCTCTCATAAAGACGCTGTTCAAACTGCTGCTTAAACGTCAACGCACTCGGCAATGTCTTCACCCCATGGGAATATTCCCGTAGCCCTTCAGTAGCACCATTGTACGCCGTACGGCTTCCCGTACACACAAGCAGATAATCATACACGTGTCCCGAATTTTGCCCTACAATATGCTTCGCTTGGAAATCAATTTCACGGATGGTATCTTTGATATAGGTAACATGCTCACCGTAACTCATACATAACGCAACCAAATCAATCGTAACACGGGTCATAGAACACTCATTGGCGATCAGTTCATACGCTTCGGTTTGGAGATAATGATAAGGGTGCTGGTCGATCAATACAACATCGCACAATCCTGACGTGGCAAGCACTTTGAGCGCCGCTACCCCTGCGTATCCTCCGCCGATAATCACAACACGCTTACGTTGCACTAAAGTTCCTTATTCGCAATAGCGGATGCACACACCACCGCCGAACTAAATGCCCACTGGAAATTATACCCCCCAAGCTCCCCCGTCACATCCACCGTCTCCCCGATAAAATAGAGCCCTTGTACTTTACTACTTTCCATCGTTTTAGGATCAATCTCTTCATGAGCCACTCCACCACGACACACTTCCGCTTTACTCAATCCGAAGTTCCCCGATGGAGCCATTTTATACGCTTGAAGTTGAAGAAGTTTTTCACGCTCCTCATTATTTAGACGATTACACGGTTTATCCTCCAACGCAATTGAGTCCAAAAATACTTTCGTAAAACGTTTAGGCAATGGCAAGGCGGTACTAAGGAGTTTTTTTTCACTCAACAGCTTTTGAAGATCAAGATCGGGGCAAAAATCGATCTCTATCTCCCCTTTAAACCAATACAGCGATGCAGATAGCACTACAGGACCACTGATCCCTTTGTGGGCAAAGAGCAAATCTTCCTCCAGCACTTTTTGCCCCACACGAATCCGTGCAGGAAAACTGATTCCGCTAAGCTCTTTCATCCAAAACTCTTTGGGCTGAAGGGTTAATCCTACCAATGCAGGTGAAAATGGGACGATTTCAAGAGCGTATTCTTGCGCTATTTTGAGACCAATATCACTTGCCCCAAGCTCTTTGTAACTCGCTCCCCCCGTTGCTACTACCACTTTTTTCGCCGTAAATGTCCCTTTATCGGTTATCACATTAAAAGAATCATTTCCACTTACCGAAAGAATTTTATGCCCCAACAGCAGATCAACCCCTCGCAATTTCCCGAGAAGAATCGAAATCACCTCATCAGAACTTTTCGGACAAAAATAGTACCGTTCTTTACGAATGACGGGGCGAAGCCCGCCATTGTGAAAATAGTCCAAAAGGGCTTTTTGCGGAAAAACATTCAATGCGGTGTGAACCAGCGTTTCATCCCCTAAAAAATGGTCTGTATCCACGTTCACATTCGTGAGATTGCATTTCCCACCACCCGATGCTTTGAGCTTTAAAGCAGGACGAGAATTGCCATCCAATAAAGCAATTTTAAGATTGGTTTTTTCTGACAGCTGCGCCGCACACATAAGCCCACTCGCACCTGCGCCTAAAATAAGAATATCATAATTAAGTTTCATAACAAAAGTCTATCCAAAACTGACTTTGATATAATGCCACCACTATTTTATTAAGGTTACTTATGTCCAAAAAACTTCACATCGTCTCTCTCGGCTGTACCAAAAATCTCGTCGATACCGAGGTGATGTTGGGACGACTCCAAAATTATGAAATGACCGACACAAGCACCGAAGCTGATGTTATCATCGTCAATACCTGCGGATTTATCGATGCGGCGAAACAAGAGTCTCTCAATACGATTTTCAACCTTGATGCAGGGCGCAAAAAAGATTCCGTTCTCGTCATGGCAGGGTGTCTTTCGGAACGGTACAAAGAGGAGCTTTCCCAAGAGCTTAAAGAGGTCGATATTTTCACAGGAGTCGGCGATTATGACAAAATTGATGAACTTCTAGCCCTCAAACAAAGCCGTTTTACCCCCGAAGTGTATCTCATCGACGGTGCCGAACGGGTCGTGACGGGCTCAACCTACCACGCCTATATCAAACTCTCCGAAGGGTGCAATCAAACCTGTAGTTTTTGCGCCATCCCCTCTTTCAAAGGGAAACTTAATTCTCGAAATTTGGAGAGTATTGCCAAAGAGGTTGAGGGACTGGTTGCCAAAGGATATTATGACTTTAGTTTCGTCTCCCAAGATTCCAGTTCGTATCTACGTGACCAAAATATCCCCGATGGACTTATCCACCTTATCAAACGAATTGAACTCATTGAGGGAGTCAAAAGTGCCCGTATTTTGTACCTTTACCCTTCCACAACGACATTGAAGCTCATCAAAACTATCGGTGATTCCCCCATTTTCCATAACTATTTCGATATGCCGATTCAACACATCAACGATGAAATGCTCAAAATTATGAAACGGGGATTCGGAAAAGCCAAAACCCTCGAACTTCTAAACGCAATGAAAGCATTGCCAAACGCATTTATCCGTACGAGCTTCATCGTCGGACATCCTCACGAAACGGAAGAGATGTTTAACGAAATGGCAGAGTTCGCCGCAACGTTTGGATTGGATCGTACGAATGTCTTTAGCTACCCCGAGGAAGAGGGGACAAGTGCCTATACGAGGGAGGATAAAATCCCAACAAAAGCCATCAATGCCCGTGCCAAAAAATTGGGAAAAATTGCTTCTGAAATTGAAATCGAAAGTCTACAAAAACTCATCGGCACCGAAATTCTCCTCGTAATCGACGGAGAGAGTGATGAACACGAATTCCTCCTCAGCGCACGTGCTTTGAATTGGACACCTGATGTTGATGGGGAGATTTATGTCAATGATCGTGAAATCGAAGAAGAACTAAGCTACGGAAAAATGTATCGGGGACGGGTGACGGAACTTTCGGGAAATCATTTGTTGGCGACGATTGTGGGAAATGCCTAACCTCCTCCACCTAAACCTCCTACGCAGTGGAAAATCTCTCCTCGCCTTCTCAGGTGGAGTCGATTCCACTGCCCTCTTCCATCTCCTCATTGAAAATGGGATTACCTTCGATATGGCTCACGTCAATTACCATACACGCCCAGCAAGTGACACAGAAGAACAAAATGCCCAAACACTTGCCCACAACTATAACTTGACTTGCTTTATCCACTCCTGTCATCTTAGCGGTTCCAATTTCGAACACCGTGCGAGGGAAGAGCGGCATGGTTTTTTTGAGTCGTTGATGAAAACAGGTAACTACACCTATCTTCTCACCGCCCATCAGCTCAATGACCGTCTTGAATGGCTGTTGATGCAGTTGACGCGCGGAGCTGGTCTTCCTGAAATGATGGGGATTCGTTCTCTTGATGTCAAAGAGGATTTCACGATCCTCCGCCCCCTTCTCCAACACACACGCGACGAGATAGAGGCGTATCTACACGAACATTGCCACAAACATTTTATCGATGAGAGCAATGCTGATGAGCGTTATACTCGCAACCGTTTTCGCAAAAACTACAGCACCCCTCTAATACGTGAATATGCGGATGGCTTACGACGGAGTTTCGCTTACCTCGACGAAGATAGAGAAGAAATCATTGAGACACTTCATTTTGAACACATTAAGGAGCTTTATTACACCCAAAATCCAAAAACACTCCGTTCCCTTATCTACGGTATTGATAAAATGCTCAAACGGCTTGGAAGTGTAATGAGTGCAAATGAAAAAGAGAATTTAAGAAAAGAAAAGTGGTGTGTGATTGGACGGCAATACATCGTTGTAATCGAAGAAACCTATACGTTTATCGCTCCCTACATCCCCAATATCGCGATGGACAAAGAGTTCAAAGAAGCGTGTAGAAAACTCAAAATTCAAGCAAAACTACGGGGATACCTTTACAGTTCCCCCGAAGCGTATTCGGCTATTCGTCGATTAAAAGAGCTTTAAGAACCTCTTCAATACGACTCACTCCCCGTATTTCAACGGCATTTTTTACCTCATCGGGAATATCCACCAAATCACGCTCATAATTCTTTTGAGGGATAAGGGCAAGCTTCATCCCTGCACGGTGCGCCGCAATAAGCTTCTCTTTGAGTCCGCCAATAGGGAGAACATTTCCCGTCAATGAGACTTCTCCTGTCATCGCAATATCGGCACGCACTTTTTTATCGGTCAGAATAGAAGCGATAACCGTACACATTGCGATCCCTGCACTAGGACCATCTTTGGGTGTTGCCCCATCAGGAACGTGAATATGGAGATCAAACCGTTTGTACACTTCACTCACATCGACTTTGATATTACCCTCACGCTCTGTGGAATTGAGAGGAATAATCGCATGATCAACGGTAATTTTACCACTGTCAATCAACGTTTTTACGACTGAAAGAGCGATGCGCGCCGATTCTTTCATCACATCCCCCAAACTCCCCGTAAGCTGTAATGTCCCTTTGCCGTTAATACGAATAGCTTCGATTTTGAGGACATCACCCCCAACTGCCGTCCACGCAAGACCGTTGACCACACCGACACGATCAATATGATCCGTTTTTTCGATCTCAAATACTGTTTTCTCCAAAAAGTCTTTAAGATTCTTCAAAGTCACACTCACCTTGCTACTGCTAGGTTCTTCGAGAATCTTTTTCGCTGTTTTACGGACAATATCAGCAATACGACGGCGCAAATTCCGTACCCCAGCTTCACGCGTATGTTTTTCAATCACTTCGGCTAAAGCGGTTTTTGAGATACTCAACTCTGAGGGCTTTAACCCGTGTTTTTTCAACTCTTGCGGGATGAGATACTGCTTGGCAATCTCCTGCTTCTCTTGCGGTGTGTAGGAACTCACCGAGATGAACTCCATTCGATCACGCAACGGTCCAGGGATTTGTCCTGCATCATTCGCTGTCGCTATAAAAATCGCTTTACTCAAATCAATATTAAAATTGAGATAATAATCTCTAAAGTGAGTATTTTGTTCAGGATCTAAAATCTCCAACAATACCGCTGTTGGATCTCCGCGATTGGACTTAGAGACTTTATCAATCTCATCCAAAACGATGATGGGGTTCATCTTTTTCGCTTCAATAACCCCTTGAACAATACGCCCAGGCATCGCCCCCACATACGTACGTCGATGACCGCGCAATTCGTTCACATCCTCTAGTCCACCCAAAGCGATACGAACCAATGGACGCTTCAACGCCGTAGCAATCGAGTTCGCCAAGGAAGTTTTACCCACACCGGGAGGTCCGACAAAACATAAAATTGCCCCTCGCCCCTCTTTATCCGCTTGTCCCCGTAACTCCAATAGCTCTCTCACCGAGAAATACTCTAAGATCCGTTGATTTGGCTTTCTG
>Ga0172379_10001004_pt1 | contig 61471 bp, 54 predicted proteins | sample GrowelOW334metaG_FD_119756 | JGI IMG/M metagenome (GOLD analysis project Ga0172379, IMG submission 119756) | Groundwater microbial communities from an aquifer near a municipal landfill in Southern Ontario, Canada - Groundwater well OW334 metaG | ecosystem: Environmental > Aquatic > Deep... | reverse complement strand
GAAATGGTTGTATAATCGGAAGAGGTTGTAAATCGTTATTCTCTACGAATTACGAATCAAATACGAATATACGAATCGGTTTAAATTTATAGAAATTAAATTATATCTACAAAAATGGCAAATAACTATTATGATACATTAGGCGTTTCTAAAGGCGCGTCGGATGATGAAATAAAGAAAGCTTATCGCAAATTGGCGCATAAGCATCATCCGGACAAAGTCGGCGGAGACGAGAAGAAATTCAAAGAAATCAACGAAGCCTATCAGGTATTGTCAGACAAATCCAAACGTTCGCAATATGATCAGTTTGGACAGACTTTCAATCAAGGCGGAGGCGGTGGCGGACAAGGATTTGGCGGATTTTCCGCCGGAGGCGGACCAACTGGAGGTTGGGATTTTTCTGGATTCGAAGGTTTTTCCGCCGGAGGCGGATCCGCCTTTGGCGGAGATTTTGGCGGTTCTGGATTTGAAGATATTTTTTCCGACATTTTTGGCGGAAATTTTGGTGGTGGACGAAGGACGCGTGCCAAAGCCGGACGCGATATTCAAGTGGATGCAGAAATAGATTTTTCGGAAATGGTTCATGGAGCAGAACGAAATATAAATTTATATAAAACCGTCGTCTGTGAAAATTGCCACGGAACAGGAGGCGAAGCGGATTCCAAAGAAGAAACCTGTCCGGATTGCAATGGAGCGGGAAAAGTTAAGCAAACTTCGCGCAGTTTTTTTGGCGTGGTTTCACAGGTTGTCATTTGTCCACGCTGTCAGGGAAAAGGCAAAACATATTCCAAAAAATGCCACAAATGCAACGGAGATGGAAGAATGAAAGCGGATCAAAATATTAAAATAAAAATTCCAGCAGGAATTTCTGACGGGCAGACAATTTCTCTTTCTGGCGGTGGTGAAGCGGGAGAATTGGGCGCACAAAGCGGAGATCTTTTGGTGGCGGTGCATGTGATTCCTCATCCAAAATTTAAGCGTGAAAAAAATAATATTACCAGTTCGGAGGAAATTACTTTTTCTCAAGCGGTTTTGGGCGACAAGATTGAAGTGGAAACCATCAATGGCCAAGTAAAAATGAAAATTCCGGCCGGAACACAATCGGGAGATATTTTTCGCATCAAAGGCGAAGGCGTGCCATATCTGGAAAGAAAAGGCGAAGGTGATCAATTGGTGAAAATTATTGTTAAAGTTCCCAAACATTTGTCTCGCGAACAAAAGGATTTGGTCGAACGACTGAAAAATCAAGGAATATAAATTCTAAACCTAATTTAATTTCTTCCATATAACCTTATATGGATATAAGGAAGAAAAATATATGTTTTATATTTTGTGGTTTTTTCAAAAAGCCGCTTTTTGTTTTTTGGAGCGGATTATTGTATAATTAAACAATATGAATACTAATCTCGAAAAATTATTTAATCCAAAATCTATTGCTATTATCGGCGCGACGGATAAAGAGGGAAAAGTTGGAGCGGTAATTACCAAAAATATTTCCAAGCTCGGATATGGCGGAGAAATTTTTTTGGTCAATCCTTCAAGAAAATCAGGATTTTTTCAGAAATATTATCCCGATATTCAATCGATTGGGAAAGAAATTGATCTGGCTATTGTGGCCATCCCGTCAAAATTAGTGGTGGAAGAAATCAGAAAATCCTCGGACGCAGTGAAAAATTTTGTGGTAATTTCGGCCGGATTTTCAGAAATTGGTTCGGATGGAAAAAAACGAGAAGAAGAATTGGCCAAAATTGCCAAAGAAAAAAATTTGAATATTCTTGGTCCGAATTGCTTGGGCTTTATTATTCCTAAAATAAAATTAAACGCTTCATTTGCCGGTGGAATGCCGGCGAAAGGTAATATTGCATTCATTTCCCAATCTGGCGCTTTGGCGGTGGCACTTTTGGATATTGTTCAAAGAGAAAAAATCGCTTTTTCGGGCGTGGTTTCGATCGGCAATAAAATGCAATTGGATGAATCGGATGTTCTGGAATATTTTGCGCAAGACGAAGAAACGAAAGTCATTGGATTATATTTGGAGGGAATTAAAGACGGAAAGAAATTTATGGAAACGGCGGCGAAAATTTCCCAAAAAAAACCGATTGTAATTTTGAAAGCCGGGAAAACAGAAAAGTCGCAGAAAGCCATTTCGTCTCACACAGGAGCTTTGGCGGGGAGCGATGAAATCATGGACGCGGTATTTGAAAAATTGGGAATTTTACGCGCGAAGAATCTGGAAAACTTTATTGATTTGCTGGAATTGATTTCCAAAAATAAAATTCCGGAAAATCCGGAAGTTATCGTTATTACTAATGCCGGCGGGCCGGGAGTTTTGACAACAGATTCATTCAAAGGCAAAAAAATAATGATGGCAAATTTTAGTGACGGAACTAAAGAAAAATTCCGCACTTTTCTGCCGGAAGAATCTTCAGTGGAGAATCCAGTGGATCTTTTGGGAGATGCCAAAGAAGATAGATATAAAAAAGCGCTGGAAATTGCCGCTTCAGAAAATGCTGACTGCGTTCTTTGTCTTCTGACTCCGCAGGATCAGACACCCGTGGAAAAAGTGGCGGAAAAAATTGTGGAATTCAAGGAAAAAACGAACAAAATAGTTGTGGCGGTTTTCATTGGAGGAGAAAGGGTGGAAAAAGCCGTTGAAATTTTACAAACCAATGGCGTTCCTAATTTCTTTTTCCCTGATCAAGCAGTGGAAGCGTTGGATAAGTATTATGAATGGAGCCAGATGATGAAAAAGAAAATAAATTTGGAAAAAATAGAAATAAACGAAGAAAGAAAAAAACAGGTCGGAGAAATAATTCAAAAAGCCAAATCAGAAAACCGTTCAGCGTTGCTCTTTGGAGAGTCCAAAAAAATTATGGATTTGTACGAAATTAATACTTCGGATTTTTATAAAGTTGAAACGCACGGAACCTTTAGTCCGGACATTAATTTTCCGGTAGTTTTGAAAGTGGATAGCGATAAAGTCTTGCATAAAACAGATCAACAAGGAGTTGTTGCTGGCATAAAAAATGAGCAAGAACTTAAAACTAATATTGAAAAAATGAAAAATAATTTTCCGCAATCAGAATTGATTATTCAACCGATGGCGGAGAAAGGAACCGAATTGATTTTGGGGATAAAAAGGGATGATATTTTTGGAACAGTTGTGGTTTTTGGATTGGGAGGAATTTATACTGAAATTTTCAAGATGGTTGATTTTATTATTTCTCCGGCAGATCATGGGGAAATAGAGGAAATATTGCTAAAAAGTCAAATTGGTTTTCTTTTCAAGGAATCTAGAGGTCAAAAAGCTTGTGAAATCAAAGATTTAGCACCGTTTCTTGCTAATCTAATGTCTTTGGCGGAGGAAAACGCTGAAATCAAAGAACTTGATATCAACCCGCTTTTTGTCTATAGTAAAAACAGAAAATCGATTGCGGTTGACGTTAAAATAATTTTTTAATTGAATTAATTCTTTACTTTTTAACAGAATCCGTTTTGAAGCGGAACTTTTTTATAAATTTATGTCGCAATGGAAAATAAAGGAAAAAGCGGCAACTGCGGATCAAATGGATTTTCCTTATCATCCGATAATTGTGAATCTTCTTCTTCAGCGCGCTTTAAATACAAAGGAAAAAATCGAATCATTTTTTTCTCCGGAATATGACCGCGATCTGCTTGATCCGTTTCTTTTTGCCGATATGCCCAAAGCCATGGAAAGAATTCGACAAGCCAAAGAGAAAAAGGAAGCGATTGTTATTTATGGCGATTATGATGCTGATGGCGTCACATCATCAGCTATTTTACAAGAAGCCTTTGATGAAATCGGCATAAAATCCTCAGTCTATATTCCAGATAAAAAAACTGAGGGTTATGGAATTAATGCCAATTCAATCGAAAATTTTGCAAAACAAAAAGTTTCACTCATTGTGACTGTAGATTGCGGAATCAGCAATAAAAGCGAGGTGGAATTAGCGAATAGAAAAAATATCGATGTTATTATTCTTGACCATCATCATATACCTGCAAAAGTTCCGCCAGCGTTGGCAATTATCAATCCGAATTTAAAAAATTCAGGTTATCCTTTTGATCAACTGGCGGGTGTGGGAGTGGCTTTTAAATTTGTTCAAGCGCTTTATGCCACTTTTATTCCGGAAAAAATGGAACAGCTGAAATGGATGCTGGATTTGGTAGCAATCGGAACTATCGCGGATTGCATGGATCTTTTGGGAGAAAATCGGGCGATTGTCAGATATGGCCTAGTAGTCCTTTCCAAAACTAAGAGGGTCGGACTCAAGGAAATGTTTGCAGTTGGAAGAATTTCTATAGATGAAAATAATTTTCCGGATGCCAGAAAAGTGGCATTTCAAATTGCGCCAAGAATCAATGCGGCCGGAAGAATGAACCATGCCAACACCGCCTTCAATCTTTTGCGAGAAAAAAAGCAAGATTTGGCGCGCGGTTTAGCATTGGAATTGGAAAAAAATAATCAAGACCGGCAAAAGGAAACGGCGCAAATAACCGGAGAGGTAAAAATTTTAGCGAAAAATATGTTTAAAGATAAAAAATTTATTTTTGCAGTCGGGGAGCATTTCCCGATTGGGATTGTTGGATTGGTAGCGGGAAAAATTTCAGATGAATTCAACAAACCGACGGCTATTTTGCAAAAAGGCGACAAAATCAGCAAAGGATCTATGCGCAGCATTCCGCAGGTCAATATTATTGAAGCAATCGAAAAATGCTCCAAATTTCTTTTGAAATTCGGCGGGCATTCCCAAGCGGCGGGGATTAGTGTGGCGAATGAAAATCTGGAAAAATTCTACGAAGCACTTTCGAAAATAATCGAAAAAGAATTAGAGGAAAAAGATTTATCCCTGGCATTGGAAATTGACGCGGAAATTACTTCAAAAGATATTGACAATCAATTTGTGAATGATCTGAAAAAATTTGAACCGTTTGGAGAAGGCAATGCCGAGCCGATATTCTTAATGAAAAATTTGGAAGTTTCGGAGTTGAAAATTGTCGGCAACGGTAGCAAACATTTAAAATTATTTTTGCGGGCAGGAGATGGCACGCCAAAAATTTTTGAAGCTATCGGATTTGGTCTCGTTGAAAAATTTCCGGAAATAAAAAAAGGCGACAAAATCGATGCGGTTTTCAATTTATCGGAAGATGAATGGAATGGGAACAAAAAAATCCAGATGAATTTGATTGGTTTGAAGATAATTTAGGTACTACTATTATGAACCCCGCACTAACTTTTTAGTGGCGTCATTTTTATTTATAAGTTAGTATATTGCGGGTTTAACGTTAATTATTAATTAATTTTTGACTTGACTCATTAACAGAGTTTAGTTAAAAAGTTAGTGCGGGGTGAAGATTGCATTAGTCCATGATTATTTGATTCAACACGGGGGAGCGGAAAGAGTACTCGAATGCTTCTGCGAGCTTTTTCCTTACGCGCCTATTTATACGATAGTTTATGATAAAGACGCGATGCACGGGGTTTTTGAGAACAAGGATATTCGCACATCATATCTCCAGAAAGTTCCTTTTGCCAAAAAACATCACCGCCTTTTTCCAATGCTGATGCCGTCTGCTATTGAGCAATTTGATTTTTCCAAATATGACATTGTGCTTTCAGACTCCTCAAGCTTTGCCAAGGGAATTGTCACTGGTCCAAAAACGCTTCACATTTGTTATATGCACACTCCGATGAGATACGCTTGGGATGATTGCCAGAAATATACTGACGATTTTGGTTTTCCGAAATTCATCAAAAAAACCATCCCATTTTTTATGAACTATATCCGTCTCTGGGACAAGATTAGCGCTGATCGGGTGGATAAATTCATCGCTAATTCCAATTTTGTAGCAAAAAGAATAAAAAAATATTATGGACGAGATTCATCTGTCATTCATCCGCCGGTAGCGGTAAATAATTTTAATATCAGCAAGGATGTCGGGAAATACTTTTTAATGGTTGGCCGCCTAATAGCATATAAAAGGCATGATATTGCTATTGAATCTTTCAATAAACTAAAACTCCCGTTAAAAATTATCGGACGCGGACCGGAGATGAAACGGCTTAAAAAGCTGGCCGGACCGAATATTGAATTTTTGGGACACGTTGAAGAAAAAGATTTGGCAAAATATTATTCGGAGTGCCGGGCTTTTATTTTTCCGCAAGAAGAAGATTTCGGAATTGTGGCAATTGAAGCGATGGCTTCCGGACGACCAATAATCGCGTATCGCGGAGGAGATATCCCGGAACATATGGAGGAGGGAAAGACGGGAATATTTTTTGATTCTCAGACAGATCAAGATATTATTGGCGCAGTCAATCAATTTCAAAAATCCAATTTTAATTCTGAATATATCCGTTCCAAGGCGCTTCCATTTGACAGGGAGATATTTAAGGATAAAATAAGAAGATATGTAGAAAGCGAATTGGAAACGCATAAAAAGCTCAGATAAAGGACAAAAATATGGAATTCAAAGAATATATTGCTATCTTTAAAAAGCATAGAAAACTCTTTTTTACGGTTATTTTGCTGTTCATAGTGGCGGGAATCATTTTTCAATTATTTCGCCCGTTGAGCTATAGGACATCTTTAAATTTGAATGTAACGCGCCTTGGTTCGCAAAAAACCGATGCTTATCGATATGATGATTATTACCGCTTGCAGGCGGATGAAAAATTCGCGGACACGATTGTTAATTGGCTGGGCTCTCCGAGGATAGCCACAGATATTTTCAATAGCGCCGGAATTATTTCCGCTGGCCAAAGCGACAATGATTTGTCAAAAATATTTAAAGGGCGCCGCCTGTCTTCGCAAATGATTCAAGTGACTTATGTGACCAAAGATATGCGCACTGCGCAAAAATTTTCTGATGCGATAATTAAGATACTGAATGATGAAACTGATAAGCTTAATCAAGTGCAAAAAGAGGAATCGTGGTTCACGATTCTTGGCGGAAATCCGGTTGTGGTTGAAAATAAATTTCCATTTTTTAATGTCATAATTGTTGTATTCTTTTTAGGGATTTTTCTTGGAATTTTGGCGGTTTTTATCAAAAATTATTGGGAATAATTTCATTATATTAGTAGTATGCGGATAGGAATTGATGTCAGATGCTTAAGTGATGGAAGAAAGACAGGAGTGGAGGAATATACTCTGAATCTTTTGCATAACCTTTTTGAAAAGGACACGAAAAATGAATATATTCTTTTTTTTAATTCTTTCAAAGATCCTAAAATAAATTTTGACTGGACGGAAAAATATCCGAATGTAAAAATAAAAAAATTCAGATTGCCGAATAAGCTTTTGAATCTTTCTTTCTGGTATCTGGGTTGGCCGAAAATCGACAAGCTTATCGGGGGAGCGGATGTTATTTTTTTCCCGAATATTATTTTTGGAAGCGTAAGTAAAAAAGCAAAAATGGTTGTGACTATTCACGACTTGAGTTTTGAGAGATATCCGGAAACATTTTCTCTGAAAAAAAGACTTTGGCATATTTTCATCAATCCCAAAAAACTTTGCCGAAGCGCGGATAAAATAATCGCAGTTTCCGGTTCTACTAAAAATGATTTGGTTTCGATCTATCATATTAATCCGGGAAAAATAATAGTTATCTATAGTGGAATTTCCGAAAAATTCAAAATAATCAGCCGTAATGAGGCAAGAATGATTGAGGTAAAGGAAAAATATGGTTTGCCATACAAATTCATCCTATATCTCGGGACTATTGAACCGAGAAAAAATATCGGAGCGATAGTCAGGGCGTATGAATCATTGAAAAAATATGCCAAAAATAATAATCTAGATAATTTAGAAAAATATAAATTGATAATAGCGGGACATTCAGGATGGATGGAGAAAAAAATATTTTCAGAAATTTCTGAAATTCGGAAACGTCTCAAAAATCCGGAAGACATTGGAATTATTAATTTTGTGAAAGATGAGGATAAAGAATATGTTCTTAATTTGGCTTCGCTTTTTGTGTACCCTTCATTTTTCGAAGGGTTTGGATTTCCACCGCTGGAAGCGATGAAATGCGGCGTGCCGGTAATCGTTTCCAATAATTCATCTTTTCCTGAAACTGTGGGAGACGCAGGAATAATGGTGGATCCTGACCGGCCGGAAGAAATATATACGGCAATGAAAGAATTTTTTCAATCAAAGGAAATACAGGATAAGCTTCGGGAAAAAGGATTGAAAAAGGCGGCAGGATTTTCTTGGGAAAAAACCGCGGAAGAATTTCTAAATTTGATTAATGGAATAAACAAAAAATAAAATGGGTAAATTAATTTTTGACATTGAAACAAGTGGGGATAATTTTGATTCATTGGACGAAATTACCCAAGATGTTTTGACGCATTGGATAAAAAGAGAAAAAGAGGAAGGCGAAAGTTATGAAAAAGCTTTGGCGGATCTTAAAGGTGGATTGGGATTTTCACCGCTTACCGGAGAAATTGTAGCCATTGGAATTATGGATGCGGATACCGGAAAGGGCGGAGTTTATTTCCAGGCTCCTGAATCAGATTTGGAAGAAACGGAAATCGATGGAATAAAAATAAAACCTATGACTGAAAAAGAGATGCTGGAAAAATTTTGGGAAGTGGCCAGGCATTATAATGAATTTGTCAGTTTTAATGGCCGAGGATTTGATGTGCCATTTTTGATGGTGCGTTCAGCAATTCACGGAATCCGTCCTAGCAAGGATTTGATGTCCAATAGATATTTGAATAGTCAAAAATTTGATGCCAGACACGTTGATCTTTTGGATCAGCTGACTTTTTATGGATCTGTGCGGAGAAAAGGAGGACTTCATCTTTGGTGCCGGGCATTTGGGATTAAAAGTCCAAAAGAAGAAGGCGTGACTGGGGATGATGTGGGCCGATTATTTCAAGAAAAAAAATTTAAAGAAATCGCGGAATATAACGTTGGGGATTTGAAAGCTACGCAAAAACTTTTTGAATATTGGGAAAAATATCTGAGGTTTTGATAAAATTTCCAAATTGACATGATTTTAGTTTTACGATAAGCTGAAAAACCAAGTAAAGAAAGACCTTTAAAAACAGAATAATTTAAACCGAAAGGAGAAGTGGAATGGAAAAGAATGAAAAAGGTAATCTGATTGCGGAAGGAAAAACAAAGAAGGTTTGGGAAGCAGTTATTGGAGCGGATAATAAGGCGAGATTGATCAGTAATGACAAAGTCATAATTGAAAATAAAAAGGATATCACCGCCTTCGATGATCCGGAATTTACCAAACAGTTCGCTACCAAGGCAACACATGCGACAGAAACAACGTGCAGAGTTTTTGAGCTTTTGAAAAAAGCCGGAATTCCAGTTGCATATGAAAGACAGATTTCAGATACGGAATTTTTGGCTCAAAAATGCAAAATGATTCCTTTGGAATCCGTGGTAAGACGTTTTGCGGTGGGAAGTTACCTAAAAAGGCATCCGGAATTGGCGAAGAAAGAAAATGAAAATCCCTATTATTTTCACCGGCTTCTGACGGAGTATTTTTTGAAAACGACAAAAGGGAAATTAGTCAGTGGTTCTGAAATTTTAGTTGATGGACTTGACCCAAAAAAAGGAGAAGAAGATCCATTAATTATTAATCCTCAAAATGAACTATGGGAACTTCATCATCCAAAAAAACCAATCTGGGATAAGGAAGTGAATCTTAATCGTACAATTCAAGCTAATGATGTTCTTCCAAGACTTAATTTTACCTCCGGAGAGGGAGCATGTTTTAATGTCATGGATAGTTATCTTCGAAAAGCATTCCTTGTTTTGGAAGGCATGTGGAAAATAATGGGCTTGCGGTTAATCGACATGAAAATAGAATTTGGTTTAACGACTGAAAGAAAAATTGTCATTTCTGACGTTATTGACAATGATAGCTGGAGATTAAGAGATAATGATTGGAAAGAATTAAGCAAGGAATCTTTCAGACAGGGCGAAGAACTTTCGGAAGTTGAAAAAAAATATGGAATCGTGGCTGATTTGGTGAAAAATTTCAAGTTTTCAAAACAAGCCTTGGTATTCTGGACAGGATCAAAGAGTGATAAACGTCCTGAAATTCCTGCCAAACTGAAAGATAGTCACGCTTTTACTCCGGTTTACGTGACAATATCCGGACACAAAGCGACCAGAATTTTTCTCAACGCGCTTGATGAATTAATGGTCAACCATCCGGAAGGCGGAGTGATATTGGCTAAAATAGGAATGAGTAATGGTGCTGGTCCAATTTTAGCGCCGCACACGTCATGGCCGGTAATTTCCATCCCGGCAAGTCTCAAGGAATTTCCGGAAGATATCTGGAGTAATGTCCGAATGCCGTCGGATGTTCCAATGTTGGTAACTAATACCGATCAAAATGCGATTGATGCGGCATTAAATATTTTGGCGCAAAAAAATCCGATTGCTTATATGCACCGGCAATTGCGGATAGAAGAATTGGATATATAAAATATATATTCGCTTAAAGGCTTGGAGAAATCCGAGCCTTTTTTCAATGATTTTTTGGGGTTTATGTTCTAAGAAGTAAATGATATAATTAAGCCATATGAGAATAGGAATAGATGCCCGTTTTTACGGCTCAATCGGAAAAGGGCTGGGCCGATATACGCAAAAACTGATCGAAAATCTGGAAAAAACAGACCAAGAAAATCTGTATTTTATTTTTTTGCGTAAAGATAATTTTGATGAGTATCAGCCCAAGAATAAAAATTTTAAAAAAGTTCTGGCGGATTATCGCTGGTACACTTTGGCGGAACAAATAAGAATGCCAAGCTTGTTGAATAAATATAATTTAGATTTGGTCCACTTTCCGCATTTCAATGTGCCGCTTTTTTACCGAAAAAAGTTTATCGTTACTATCCACGATCTGATTTTAATCCATTTTCCAACTATCAAAGGGACAACCCTAAACCCATTATTTTATAAGCTGAAATTTTGGATGTACAAACTAGCCATTAATTCAGCCATAAAAAGGTCGGAAAAAATAATCGCAGTTTCCAATTTTACCAAAGAGGACATTTTAAGCAATTACAAAGTGAATTCGGATAAAATTAGTGTTGCATATGAGGCCTGTGATGATTTTTGCAATTTTTCCATTCAAAAAAGTAGAGATATTTTGGAAAAATATGGTATAATAAAACCATATATCCTATATGTCGGCAATGCTTATCCGCATAAAAATTTGGAAGAGCTCGTTTTGGCTTTTTCTCAAATTAAAGAAGAAATAAAAAATTTGAGGCTAGTATTGGTGGGGAAAGAGGATTATTTTTATACTCGGCTTAAAAAAATCATCCAAGCCAGAAAAATTGAAAAAGTCATATTTAGCGGATTTGTTCCTGATAAGGATTTGGACACAATTTATCGGGAAGCGGAACTTTATGTGTTCCCGTCGCTCTATGAAGGATTCGGTTTGCCTCCGCTTGAAGCGATGGCCAAGGGCGTGCCGGTCATTTCCTCGGATCATCCGTGCATGAGGGAAATTCTTGAAGATAGCGCTTTTTATTTCAATGCAAAAAATAGGGATGAAATGGCGGAAAAAATAAAAAACTTGATCAGAAATACGGAGGAAATCAAGAAATTGCGGGAAAAAGGATATCAGCAATCAAAAAAATATAGCTGGAATAAAATGGCTGGAGAAACATTAAAAATATACAAGGAAATCTAAAATAAAAATATCAAGCTATGGGTTTAAAAAGAATTATTCCACAAATGTTTGATATCAGACCGGTTGATGAAACCGGTGATTTGCATTGGGAAAAAATCAATAATGTCGGAAAAAATCCGATTAATCAATATAATAAGTCTGAGGAAAAAATAAATTTTACAGAAGAAATTATTCCGGAAGAAAAATTTTTTGTTAAAAAAATTAATTATATCCCGCAGATTTCTAAAATTTATCAATTAGGGGAAATTTTTAAAAGCGAAGATATTCCTGTGTTCCAGGAAGCTGAGCGGGAAGAAAGCGAAAATGTGACGGAAGAAAATATTTTGTCGGATTTGAATGAAAGAAAAGAAATTGAAAAGCTAGAAAACAACTATACGGAGCGGAAAAAATACGAACTGGAAATTGCTACCGAAAAATGGGAAGGTGATGCAGAGACAAAATTCAGGCTGGTTGATTTCTTTATACCTGCCAGGTTTACCTTTGGTTTTAAATTAAAAAAATCAGCTTTTTCATTTGCCGGTATTGCATTTTTTGTTCTGGCTATGTTTGCTTCTTTTTCTTTTTTTTCAAGAAATTTAGGAATGGGAAATAAAATAAAAGGTCTGGGCCAAGACGGTTATGCAAATTTAGCAATGGCAATGGAAAATATCAAGAATCAAGACTTTAAATCATCCTCACAGGATTTTGAAAAATCATTTACAATATTTTCTGAAGCCTCCGATGATTTGGATGAGAACGGAGGATTTTTGCTGGATCTTTCCAAATATATCCCTTTTGTTTCCAAGATTTCTTCTGGGAAGAATGCGATTGAAGCCGGAAAGCACATTTCACTGGCTGGTAGCGCGTTGAATTCAGTCATTGAAAATGTTTATTCAATAAAAAGTTCTTTGGCGAAAGAAAAAAAAGAGAATATTTCACTGCTTGAGATTTATCAATCGGGGGAAAAAGATATGCGAACCGCGGCGGAAGAATTGAAAGAAACTCAAAAATATTTGGATATGATCAATGTTGATGATTTGCCGCGAGAAAAGCAGTTACAATTTTTGAAATTAAAAAGCCGATTGCCGGAAATTAACGGCGCAATTGGGGAATTTCTGAATAACAGCGATATTTTTATTGATATTTTTGGCGGAAACGGACCGAGAAAATTTTTATTTCTCTTTCAGAATAATAATGAAATGAGAGCCACGGGAGGGTTTATTGGCAGTTATGGACTTCTGGATATTTCCCAAGGTCACATAAGAAATTTTTTCATTGACGGAATTTTTAATCCTGACGGCCAACTGATAGAAAAAGTTGTGCCACCCAATCCGATCCAGAAAATCAGCGCTGCCTGGAGTCTGCATGACAGCAACTGGTTTCCGGATTTTCCGACTTCCGCCAAAAAAGCCCTTAGTTTTTATGAAAAAACCGGCGGACCGACTGCGGATGGTATTTTAACATTGACTCCTACGGTTATCCAAGAACTTCTGGAGGTTACTGGTCCGATTGAAATGGCAGATTATGATGTGATATTAAATTCGGATAATTTTATTGAAGAAACTCAACGCGAAGTTGAAATTGACTTTGATAAAAAAGAAAATAAACCGAAGAAAATTTTATCGGATATGGCTCCAATTCTTTTGGACAGAATAATTAATGGAGGAGACATGGAAATAATGAATAAGGCGGCCAATGTTTTTTTGCAAGGATTAAGCGAGAAACAAATATTGCTTTATTCAGAAAACAATAATTTGCAGAAAATAATCTCGGATCAAGACTGGTCGGGTGAAATTATGGAAACGGCCAAGGACTATTTGAGTGTGATTAACTCCAATCTTAATGGCTTCAAAACTGACGGAGTAATTGATGAAAAAATCGAGCATAAGGCGGAAATTCAGGATGATGGCTCTGTCGTTGACACGGTAGTGATAACCAGGCATCATAATGGGGGCAATACGGGCTTTTCGTGGTGGGATAAAGTTAATGCTAATTATATTAGATTGTATGTTCCGCAAGGCTCAAAACTTTTGGAAGCAGAAGGGCAAATTAATGAACTGGTAAATCCGCCATTGGACTATGATGCGTTAGGATTCAAACGCGATGCAGATGTCCAGAAGGAAGAAGAAAACATGGCGATTGATGAAAAAACCGGAACGAGAATTTCGGAAGAGTTTGGAAAGACAGTTTTTGGAAATTGGACTTATGTCAGTCCGCAAGAAACCACAATAATAAGATATAAATATCTTTTGCCTTTCAAAGTAGTTCCAGGAATCCAAGAAAAATCGGCGGATGCCTATTCGCTTTTGGCGCAGAAACAATCGGGAAGCATCGGCAGCGCTCTGGAAAGTGAAATAGTTTATCCGAAAAATTATAAATCAATTTGGACCTATCCAGCGGATCAGAGCAATGAAAACGGCGCGATAAAAATAAGTACCGACCTCAAAACCGATAAATTTATCGGTGTGGCCTTTGGCCTTAATAATTAAAATAAGCTTTTCTGATCAAAAAATTAATAAATAATGGAATACTGAATGGAAAACCGACCGAGTCTGTAACTGCGGCGGCTTTTATTATTGCATTGGCGGGAGTTGCCAGCCGAGTTTTAGGACTCGTACGTGACAGGATTCTGGCTTCTCAATTTGGAGCCGGAGACACATTGGATATTTATTATGCAGCTTTTCGCATTCCGGATTTGCTTTATAATCTTTTAATTCTTGGAGCAATGAGCGCGGCTTTCATTCCGGTATTCACTAGTCTCATTTCGAAAGAAAAAAAAGATGAAGCATGGGAGCTGGCTTCCGGAATTTTAAATTTACAAACTATATTATTGGTAGCGTTTTCTGTCGTAGTGGCTTGCTTTGCCCCAGTTATTATGCGTTTTCTCACACCTGGATTTCCAATTGAAAAAATGGAAAGCGTCGGAATTTTTACGCGTATCATGCTGCTTAGTCCAATTCTTTTGGGCATCAGCGCAATTTACGGCGGTATCTTAGTTTCGCTTAAAAAATTTCTGATATATTCATTGGCGCCGCTGATGTATAACATTGGAATAATTATTGGCGCGCTTTTTTTCGTGAAATTTTTGGGACCAATCGGTCTAGCCTGGGGAGTGGTGCTGGGAGCGTTTTTGCATATGCTTATTCAATACCCGGCGGTCAAATTTTCCGGATTCAAATTTACATTAAAATTGCTGCATTTTGCTAAAAATGAAGATGTAAAAAAAGTTTTTTATTTAATGATTCCGCGTACTATGGCGATTGCTGTCACTCAAATCAATCTTCTGATAATAACTATTTTTGCTTCCACATTAAAATCCGGAAGTCTAACCGTATTTAATTTTGCCAACAATATTCAAAGCGCGCCACTGGGAATTTTTGGAATTTCTTTCGCGATTGCCGTGTTTCCGATGTTGAGTTCTTGCGCGGCCAAAAATGACGAAAAAGAATTTTCCAAGATATTTTCCGAAACTTTCCTGAAAGTATTGTTTTTCATCATTCCTATTAGTATTTTTATTTTTATCCTGCGCGCCCAGATCGTCCGGGTGTTTTTGGGTTCCGGAAAATTCGATTGGGAGGACACGCATCTAACTGTCGCCACGCTTGGATTTTTGATAATCAGCCTTTTTGCGCAAAGTTTGATTCCGCTTCTCACTCGGTCCTTCTATGCTTTGCAAAATACAAAAATTCCTTTCTATGTCGCACTGGTCAGCGAAACCATAAACATTTTATTGGTCATTATGCTTATTGGAAAATTTTCCGTGCAAGGATTAGCCATTGCCTTTTCGGTTTCCAGTATTGCGAATGCGTCGATTTTATTTTTTGTTTTACGCCTTAAACATAAGCTCATTGAGGGAGGAAAAATTTTGTTGGGATTTTTCAAAATTTCTTTGGCGGCGGTCGGTGCCGGAGTGATAATTCAAATGGCAAAGATGGCAGTAGCCAACACTATGGACATTGATACTTTTGTTGGAATTTTTATGCAGTTTTTCTTAGCAGGACTTTTGGGAAGTGTCGTTTTTGTTTATCTTTGTTTCAGGCTGGATATTGAAGAACTGCGTCATTTCCAACATTCAATGACCAGGAAAATATTCCGCGCTAAAAATTCCATTTCGGAAGATACAGGAGAAATCAGCGGGATTTAATTACTAAAAACTTAAATAAATAACCCAGAAACCACCAAAATAGAGGTGGTTTTGTTGCATTTGACAAAAAATGAAAAGTATGCTAGAATGGTAAGATTTGTCAATTCTGACAAAAGTAATTTTAAAAACAATTATAATAAAGGAGTAATTATAGTGAAAAAAAGCATATTAGCCTTAATTTTGGCAGTTGTTTTTGTTGTTCCATTTATTTCTTTTGCCGAGGATAATAATCCTAAGAAAATTGAAATAACGGGAACATTAAGTGAAACATATCTCAACGCATACATTGGAGGTACACCGGGATCAATAGTATATGATCATCCTGTATTGCAAAGCGATTTAGAAATCGATTTGGCCATTAAAGAAACGGTTTTCTATCTCGAACTCTGGCATTCTTACTCGCCTAATGGAGGAGAAAATAATGATTGGGGGGACGAAATAGACTACATTGCAGGAATAAAAAAGAAAATTGGGGAATTTTCTTTTGATGTTAATTTTAGTTACTTCAATTTTGCCGACATGAAAAATATGAAAGGAGATCTGTATTCAGTTAATTTTAATGCAGATTTCCCAAAGATATTAGAAGTAACTCCGTATTTAACAATCGAGGGAGATATCCCAAAGGATAAAAAGATCTTAGAAGGCGGCGTGGCATATAGGATTGGAACGAAATATTCTCCCAAATTATTCGGCCAGCCAATAGATATGGATTTATCCATCGGCGGACACGACGGAGCGTATGGGACAAGGAAGGAAATTGTCAGTTCGGTACGCGGAGTTTTATCCAGCACATTCACTTTCAAAACTGTTAACATTACTCCGCAAATATCCTATCAAAAAAGGGTAGGATATTCAGTTGAGCATGGTGGTTTAACTGAAAATAAGTTCTGGTATGGCATAACAATGTCAATACCATTTACGGTTTATCAAAAAAAGTAAAATCAATAACCTCCTTCATGGAAATTTTCATGAGAGAGGTTTTTTAATTTTCGTGCCGTTCTGTAATTTTTATTAAAAAAGAAGATCTCGAATATTAAAAAACTATTGACAAATAATTATATTTGATATATAGTCGGGAGTTATTTGACAACAGAAAAAACGATAAAAGCGTCTTTAATTTTTTTGAAATTCAACAACACTTTTAAAAGGAGGAAAGTTATGTTCGATGGTCTGAAAAAAGCATGCAAGGAATTCTGGGATGAGGCTTTTGTTAGTAGTAAGCCTCCGAAAACTCCAAAATCAGGAAAATGGGGTCTTGAGACACCAGGGCGAGTTGAAAAAACACCATCTCGAGACACAAGAGTTGCGGAGAGAGAGGAAATTCCCAAACCTGTCAGTGAAGCGGATTATATAAAAATGCTTGATGATATCAAGAAACTGCGTGATTTGAATGAGGAATATTCAAGCTGTCCGCAACAATTCGAACATCTTTTCAAGCAATATTTTCTGAAAATATTGGAGAAGACGGATGATATTAATGAGCTGAAAGATGTTTATATTGATGGCCCGCATCCTGAGGGAGTCGGAGAAAAAATCCTTGATAGGTATCAACAGATTCTCCCTGATTTTCTTTTGGGACATGATCTTGAAGATGTTGAAGCGCTATATAAAGATTGTCCGGATCAGGCTCGTTTTGGGGAAACCATCAAGCATCGTTACAGGGAATTGCTTGATGAGATTAAATCATTCGAAACTCTCGAAGATAAGCGCAATGAATGTTCCGAAGACTTTGAAGATCTTTTCAAACAATGTTTTTTGAAAATATTGGAAAAGGCTGATGACATTGAAGAATTGAAAGAGATATATAATGAAGATACGCATCCCGATGGAGTAGGAGAACAAATCCTGGATCGGTATCAGGAGCTTCTTCCTGATTATCTTTCCAAACATGATTTGGAAGAAATCGAGGCATTCTATGAAGAATGTCTTGATCAGGAGCGCTTCAAAGAAACGATAAAACATCGCTATCTGGAATTACTCAATAAACTGGATTCATTTGATGAGCTTGAAGATCGGCGAGGTAGTTGCTCTGATGATTTCAATGATTTGTTTCAAAAACCCTACCAAAGATTATTGTATACAGTCAAATCAATCGAGGATTTGCAGGGGTATTTCAATGATTGCCCGGAAGGACTTGAGGATTTTTATATGAGGCCATATCAGAAATTGTTGGAAAAAATTGATTCGCTGGATGACCTTGAAGAGCTCTATGAAAACTGTACTGGTAATTTTAGTCAACTGTTTCCGGGACAATATCAGCGTCTGTTGAAAAAAGAAAATACTCTTTCTAATCTTGAGGATCGATTAACTAATTGTCCGGATGGTTGTGATGGATTAATTACAGCCCGTTATGGCGAAGTTTTGCAAACAGTGAATTCTATTGAAGGATTGAATGATCGCTTGGATTCAGCTAGCACAACTTTGCACGGAATGATTTATGCCCGGTATCAGGAAATTCTGCCATCAGCTATGGAAAAAATACCGCCTGATGAAATTGACAGATTTTGTGAGAATGTTCGCGATGAATGCAGATCTTTGGCGATTGCGTGCCGAGAAAAAATGCTTGAAAAATGAGAAAAATCTTCTGAAATCAGAAGTAAATCGGCCCTGCTGTGAAAAAATAACAGCAGGGCTTTTTTAATTCAAAAAAACATTAATTTATTCGCCATTTTTTTGTTAATAAAAATCATAATCATTTATTCCCTAAGATAAAGCAAAATATGCAGAATATCAAATACTATTGACAAAAAAATACAAGTATGCTACGTTAAGCGGTCTGCGCATGGCAGATTTCAATAAGTTTTTTTAACAATAAAATCAAGAAAGGGGGTACCTTTTTAGTAAAATTGTTTGTTTTCCGGTAATTCTTTTGAAAGGAAAGGAGGGATATTATGGATTTTCAAACAATTTGGCAATTTGCGACAACCACTGGCCAATCAATGACGTTTTTCTGGATTTTTGTGGCTGGAGCTGGTTTCACATTGGTGTTTTTCATTTTCGGCGAGATATTCGACGGAATGGAAGACGTGTTTCATGGCGCATTTGACGCGCTTCATCTGGATGGAATTTTTCATATAGATGCCGATGGCGGACCAAGCGCATTTTCACCCAGAGTGCTGAGTGTTTTTGTAACAGTGTTCGGGGGTGCGGGATTTATTTCATCAGTCAAAAAGCTTGGGCCGGTAGAGAGCAGTCTTATAGGAATTGGCAGCGGTGTTGTCATCGCTTCAATTTTCTTTATGATTTTTCGCTGGATACATCATCAGCAATCTACGTCGACAATAAATACTCACCAGTTGGTGGGAGCACTTGGAACAGTCAGGACGGCAATTCCATCTGATGGAGTCGGGGAAGTAGTAGTTGACTATGTCGGCTCACGTCAATCCCGATCAGCCAAAAGCAGCGATGGAAGATCTATTGGTGAGAGCACGAGTATTATTGTTAAAGAAGTGAGAGGGCAAATGTTAATAGTAGAGTCGCAGAAGTAAAAACAATAACATAATGAAAGGAGAGTGTTCATGTTAGGTGGATTAGCTATTCCAATAGTAATAATAGTGGGCGTACTCGCCATAGTTCTGGCATTTGTCACTCTGGCGAAGAACTACATTAAGGTTCCGCCAGAAAAAGGTGCGGTTGTTTACGGGAAAAAACAGAAAATTCAGGTAGGAGAAGGAAAAGAGCGTGAACGTGGTTTCCGTCTCATTAGGGGTGGTGCTGCATTTGTTCTGCCTTTTTTTGAAAAGGTATCCTGGCTTGACCTTGGATTAATGACAATTCCTTTGACGGTTCAGAAGGTGCCTTCGAAAGATGGAGTACCTGTAAATGTGGAAGCTATTGCTAATGTTAAAATTGGCGGTACGGACGATGCTTTGGAAAAAGCCGCGGAGCAATTTGGTGGAAGAACACCAGAACAAATTATAATTACCATCAGGGAAACCATGGAGGGACACCTTAGGGCAATCGTGGGTCAATTGACCCCAGAAGAGCTCTATCAGGATAGGTCAAAATTTTCCCAAGAAGTCCAGAAAGCAGCGACAGAAGATATTGCAGCCATGGGATTTGAAATCATAAGCTTCCCAATAAAGGATGTCAGGGATTCTGAAGGATACATCGATGCGCTCGGGAAAAAGAGAGTGGCAGAAGTAAAAATGGAAGCTTCTATTGGAGAGGCCAACGCGAAACGAAAAGAAATGATAGAAACATCCTTGGCAATCAGGGAAGGAAAAGAAGCTGACCTCAAGAATCAGGAAATGGTATCAGAAGCTGAGAGAAATCTTTCACTTAAAAAGGCAAAGTATAAAGCCGAAGTAGACAAGGAACAAGCTACAGCAGAACAAGCAGGACCGTTGGCTGCAGCTGAAGCACAAAGAGGTGTTAAGATCGCCGTAGTAGCAGCGCAAGAAGCTGAAACTACTGCTAAAATTAAATTGGCGACACAGGAAGCTTTAAGAAAAGAGGAAGAGCTTGTTTCCACGGTCATTAAACCAGCCTTAGCAGCAAAAGAGGAGAAGATAATTGAAGCCAAGGCTAATGAAGAAGCAGCAATACACAATGCAGAAGTAGTGCGGGTGACAGCTACTGCAGCAAAAGAAAAAACAATAATGGAAGGCGAAGGTACATCAGCAGCTCTACAGGCAAACGGTGAAGCAGCAGCTGCCGTAGACAAAGCAAAATTAGTGGCGAAGGCTGAGGGTAAAAAAGCAGATCTTTTGGCTGAAGCTGAAGGTAAGGAAAAACTTGCAGCTGCATTGGCTAAACTTGACGCAACCGGAAAACTCCTTCAAGTATTAGAACAAATGCCAATAGTATCAGAAGCTGCCGGTAATGCACTTGCCAAAGCACTGGGCCCTGACGGTCTGGCTAATGTGTTTGGGCAGATTGCCGCTCCGATGGGATCGATTGATCAAATTAAGATTCTGGATATGGGTGGCGGTTCTCAAGATGGAAAAGGCGGCAACGCAGTTTCTCGTCTGGCAAATGTAGGGCCGGAAATTGTTTTTAACTTTCTAACCAAGGTCAAGGCTTTGGGTCTTGACGCTATACTCGACAAGGTCGGGATTAACTCAAAATTGATTGATGAATTTATGTCAACAATGCAGAGTGACCCGGCAGGTGGAGTTGAGAAAGGACTAAAAAAGGTTGCAGAAGCTATAAAAGTAGCTAAAACTGGACCTGAGGCCGGATCGAACAAAGATGCCGGCAAAGAAACAACAGACAAGGCTTAATCAAAAAATAAGCCAATAGAACAAAATCAAACGGGTGGAAAGCATAAAGCATGCACCACCCGTTTTTCAAAGAAAGGAAAAGATGGATGACAAAATTAAATAATGAAACACCAAAAGCTTTGGTAATTCATTGCAGTGATCCTCGGTTTCAAAAAGCTTTCAAAGATTTTATCCATAATAATCTCGGCCTTGCGGAAGGGGAATATATACCCATAATTGTGCCGGGAAGCATCGCGTCTCTTGGAAGCAGCATTTCAATACTGCTGCCCAAAAGACAGAAAGTTCTTTTGGATAATATCAAGCTTATGTTTGAAAGAAATCAGGGAACAACAATTCGGCTTATTCTGTTCAATCACGAAGATTGCAGAAGTTATGCCGAAATTTTTGGTAAACTCAAAAAGTATATTGCAAAACTTCCGGATGCTATTGAGCGTGAAGTTAGTGATTTAGAGTTTGCGGGCAAAGTAATTCATGCGGCAGCGAAATTTTTCAAAGTTGATTGCCAGCCGGAACTTTACTTGGCACGCATCGGGAAGGATGACGAAGTTGTTTTTGATAAGTATGCTCTTGAATAATTATGCGAGTTGCTTGTTGAAAGGTTAAAGCATTACGAAATTGCGTAATGGAAAGCCTGTAGTTTTTAAAATATAACTACAGGCTTTTTTATTTTCTCAAAATTTTTTCTTGCTATTTCAATCTCCCGCATAGTATTGTAAGATAACTTATATGGAAAAACACGATCAAAAATTTATCCGCAACTTTTGCATAATCGCCCATATCGATCATGGCAAGTCGACTTTAGCCGACCGGCTTTTGGATATTACTCACACGGTGGAAAAAAGAAAAATGAAAGAACAGCTTTTGGATCAGATGGACTTGGAAAGAGAAAGAGGAATTACTATCAAATTGCAGCCCGTGAAAATGAAATACACATATCGAAATCCTAAATCCGATCCGCCAGCTGGCGGACAAAATTCAAATAATCAAAATACAGAAAATTTCGAATTTCGAGATTCGAGTTTCGAATTTTCAAGTTCAGAATATACTCTGAACTTGATAGATACCCCAGGACATGTTGATTTCAACTATGAAGTTTCAAGGTCTCTGGCAGCTGTGGAAGGCGCAATATTATTAGTCGACGCAACCAAAGGCGTGCAGGCGCAAACGCTTTCCAATTTATATCTGGCTATTGAACAAAATTTAACAATCATTCCTGCGGTAAATAAAATTGATTTGCCTAATGCCAATGTGGAAAAAACCAAAAAAGAAATTGTGCATATTCTTGGATGTAAAATGGAGGAAATATTTTTAGTTTCCGGAAAAACAGGAGAAGGAGTGGATAAAATTTTGGAAGCGGTGGTGGAAAAAGTGCCGCATCCGAAAGGGGATGAAAATGCGCATCTGAGGGCTTTAGTTTTTGATTCCAAATACGACACATATAAAGGTGTGCTGGCATATGTGCGAATCGTGGATGGAAAAGTGAAAAGAGAAGAAGAAATTCATATGTTCGCCACCGAAAAAGACACGAGTGTGATTGAAGTGGGAAGTTTTCGCCCGGGATTATTCGTGGAAGATTTTTTGGAAGCGGGGGATATCGGATATATCGCAACCGGATTCAAGGATGTAGGATTTTGCCGAGTAGGAGACACAATTACAAAAGCCAATCTGAAAGATAAAATTGAAAAATTGCCGGGATATAAAGATGTGAAACCGATGGTCTATGCCAGTTTTTATCCGTTGGAAGGGGATGATTATAATTTTATGCGCGATGCGTTGGATAAATTGAAACTCAACGATGCCGCTTTTGTTTTTGAACCGGAAAGCAATAAAGCGCTTGGCAGAGGATTTCGCTGCGGATTTTTGGGACTTTTGCATTTGGAAATTATTCAAGAAAGACTCCACCGCGAATTTAATTTTTCTCCGACTATCACCACTCCGAGCGTTGTGTATAAAGTGAAAATACAGAACACTGGAGAAATTTTGGATGTTTATTCACCGGTAGAATTGCCTGATCCGTCCGTGATTGCGGAAATTTCCGAACCGTTTGTGAAACTGGATATTGTCACTCCATCAATTTATTTAGGTTACATTATGGAGCTCACTTCCAATATTCGCGCGGAATACAAAAATACGGAATATATAGATGCGGAAAGAATTTTACTCACCTTTGAAGCCCCGCTCACAGATGTGATTATTAATTTTCATGATGATTTGAAAAGCGCTTCATCTGGATTTGCGTCGATGAACTATGAATTTATTGGTTATAGACCATATGATTTAATAAAATTAGACATTTTGGTGGCAGGAGAAAAAGTGGATGCCTTTTCCCGTATTGTTCCCAAAGAGCGGGCTTTTGGAGAAGGAAAAGCGACGGTGGAAAAATTGAAAGACGCTATTCCAAAGCAAAATTTTCCGATTGCTTTGCAAGCGACCATCGGAGGAAAAGTAATTGCGCGGGAAACCATTAAAGCGTTCAGAAAAGATGTGATTGCAGGACTTTATGGCGGAGATTTTTCGCGCAAGAAAAAACTTTTGGAAAAGCAAAAAAAGGGCAAAAAGAAAATGAAAAATATCGGGAAAGTGAGCATTCCTTCGGAAGCTTTTTTGGCAGTCTTGAAGAAATAAAAATTTTATATTTTCGCATAACTATCGATATACACCATTTTTTGCCTAGTTGAAAATGGTGCATATGTTTTTTTAGTTGACTTTTTGTCTTGAAAGTTGTATTAATATTATCTTAATGGGCAGTTTTTTAACATAACGCTTAATTTTAAGCACAAATAAGGAGTGGAATAATGAAGATAAAATCAGTTGTTTTCAGTATGACCGTGATATTTTTTCTGACAGTATTAGCAGGAATTTCTCAAGGATATTCTCAGGGTTATGGAGGAATGATAATTAGTGTCGTGGATGATAGTAGTGTTCCCATGCCTATTGAAAAGGCAAAAGTTAAAATTCTCAGTACGACGAAAAAAACGAAAAGTAATGGGGAAATTAAATTTATTTTAAAAGCCAGAAAAAAAGAATATTCGGTGTATGTTTCGAAAGTTGGATATGAAAGTGCGATCGGAAATGTGAAAATTGAAAAAGGCAAGACAAAATATTGTGGAATTATTTTGAAAAAAATAATTAGCACGACCACGACAACAAGCACTTCAACGACTACGACTGCTACGAGTAGCACGACAACAATAAAATTGTCGACAACAACCACAACATCAACCACTACCACAACAACTTTGGCAAAAGGAAATATAAGGGTGACTGTATTGGATAATTATGTCACGATTATTTCCAACGCAAGTGTGACCGTTGGAACGACAAAAGTTACTGATGCAAATGGGGTAGCTTTGTTTAATAGTTTGAGTGTTGGTGAAAAAAATTTAACTGTTACAAAAGATGGATATGTCAATCATGCGAGCACAATAATTATTGAAAGCGGAAAGACAACCGAAGTAACTGTTTCAATGGTTGATGTCTCAGTGGCAGTTACACATAGGATTTATAGTGGGTTTAGTCCATATATTTCAAAAGATCCAACTGCTGGGCAAACAGTCAGCGAGGAAGAAGTCAGAGATTTATTGAAATTGGTCGCGCCGTATTTGGATGGCATGCGCTCTTATAGTTCGACAAAAGGCTCGGAATATATTGCAAAATTGGCCAAAGCAAGGGGGTTGTATTCTGTGGGGGGCGCTACTTTAACCGGCAACAAAGCGAATGATGATGCAGAAATTGCCGCGATGATTGTTCAAATTCAGAAGGGCTATATTGATCTAGCCGTTGTCGGTACAGAGACGCAATATAATAATTATTTGAGCGAAGCTCAATTAATTAGTTATATTAACCAGGTCAAGGCATATGGAGTTCCGACTACCACAAATGATACATGGTGGGAACTTTATAATCATCCAAATATCGTGGCTGCTTGCGATATAGTTATGGCCAACTTTTATCCATTCTGGGAAAAAGTTTCAGTGGACAAAGCGGTAAAAAATATTGAGGTGAATTATCATCGCCTCAAGGATTCTTGCGGTGGCAAGGAAATAATTGTTGGTGAAGCCGGTTGGCCGTCAGCTGGCGGAACATATGGAGATGCAGTGGCTAGTAGCGTTAATGCGGCAAAATTCTTTTTGAATTTTATCAGCTGGGCACGCGCGGAAAATATCAAATATTATTACTTTGAAACTTTCGATGAAAATTACAAGGTAATAAATGAAGGAGAATATGGCCGTCACTGGGGAATTTGGGATAAATATCTGGGTATGAAGCCTGATATGATAAAAGTTTTCAATGACGAAACGGTGGCTGACAACTGGAGCATTACTGGTCCGTCGACAATTTCAATGACTTGTCCGGCATATGGAAGTACGGATAATCTTGTTGGACAAGTCGATGGCGTCTATCCATATAAATATAAAGTGGTTATTTATATTTATGTTGATGTATGGGGTTGGGTAGTCAAACCGACAGACTCTGCTCCACTGACTGATATTCAATGGGACGGATCATTTCACAATTATTTTGTGAGCGGAGGCGATGACAGAAACGCCACAAAAATTGTGACTTATGTGATTCCAGTTGGATATAATCCGCCGTTGATCAATGGAGTCGCGGAATTGCCAGCTGAATTGGACACAAATTCTGTTGCAAAAACTTCTTGCGACAGAAATCCGTAAAAAGAATAATAGAGGGGTAGTTAAAAATAACTGCCCCTCTTTAAATTTTATTTGACTTTCCGAGGCATATGCGATAAAAATAATTTAGGAGGACAAATGGTCGCTCTTTTAAATTGAAAATAAAGCCAAAAAAACCTTAAAAAAGGAGAAGGATAATGAAGAAAAAAGTTGCACCAATCAGAGCGGAATATATTTGGATAGATGGAAGGAGACCAACCGGAAAGCTTAGGTCAAAAACAAAGATTTTGCACAATCAAATAACCTCAGTAAAAGATATTCCAACGTGGGGATTTGATGGTTCAAGTACAGAACAGGCTCAAGGTAATTTCAGTGATTTACTTTTGATTCCGGTAAATTTTTGTTTGGATCCAATAAATGAATTTGATCCAATTAATGGGAAAAATCACATTCTGGTTTTGTGCGAAGTTTTCAATGTTGACAACACACCGCACGTAACAAACAATCGTGTTGCGTTACGGAATGCAATGAAAAAGTATAAGAAATTCAAACCAATCGTTGGTATTGAACAGGAGTATACTTTGTATGGAGAGAATGATTGGCCACTTGGATGGCCAAAGGGAAGAGGATATCCCTCTCCTCAAGGCAGATATTATTGCGGAGTGGGATTTGACGAGGTTCATGGACGTCCGCTAGTGGATGCACACCTGGAGGTTTGTTTGAAAGCAAATCTGGCAATTTCAGGAATCAATGCGGAAGTAATGCCAGCGCAGTGGGAATTTCAGGTAGGCCCATTGGATCCACTGGAAGCTTCTGATCAATTGTGGCTTGCAAGGTGGCTCCTTTATAGGTTGGGAGAAGATTATGGCGCTTATGCCAAATTAGATCCCAAACCAATGTCGGGCGACTGGAATGGGGCTGGAGCTCACACAAACTTCAGCACAAAAGAAATGAGAGAAAAAGGCAGTTATGAATTTATCGAGAAAATTTGCAAGAAGCTGGAAAAATTCCACAGGAAGCATATGAAAGTATATGGCGCTGAAAATGAAAAACGCCTAACCGGAGTTCATGAAACATGTCGCATAGATGAATTCAGGCATGGCAAATCAGACAGAGGCGCCTCAATTCGTGTGCCAGTTTCAAGTAAAAATCTCAAATCGGAATATCTGGAGGATAGACGTCCAGGTTCCAATATAGATCCATACCAAGTTTGTACCGCACTTCTGGAGACCATATGCGGAGAAGGATTTAATCCGGAAAAATATAACTGGTAAATAAAGAATGTAAATTTATTTAAAAAGGAGAAAAATTTCAAACGAAAGCTCTTGGAGAAATCTAGGAGCTTTTTTCTTTAACCAAAATAGCTTTCTGTGCTATACTGTCAAAGTAAATATTAAGCCCAAAAAAATGAAGGAATTTTTTGAAAACATAAAAAAAAGCATTTATAGTCCAGCTTATTATAAGGAGCTTATAAATAAGCCTTTTTCTTTTACATTTAAATACTATTTGCTTTTTTCCCTTTGTTTGGCGCTTATTGTAACAATCCCTATTTCAATTAGGAGTATTCCCAAAATTAAATCAGGAATTAATCTTGCAATCTCAACTATTGTAGAAAAATATCCTGATGAGCTGGAAATTAAAATAAAAGACGGAAAAGCTTCAACTAATGTCGAGGAGCCTTATTTTGTGAAAACGCCCAAGGAAATTTCTGATTCCATAGAAGATGGGCAAAAATCAAAATTTGAAAATTTTTTGGTAATCGATACCAAATCTGGCGCTGATCTAAATAAATTTTCCGAATATAAAACTGTTGCATTACTAACGGATAAAAATCTAGTTTATTTTGATAATGGAAAAATAACGGCACAACCTTTAGATAAGGTAGGAGAAATGACAATTAATAAATCGGAAGTAAAATCCTTTATTAATAAATTTAATCCATATCTGAATATATTTGTGAGTTTTTTTCCGGCGCTTATATTTCTAATGCTTTTAGTCTGGCTATTTTTCTTGTATATCTATCTATTTTTCGGAGGATTGTTGGTATTTATTACAGCTAAAATTGCCAAAGTCGATGTTGGCTATTGGAAGGCCTATCAAATGGGCGTGCATCTTATGACTCTGCCAATTATCGTAACAACATTAATCAATTTAATTCCTAATTTTCAAATTCCATTTTTGTTTACGATATTACTAGTGCTTGGATCATTCATCAACTTAAAACCGATAAAAAAAGATTTGAATATAATTGAACCGATAAAAACCGACTCGCAGTCAAAAATCGGCTAGGCATGGATTTCAAAGGAGTTGCCTTTTTGGTAAATTTTTTGTAAAATAAGACTACCATATGAGCACAAAAAGAAAGAAAAAAAGGATGTATATAATCTGGGTCATAATTTCAATTTTGGCAGTTTTATCAATGGTTGGATTTACCCTAGCCCCTTTAATTAGATATTATTAAAAATGAAAAAAAAAGTTTTTTTAGTTTCAATCATTGTGGTGATCGGGGTCATTATAGTAGGGTTGATTTTTTATAAAGCTTATCTGGAAGCGGCACGCAATAAACAGATTGATCAAGAGATAGGGGCATTGCAACAAGCAGCGGAAAAAATCCGCAAAAATAATATGGATCTTGAGGAAAAAATTTCTTATTATCAAACCCCCGAGTATCAAGAGAAAAGAGCCAAAGATACCTTGAATGTTCAAAAGGAAGGCGAGTCGGTCGTGATTGTGAAGCCCAGTCAAACCGCTAAAGAGCAAGAAGTGCAGCCAGTAGAGAAAAAAGAAGAAGTTTTTCCTTCTGAAGTTCCCAATTATAAAAAATGGTGGAGTTATTTTTTTAAGTAAAATTTGCATGGAAAAAGGCAAAATGAAAAAAGAGAAAAAAAATGTCAAAGGCCTTACTTTTTTGTATACAGCTATTTTATTGCTGATTCTTTTGGTAGTTTTAAACGGTGTTTTTATTTATTTTTTCAATGCTAATAATAATTTTGAAAAGAAGATTGATGGAATAATTCCTTATCCTGAGGCGATTATGGGATATCAGCATCTAATAACCTTTAATGAAGTGGATGAAAATCTTAAAGCCGTAAAAATTTTCTATGAAAATCAGAATTTTTCATCCATCGGTCTTAGGGTTGATTTTTCAACGGACGATGGAAAAAAAAGGCTTAAAATAAAGGAAAAAGAAATATTAAATAAAATGATCGAAGATTTTGCGGTTAAGACTATCGCTGAAAAATTCGGCGTGAAAATTTCGGACGATGATGTTAATCAAGAAGTCAGCCGGACCATGAAAGAATATGGAACCGAAGATTTAACACGCGGGAAGCTGAATGATTTGTACGGCTGGACATTGGAGGATTTCAAACAAAAAGTGGTCAAGCCTGACATGTATCGAAAAGAAGTGGAAAAGATTTATGCAAAAGACGATAAATTAAATGCGCAACCCAAGCAAAAAATAGGAGATGTGGCGAAGGATTTGAAAGCAAACGGTGATTTTGCTCGGACTGCGGAGAAATTTTCGGAAGGTGCTTCGGCCAAGGACGGTGGAGAATTGGGCTGGTATAAAAAAGAGCAACTCATTCAGGAAATTGCCGATAAAATAACCAGCCTGAAAAAAGGCGAAAAAAGCGATATAATGGAAAGCAGTTTGGGTTTTCATATTGTTGAAATGGAAGATCTGAAAAAAGGGGAAACCGGAGAAAGTTTGTTTAAAATAAGGCAAATTTTCGTAGCCAAGGAAACATTCGCGGATTGGTTGGGAGAAAAAATGAAAGGCATTAGCGTGGTTGTTTTGGCGAAGGATTTTGTTTGGAATAAAAATAGCCTGACTGTGGAATTTAGCAATAAAGATCTCAAGAATTTTGAAGATAAAATAAAATCCGAATCTCCGGGAGACGCCTCGGTAATATTTTAGTAAAAAATAATTAATAATAATCAAAAAAATTTATGCCAAAAGCAAAAGTAAACGAAGAACTTTGCATCGGATGCGGAACATGTGAATCGCTTTGTCCGAAAGTATTTCAAATTAAAGACGGCAAATCTCATGTCATTGCGGAAGATTGCGGAGATTGCAACTGCCAAGAAACAGTCGATAGTTGCCCTGTTGGCGCAATTTCCTTGGAATAGAAAAAATTGATTGCAATCTAATTCCATGTTAGTATTAAGGCGGTTTTTGGAAAAGCAAAAATATCTTATCATGATTTTTCATTTGCAATCATTGTTTTACGCGCTAATTTTTTTAACTGGGCTGGAAATATTTTCTTTTGGCCAAGGCGCAATTTTTTATTTGTCATTAGCTTTTGTTTTTTCCGCAATCTGGGGTAGCCGGGGAATCAGCCGTAAATTCGATTTTGTTATTCCGGCAGTTATGGCGCTTTCTGCGTTGGCGTTGTTGTATCTTATTGATTTTAATATTGAACGGCAAATTTTTATTGGTATCGTTTCAATTTTATTTTATTTAACGCTTCTGGGAAATTATAGGCTAAAAAAATATCCGCATGATAAAACTGCTCAAGCGATAATGGCAGCGTCAGTAATGGTGGCAATTTTTATTTTTTATGCGGTGTCTTATGGGATATATTTGAATTTTTCTATTCCGCTATGGCTACTGATGTGTTTTTTTCTGGCAGTTACTTTTTTTGTCAGCCAGCAATATTTTAGTAATGTCGAGAAAGAGAAAAAATTGGTTAGAATTTATAGTATAATTTTAGGCATGATTATGGCTGAAGTTGCCTGGGTAATCAACTTTTGGCCTTTTGGATACTTGACAACTGGGGCAATTTCCCTTATTTTATACTACATATTCTGGGATTTGACCCAGAGCTATTTTCAGGACATTTTATCAAAAAGAAGGGTAATAACCAATATTGTATTTTTTACTCTTTTGATAACCATGCTTCTAGTGAGTTCAAGATGGCTCCCCGCAGTTTAATTAATTTTTTATTATATAAATGAGAAAAAAAATTATAAAATTTTTTGCAATCTGCATTGTATTTTTTTTGGTTGGAGGAATATCTTCGGTTATTTCGGAACATTATATTTTTCCAAAATTAAGCACTAATTCCTTTTTTTCGAAAATAGGTTTTCTGAAAAAACTTAATGAAAATGTTACGGTTATCAACAAAACTGAGGAAATAACTGTCAAAGAGGATACGTCTGTGAATAAAGTTGCTTCCCAGGCCGCATCTTCAGTGGTTAATATTCTTTCAATTTCAAAAAACAGCCCAAGTAATTTAGCTAAAAAACTTTCCGCGAAAGAAATTCAAAAAAGCGGAACCGGAGTGATTGTGACTAATGATGGAATGATTATCACGTATCGAACAGCGATTATTGAAAATAACGCCGAATATCAAGTGTTGCTTTTTAATGGTTCAGTTTCTCCGGCAAAATTGGTGGCCATTGATGAATTTACCAATTTGGCATATTTGAAAACCGAAGCGACAAATTTGCCTGCAATTTCTTTTTCCAATTCTCTTGACCTGTTTCCGGGAAAAAAAGTGATAGCTATCGGAAATTCTTTCGGAGAATATCAAAATAGCTACGCTTCCGGACTTTTGAGCAAGATCAATAAAGTCTTCAATATTTCCGGCGAAACTCTTTCCACCTCAGGAAAAATGGAGGGAATATTGGAAACCGATTTTTCCGATATCGCAGATTATGTCGGAGGACCGGTAATTGATTATGGCGGAGAATTGGTGGGCATTATCGGCTCGGTTGTGATTGATAATAAGCCAAAATATTTTGAAATTCCTTCCAATTTTGTGAAAGATTCTCTGGAATTAGCAGTGAATGATGGTTTGAAGAACCGTCCGGATTTCGGCGCCTACTACGTGCCAATCACGAAGGCTTATTCTATTATCAATAATCTTCCGAAAGATCGGGGAGCTCTGATTTTTTCCGCTTCCGGGAAACAAGGCCTTGCAGTTATTGCTGGTTCGCCAGCCGAAAAAGCGGGCATCAAGATCAATGATATTATCATGAGAGTCAATGATCAGGAAATAAATTTAGATAATTCATTATCAAATACAATTAACAGATTTAAAAAAGGAGACGAAATAAAGATTTTGGTTTTACGTGACGGAAAAGAAATGGAAATTTCCGTCAAACTTTAACATTGTTTTTTAAAAATATAATTTTGAAGGAGGTGGTTTTCATGTCAGACAATGGCAATGGGAAAAAGAAAATTCTTTTGGTGGAGGATGATGAGATTGTTCGTAAATTTATAAAAGAAATACTCACTCCGCATGGTTTTGAGGTTCTTTTGGCAGAAAATGGAGCGGAAGGAAAAAGTATTTTCCTGGAAAAAAGGAAAGGAATTGATTTGATAATTTCTGACGTTAAAATGCCAGGCGGTATTTCCGGAATTGATTTGGTAAAAGAAATTCGTAAAATTGATCCGGAAGCGATAATAGTTCTCGTCAGTGGAGATTTAGATCCAAAAGAAGCGGAGAAAATTAAAGTTCCACTTATACTAAAACCTTTTAACAATAAGAAATTTGTGGAAACAATTAAACATTTCATAGGCGGAAAAGCAAGAGAGCTTACCGCTTGAAAAAAAGGCAATTTTTCTGTTTTCAGAAAAATTGCCTTTTATATTGCCAAAGTTAATTTTTTTGCCTATAATGAATACTATGAACGTCAGGAAAAAAACCAGAATTACCATCGTCTTTATAATCCTATTGACCGTTGCTGTCGGCCTTATTTCATATCCAAAAGCGGTTCAAAGAGTGCCGAAGCTTTACGATTTCTTCAATAAAAAGAAAATAAGTCTAGGTCTCGACCTTCAGGGTGGGATTCATTTGGAGTACAAAGCCGACGTTATCAATGTTGATAAAAGCAAAATCAGTGAATCACTTCAAGGCGCTCAAGATGTGATTGAACGAAGAATTAATGCCTTTGGCGTGGGAGAGCCCTTGGTGCAAAGCGCTAGATCTGGCGGAGAGTACAGAATTATTATAGAACTTCCGGGAATAAAAAACATAGAAGACGCCAAGAAAAAAATAAAAGAAACTCCTTTTCTGGAATTTAAAGAAGAGGCAAGCGAAGCAGATTTGAAAGAATCAAACAAAATTTTTGATTCATTGAATGAACAATCAAGAAAGAAAGCGGAAGAAATTCTTCAAAAAGCTTTGAAGGGAGAAAATTTTGAAGAACTGGCAAAAGCCAATAGCCAAGATCCCGGATCAAAAGATAAAGGAGGAGATTTAGATTTCCAGAAGAAGGGCACATTTGTTCCTGAATTTGATAAAGTGCTTTTTGATGAAAATTTAAAACCCGGAGAAATTTACCCGCAACTGGTGGAAACGCAATTTGGTTGGCATATTATAAAATTTATCGAATCGAAAGGCGAAGGGGATGATAAAGAGGTGAGAGCAGAACATATTCTTTTTGCTAAACGAGACGCCAGTCAATATCCGGAATTCAAATATAAAACAACTGGTCTCACGGGAAAAAATCTCAAAAACGCCAGTGTAGTTTTTGCCAATCAAGGACTCAGTGATCCGCAAATTTCAATCAAGTTTGATGACGAGGGCACAAAAATATTTGCTGATCTGACCAAAAGAAATATAGAAAAAACCGTTGCAATATATCTGGATGGAGAAGTTTTAAGCGCTCCAAGAGTGCAGGCGGAAATAACTAGCGGTGATGCGGTTATTACCGGAACCTTTACTATTGATGAAGCTAATACATTAGCTCGCAATTTAAATGAGGGCGCTCTGCCGATACCATTGACTTTGGTTTCACAACAAAGCATTGAAGCATCGCTTGGTGAAGCTTCACTCAAACAAAGTTTGAACGCCGGAATGATTGGCTTGGCGCTAGTGGTAATTTTTATGCTTCTTTATTATCGCTATTTGGGATTAATCGCGTCTCTGGCGCTTTTGATTTATACCGGAATAATGGTTTCATTATTTAAATTGCTCGGTTTCACCCTGACTCTTTCCGGAATCGCGGGATTTATTTTGTCTATCGGAATGGCAGTGGACGCCAATATTTTGATTTTTGAAAGAACGAAAGAAGAAATTCGGCGTGGCCGAGGCATTCAAGGAGCGTTGGATGAAGGTTTCAAGCGCGCGTGGACTTCCATTAGAGATGGGAATGTTTCGACAATTATTACTTCGCTAATTTTGATTCAGATGGGAACGGGTTTTGTGAAAGGATTTGCGGTCACGCTGGTTGTCGGTGTTTTGGTTTCAATGTTTACGGCAGTGACAATTTCTCGAACGCTCATTCGATTTATGGTTGGGGAATGGGTAAAAGACAAATTATGGATGATCGGGGTTGATAAAAATAAAATCTCAAACTAGAAAATTATGATTAATATTATTTCCAAAACAAAATACGCCTACATTTTTTCAGGAACTCTCACAATTCTGAGTGTTGTCAGTTTGTTTGTTTGGGGAATGAAATTCGGCATTGATTTTACTGGCGGAACTTTGATGGAAGTAAAATTTGAAAATTCCGTTCCAGGAAATCAAGAACTGACAGATAATCTCAAGGCTTTGGAATTGAAAAGCTTAACTCTCCAGGCTACGGATAAAAAAACTGTCATTATCCGATATGCGGCTGAGGATGACAAAATTAACGACGAAGTTTTGAAAGATATCAAAGCCAAATATTCCGATGCCAGCCAATTGAGGGTGGATTTTATTGATTCTTCGGTTTCCAAGGATTTGAAAAAAAATTCCATCTGGGCGATACTTTTTGCGGTTGGCGGAATTATGGCCTATATCGCTTGGGCCTTTCGAAAAGTTTCACGACCTGTTCAATCATGGAAATATGGCGCGGGTGCAGTCATTGCGCTTATGCATGATATAATAATCACCGTCGGAGCTTTTTCAGTTCTCGGTCATTTCAAAGGAGTGGAAGTTGGCGTGCCTTTCATTGCGGCATTGCTCACGATTCTCGGATTTTCCGTTCATGACACGATTGTGGTCTATGATCGCACGCGGGAAAATCTCTTGCGCAGTTCCAGCAAGGAAAAATTTCCGGAAGTGGTCAATCGCAGTTTGAATGAAACACTGGTCCGTTCAATTAACACATCTTTGACAGTTATCATCACCCTGCTTGCAATTTATTTTTTTGGAGGAGAATCAATCAAATATTTTGCCTTAGCGCTTTTGGTCGGCGTGACGTTCGGAACTTATTCATCTATTTTTGTCGCTTCGGCGCTGTTGGTAACCAGTTATAAGATGCAAACAAAATAATAAAAACCTACTAATCTACAAATCAACTACAAATCTACAAATTTGAAAAGTTATTCGTATATTTGTATAAGATTAGTATATTAGTGGGTAATAATTATGTTTAATATATTCAAAAAAAAGAATGCTACAGATGATCCGCAAAAGATGGGAATGCTGCAACGGATTGCAATGAAAAAACTGGAGAGGATGAATCCGGACGAAAGAGAGAAATTGTTGGATGCGATGGAAAAAATGAAATCTTCCGGACAAATTTCGGACGAACAGATTGCATTGGCAAAGAAAAAACTCGGATTATAAAAAAACATAAATTTTAATAATAAAAAGTCAGAGGAGGGACTTTCTGGCTTTTTTTATTTGTCGCTTGACAAATTAGTATATGTCTGGTAGGCTACGAAGTTAACTAGGAAAATTATTTTTATGAATGAATCTAAACAATTATTTGGCTTAATTAAAGCAAAAATAGGCACAATTATAATGGGTGGCGTATTAATTGCCGCTTTATCATTTCTTTTTTTGGTGATTAGCCAAAAAAGCTTTAAGGTTAATAGTGATTTTTTGATCGTGCCCGCTCAATCCGGTGGACAAGATATTTATACTCTTTCAAAGTCATCTGATTATCTGAGCCGAGTTTTTGGTGAAGCGGTTTATAGCGAACTTTTCATAAATGAAGTGATAAACACAAAAAAGGTCAATTCCGAATTTCTTCCGTTTAACAAAAGTGCTCGCTTGAAAGAATGGAGCAATCGAATAAAAGTCAATCGAAATACTCAAGTCGGAATGATTGGGGTGGAAATTTTTGCTGACAAGCAAAAAGAAGGGCTGGACATTATGGGCGGAGTTTCGGAAGTTTTGACCGCGAAAAGTAATCTATTTTTAGGCTCAGGACAGAATATTGAAGTGAAACTTTTGTCCGGTCCGATCGTGGAAAAAAATCCCAGTTTCGGAATAATTATTTTATCAATTTTTGGCGGATTTGTCTTGGGCGGACTGATAACTCTGGTTGGATTGTACTATTTCGGTGGGCAAATTAAACAAGAAAAATTAGCCTCAGTTTTGCCGGATTCGAAAGAATATAAGGAAAGTCTGGATCATTTGGGTGAATAAATAGATAAATAAAGATTTTTTAGATAGAAACAATACTTGTAACTTTACAATTTAATAATCTAATCCGTGAAAACGGATAAGATAAGGAGAAGAGAAAATGAAAAATAAAAAAATATCTGGAATTTTTCTGTGCTTGTTTTTGGTCGTTATATTTTCCGGATGTGGAATGTTTCAAAAAAGAAGTCCAGTCATGGAAAATGGAAAACCCGTGAGTTTTACGATGTATCCTGAGGATTCACTTGGGGTAAGAAAAACGAAAGCTTTAGAGAGCGGTAATGTTACCGTTTTTGCCAACCCAATGTCAGATGGACAAATTGGGGGGGAAGCATATCCGGGAAGAATAGATTTTCCAGGAGTGGCAGTGAATGAAAAAAATGAAATAACCTTTGGCCAATCGGTTATGATTGGAAATTATCGCACGGGGGAGTTCAAAAGTTATGTAATAGTAGATGGCGAATTTAGCAAATGGAAAAATTCTAAATTTTTACCATTAGCTTCTTTCACGGAATTTGGTTGGGATAAATTTGACAACCCGATTCCGATTGACAAACAACGGTTTCATGAAGAAACCGCCTATGTCATTGAAATCGCTAATAAGTATGGGATCCCTCTTCGTGAAAGAGTGTTTGTGAAAGGGTTTGACGAGATGGTTCGATCGTGGAATTTGTATTCTACTGAGCACGGAGAGATTTATTCCCCGTTGTCAGTAAAGGATATTCAGGAGGTAGCCAGAATCAATCCGGGCTATTCTCCGGTTGAGAAGCTAGTGCTTCGCAATGTAGCGGTAATATCCACAAATCCGGCACAAATGGTCGCTTTAGCATCCATTACGGTGTTTAAGGCAATGACCGGGAAAAATTTGGGATGGGATATTGGATCACTAGTTCGTCGCGAACAAATGTCGTGGATTATTGAGTTTATTGGATCCTTCCGAAAGGAAATGATTCGTGAACTTTTAGTTGAGTCCGAGAAAAAAGACGCGGAAATTTCTGAACTGAAAAAGATAGTTGAAAAAACTAACCTGGTTGAAAAGCAAATTCAACCGAAAAAAATTACCAAAAAAAGGAGGGGATTGTGAAAAGCATGAAATATATTATGCTGATTACAGTGTTGCTACTTTTTTCCGGCAATGCATTTGGAGATTCAATCTCGGATGTAAGAGCGGCGAGGAGAGAGCAAGCGCTGGATCAGTATAAAAAAGGAAGAACTGAAGTAATACAGATTCCGGTTGTAATAAAAACGGAAGTGAGTCCAGTTGTAGCGAAGGCAGAAGAAAATCCAGCTGCTACTGTCTCAGAAGAAAATCCGGCAGTAAATTCGAAAATAATTTCTGAAGTCGGTCCGGTAAATGTAAAGGTTGTCTCAAAAGAAGAATTTGAAGCCGAAACGGGTCCACCTCAAGTGAATATCGTTTCCAAAGGAGAATTTGGGACTGACATAATTGATTCCCGAAACGACAAGGATGTTTCAGGAAGTCAGTGGGGAAGTTTCCCCGAAATATCAGTATGGACAGGAGGATGGCTCAATCCCGAAGGTGATACTGGCGGTCTTTGGGCTAGCATGAAGTATCTTCAGTGGTTTACCAAATATGAGAAACCGGAAAATTTCGGAGTTGGTTTAAGTGTAAAAGCTGATTACGGAAAGGTTATCAAAAATGGCAATGCTGATTGGGGATATATTGCTCCAGGTCCATCAGTTGGATATTATAGAGGATTGGGATTGAAAAATTCTGTCGAAACGGATGCAGCATTGCTGTATCGAATCGACAAGAATAGGACGGACGGTTTGATGCCAACATTCCACCTGGAACTAAGCCATCGGATTGATCCAAAAAACCGGATTTCGTTCCAGGTTGATGCCAGTTATTTCCCTGGCGATAGTTGGATTGGTCCAGGATTTTTCTGGGAACATAAATTTGGGAAAGATTTGAAGTTGATTGCGGGAGTCGGAGGAAGCTTGGGATTTCTGGATGGATCTTATATTCCAGGATTCGTTCCAAGTATTCGTCTAAAGTACAAAAATCGTCTCAATATTGGTTTTAGTGCTACGTTATTCACTGGCGCGGGACCATTCTATGGTGTGATTCTGGCATATGAACTTACGCCGGACATCAATACCTGGTATGAAACAAAGAAGGTGAAAAGTGTTAGACTAATAAAGAATGGCGAAATAACCAAAGGACCTGATGGCAGTAATCCTTTGGAAATTAAAATCACAGAAAAAACCATCAACGAGATGGAGAAGGAGGAAGGAAAATGAAAAGGAAAATGATAGGCGTATTTATTGCAACACTGCTGTTTTTGCTGGGAGTTACTTCAATGTCATATTCGAAACCGATATGGCTTGAGAAAAGAGCTAAGGTTTCAGCTAAACCGGAGACGCATAATGGAAGGCAGGTTGTCACTTTCACATGGAGATATGGATGTGATAAGGACATGATATACAACTATCAGGTGCATTTTTGTCCAGACCCACTTCGAGACGGATGTGATGATAACATTCCTATCTCGATAGAAAAGTGCGGTGATGGAACTGTAAAAGTGCATGTCCCAATGGAAATAATAAGTGGGGGACAAAGCGCATTTAATTTGGCTAATGATAATAGCTGGTTAAATACTCTATGGTTAGGGCTTCCCGATTGTAACTTGGAATTAGAAGGAGATAACCTGATATTTTATAAAAGTATTGCAGATCCGGATATACCAAGATCTGGTGGTATGCACATACTATACGTTGGACCAGGAGCTCCATTTATACCGCAGGCAGGAGATTCAAGATTATATACCTGCGGAGTAAATGCGCCGGTAATATCAGCAGTTGTTGAAGCACCGATAAAAAAATCATCCGTAGCGGCAAAAAAATACAGAACCAGAGCAGATGGCAGTATTTGTGAGGAGCCTTGCATTGATGAAATCGTGCAAAATACTCGTTCAATAAAAGCGGATACGACTGAGATAAAGGAGTCAGTAGGAAAGGCCGATGAGACTGACGCAGCTGATGAGAAAACTCTGCATCAGAAAGCTCGCAAGACTCTCAAGATTGTCAAAAAAGTTGACAAATCAGTCGGCACATCAAAGTCTGGGAGATCCTTGCATGACAAAATTGGTGAATTTAGGAAACCAGGCGGAACAACTGCAGGTATTCTTGAAGAAATCCACAAGGATGTCAAAGACATTAAAGGTTCAATGAAAATTCCTGAAAACCAGCAGCCATGTAATGGTTGTCATGTTCCACAAAAATAGGAGGAGATTAAAAAATAACCGAGAAAATTCTCGGTAAATAGCAAAGGCTCTGATGAAGATTCAGAGCCTTTTTTCTTTGTGAAAATAAAAAAACCTTCACTTGGTTCTCGGGCTTGCTTTTTTCTCGCGCTTATGCTATAGTTATAAGTTAAAAAATACGATAACTATGCCTAATTTAAGCCTAAAAAATAGCACCTCAAGCGAAACTATAAGCGCGATATTTATCATCGCCTTTGTTTCGCTTTTTATTTTGGCTAATTTTATGATCGGCTTTGTGTGGCCTTTGTATATTTTAGCGATGGCAATCGGATTTATTCTCTCATTGAAATTTCCCAAAAGCGGAGTTTTTGCGATTGTTTTTCTGACGATGATTTTTGAAAGATTTTTTTCTCTCCAAACATTTGTCATCAACAAAATTGAATATAAATTATACCCTTTGGACATTTTAATGCTGGGAATTATTTTAAGCATAATCTTGCAGATTATTTTTAGTAAACAAAAAATCAAATTTAAGAAAACTGACTGGGCGCTTGTGGTGTTTATTCTTTTGAATTTTATTTATTATTTTTTGAGCATTTTTATATTCAAATCTGATCAAAGCTTAGCTTTTAGCACGCTGAAAAATTATGCGTTTTATGGTTTGTTTTATTTTATTATTGCGTTTCTCATTCGCGGCAAGGAAGATTTGCGGAAACTTTTCCAATTTTTTTTAGCGGGGGCAACAGCAATAATTGTCTTTATCGCGATCGGAATTATTCGAGGCGAAGGATTGTGGACGGAATTTACTCCGCTTTCAACAAGCGGAACACGCATCTTGGCATTTCCCCACGCTTTTTTTCTGGCAATGGCGATTCTGGGTGTGCTTACATATCTTATATTTCAAAGAGGCATATATAAAAAAACTTTTTTTGTTCTCATGCTCGTTTGGGCGGTGGGTGTAACCGGATCGATGATGCGCCATCTCTGGATAAGCCTTGGAATTGCGATTGCTAGTTTATATTTCATTATTCCAAAATCGGAAAGGAAAAAATTCCGCGGAATTTTAGGCAAATATGCCACGCTATTTTTAGTTGGCCTGGTTTTATTTTTTTATCTTTCTATCATGCTTCCGAATTCTGAAATTAACAAAATTGGCAGCTCTGTTTCGGATGTGATTTCTCAGCGGGTCGGTTCCTTGTCTAATGTTTCTGAGGATGAAAGTTTTGCTTGGCGCAGCGCGGTCTGGAAAGAGGCGATTGTGGAATTCGGTCAAAACTCGATTCTTGGAATTGGATCTGGGCAAAAATTATATGTTGAAATAGGCGCATACCGGGATCTTGTTGAGGTAAGAAACATCCATAACTCTCCATTGATAATTCTGGTGCAGTTGGGCCTTTTAACCTTTGCGTCCTTTGTGTTTCTAATAATTATTACCGCAAAAAATCTTTTGAAAAAAACTGATAAAAATTGGATAGATTTCCTTTTGCTGGCGCTTCTTGCCAATTACACGATTGCTTTTTTCTTTCAGCCATATTTGGAAGCGAATCATATGGCAATTTGGTTCTGGATAATTTTGGGTTTAATGAGGGTGAGCGCGGATAAAAATTTTTTGAAAAACGATGAAAAATTTCAATAAAATCATTAGGAAAATATTTGTATCATTGTTCCGGCATGAGCAATGGAATATCGGAATTGTCGATAAACCGATTTGGTCGTTTTTGGAAAATGGAAAAATTTCAAACATCCAATGGCTTGCGAAACCCAAACGGAATGAATTTTTCGCTGATCCGTTTGGAATAATGATTGATGGTCGGATGATTGTTCTGTATGAACATTTTAATTACCATTCCTTCAGGGGCAGCATTTCAAAATTGGAGGTTAAGAATGGAAAAATAATTTCCAAAAAAAATAATATCTTCAAATTACCTTTTCATGCTTCGTATCCTTTCCTTTTTCAGCATGAAGGTCAAACCTATTGCATTCCAGAATCACAAGAGAGAAACGGAATTGATTTGTATAAAGCAAAAAAAGCTGATTTATCTGAATGGGAAAAATTTTCTACAGTTATTGAAAATTTTGCCGGAGTTGATCCGACTCTAATTCAGTATCGAGGGAAATTTTGGCTTTTTTGTATGGATGAAAAACAAGGAAAAAATAATCAACTTTTTCTTTTTTGGGCTGAAAATTTGAGTGGACCATGGTTTGCTCATAAAAAAAATCCCGTAAAAGATGATATCACTTCATCCCGACCGGCCGGAACGCCCTTTGTCCATAATGGGGAGCTATATCGTCCGACACAGGATTGCTCGCGAGTATATGGAGGAAGAATTGCTATAACCAAAATAAAAGAATTAACTCCAGATGCATTTCATGAAGAGGTTGTAAAAATTATCGAAATGCCCAAAAACAGCCTTTTCTCAAAAGGCATGCATACTTTGTCCGCAGTGGGAGATGTGACTTTGATAGACGCAAAACGGACAATTTTTTCTTTTGGCGCTTTTATCAATGTGTTTAAACGAGCCTTGCATAAATTATTAGTGAAAAAAAATTCGATACCGAGGAAAAAAGTTTTGATACTCGGAGAAGACACGCGAAGTTTTCTTTCTGTTATCCGTTCTTTTGGCCGCAAGGGTTTTGAAGTGCATGTCGGCTGGTGTCCAAAAGCATCATTGGCTTTGTATTCGCGATATATATCAAAAATACATGAAATTCCTGCCTATTCAATCGTTGATAATTCATGGCTTGATTTTTTCGTCAATCTTATAAAAAAAGAAAGATATGATTTGGTCATTCCATGCACCGATCAAACAATTTTTCCATTGCAAAAAAATCGGCAATTGCTTGAACAATATGCGAGAATATATCTTTTGGATGATATGGTATTTAAAATAGCGTTTAATAAAATAAAAATAAACGAAATAGCGCGATCATTGAAGATTAATTTGCCGAAGGAAATAGTCATTTCAAATATCGCTGAAGAAAATAAAATTATTTCTAATTTTGATTTTCCTTTGGTTTTGAAACCGGAGGCTTCATTTTTAGAAATGGATTTGGAAAACAGAAATTATCCAAAGATTGTTTTTTCTCAGGATGAACTGGAAATAAATTTACGATCAATGCTGAAAAAAGGGCGTGTGTCCGTGCAAGAGTTTTTTAAAGGCATTGGCGCGGGAGTGGAAATTTTGGCAAACAGAGGAGAAATATTAGTGGCTTTTCAACATGAGCGGGTTCATGAACCTTCGTTTGGAGGAGCCAGTTCATATCGAAGAAGTGCGGCAATCAGTCCGGAATTGATGGAGGCGGCAAAAAAACTGATAAAAAATCTTAACTATACTGGCATTGCCATGCTGGAATTCAAGATTAATCCTGAAAGCAAGCAGTGGATTTTTATTGAATTAAACAGCCGTTTTTGGGGTTCGTTGCCTGTCGCGGAAGCTTCCGGAATTGATTTTCCATTTTATTTGTATGAACTTTTAATTGAAAATAAATCAGATTTTCCGCAAGAATATCGAAAAGGTATTTATGTTCGTAACCTGTGGCAGGATGTTAACTGGTTGAAAAATAATTTTCAAGCAGATAAAAGTAATCCATATTTAATTAAATATCCAATCAAAAAGATATTCTTTGAGATTGGCAACATTTTAAAGCTAAAGGAAAAAAGCGATACTTTAGTATTCGATGATCTGGTGCCGGGAATTAGGGAAATATCTCGTCTTAGTAATTTGTTTTTAGATTTATTTCACAAAAAAGTTTTTGTGAAAATTTTGTCGCTGGATTTTGTTCGAAAAATATATGCCAAAAAAATCATAAATAACAAAAAAAGCATTAAGGAAATATTATTTATCTGTAAAGGAAATATTTGCCGCAGTCCATTTGCTGAGGCTTATGCAAAGAAAAAATTTCCTCAATCACTATGCATAACATCTGGCGGTTATTTTCCACAATCAGGAAGAAAATGTCCGGAGGAAGCTATGTTGACGGGAAATAAATTTGAAGTTAGCCTTGAGAATCATAGTTCAAAATTAGTGACTGCGGATATGGTCAGTAAAGTGGATAAAATATTTGTATTTGACACGGAAGATTATGCCATGACCGTTTCAAAATTTCCTCAAGAAAAAAGAAAGGTTAATTTTTTGGGAGTTTTTGGAAAGAAAGAAAATATAATTATCGGAGATCCCTTCGGGAAAAAACTAAAAGGTTTTGAAGATTGTTATTCAGATATTGCTGAAAGTATTGATAATTTTTATGAAAAAATGTATGAAAATATTAGAAATAAATAAATTTTATTTTTCCAAGGGGGGAGCGGACAAGCACTTCCTGGATTTGGTTGAACTGCTGGAATCCGCTGGAAATGAAGTGACGGTTTTTTCGATGCGCCACGCTCGCAATCTGGAAAGTCCTTGGAAAAAATATTTTATTTCTTTGGTCGGATATACCGAAGGATATTCTTCATGGAAAAAATTGAAAGGAATTTCCCGGATGTTTTATTCCTTGGAAGCCAAAAGAAAAATCAATGCCTTGCTGGATAAATTCAAGCCTGATATTGTGCATATTCATAATATTTATCACCAGCTGAGCCCAGCCATTCTTTTTGAAATCAAAAAAAGAAAAATTCCAATTGTGATGACAGTGCATGATTTCAAATTGATCAGCCCAAATCACGGATTATTTTTGAATGGCAAGGAATATAGTCGCTGCCGCGAAGGAAAATATTATCGTTGTTTTTTTGACAAAGCTATCAAAAATTCCTATGTGAAGAGTTTTTTGGCGATGCTGGAAGCGTATTGGCACGGAAAAATTTTGAGGACTTTTGAAAAAAATGTGGATTTATATATTGCGCCAAGCAGATTTGTCAAAAGGACCCTTGTTGAGGACGGATTGCCTGAAGAAAAAATAGCCGTTTTGCCACATTTTATAAAAAAAGATGAAGTTTGCGATGATTTGATAATCAATGAGTCGTATGCTTTTTATTTCGGTCGAATCTCTCAAGAAAAAGGTGTCCGGGATTTGATCGAAATATTTAATAATATTGAAGGCATGCGTTTGTATCTGGCTGGAGAAATTGAAAATAATTTTGAGGTAAAAGAAAATAATAAAGTTAAATACCTTGGATATTTAAATCAAAATCAACTGACGGATTATATTAAAAATTCGCATTGCGTTGTTTCCGGATCAAAATTGCCGGAGACATTCGGCTTGACTGCCTTGGAAGCGATTGCTAATGGCAAACCTTTTTTGGGATACAAATCAGGCGCCTTTCCGGAAATAATTGAAAATGGATCGAACGGTTTTCTGGCTGAAAATAAAACAAAACTCTGGGAAGCAATCACGAAGATCGCAAGAGATGAAATGAAATTTAATTCAAAAACTATTAAAAAATTGGCCCATAATGATTTCAATGCAAAAAGATACTCTCAAAATGTGATGGAATTATTTACAAGCATAATCCATTTGACAAAATAAGCTTGTTTTGCTACAATATACAGTTAAATTTTAATCCTTATTAATCAATCATATGAACAAGGAAATGCCTAAATTAAAGCAAAAAATGACCATGGAAATAGTCGGTACCATTGCGTTGTTGCTTTTGGTGATTATACCGGTTATTACGCTAGCTAAGCACAAACACAAAATATATGTTGATGTGAGCGCATCGGGAACTCAAAATGGTTCCAGCGGCCATCCTTTTAGCACTATAAAAAAAGCGCTTAAAGAAGCTGGGAAAGACGATGAAGTGCATATCAGTAAAGGAACCTACAAAGAAAGCATTGAAATTCCATCTGGCGTGGAAGTATATGGAAGTGATGAAGATAAAGTAATCATTCAAGGAAAAAGCGATGATGCAACAGTTGTCGTAATGGGAGATAAAACAAAACTGAATAAAGTTACAGTTCGAAAAGGCGGAAACGGAATTGAAGTGCGAACAGGAGCAGAAGCTTCCATCATCAAGGTTGTTATAAAAGATAACAACAAGGATGGAATAAAAATCAGATCTGCCAGAGTTAATGACGATAATAAAGTCAGCATTACTGACAGTGTGATAAAAAATAATGGACGAGCGGGAATTTATTCTGAAATTCGCCGGATTGTTATTATGAACAATGAAATTTTCAATAACGAGTCCGATGGCATCTCCTTGGCATCCGGAACGAGCGCCTGGATACAGGGAAATAATGTGAAAGACAATGATGGAACCGGAATGAAGCTGGTTATTGATTATTCTCAGATTTTGACCAAGAACAATCGTTTTTACGGCAATGAACACGGCAATATGGAAATTAATTCATATGGAAGATCCGGAAGAATAGATATCAATAAAGCGAAAATTTTCAATTCTCCTGGATTTGGAATTGTCCGTATTCAACGCGGAAATACTGCCGAAAATTTTTGGCAAAATTTTACAATTCAAAGCAATACGGAATATAGCGCAAATAAATCAGGTAATGTTTCTCCAATAATTAGAGTGAACTAAATTTTAGTTGAGAAAAATCGAGAAAAAAATATGAAAATCGCTTTTATTGGACAAAAAGGAATTCCGACTATTGCTGGAGGAGTGGAAAAGCATGTTGAGGAATTGTCGGTTAAATTAGTTGCCATGGGGCACAAGGTTTTTGTCTATGTCCGCAATAATTATACTGAAAAAAATTTGAAGGAATATAAAGGCGTTCATTTGATCCATCTTCCGAGTATTTCCCGTAAAAATTTGGATGCCATCAGTCATACTTTTTTAGCGACTGCGCATGCGCTTTTTCAGGGATATGATGTGATTCATTATCAAGCGATCGGACCGTCATCCCTTAGTTTTTTAGTAAAAATATTTAATCCAAGAACCGCTTTGGTTGCCACTTTTCATTGTCAAGATTATTTCCATCAAAAATGGAGTTGGCTGGCTAAAAAATATCTTCATTTTGGAGAATATATGACCTGCAAAATTCCCGATCGGACAATTGCAGTGGGAAAAAATCTGACGGAATATGCTGAAAAAAAATACGGAAAAAAGATTGATTATATTCCTAATGGTGCGGATGTGGCAATAAATCCAAACACGCAGGTCCTGAGTCGCTGGGGAATCAGGGATCAAAGTTATATTCTTTTTGCGGGCCGGTTAATCAGGCATAAAGGCGCTCATTATTTGATTGAAGCTTTCAAAAATTTGGAAAATACCAGCAAACTTCCCAATAATTTTAAATTGGTTATTGTCGGGGATGGATTTCATACGGATGATTATGTGAAATATCTCCATTCCATCAGCAAAGATCGGGAAAATATCATCTTTACAAAAAATCAAACCGGCAGTGCGTTGGAACAGCTTTTTTCTCATGCTTATCTTTTTGTCCAGCCTTCCGAATCGGAAGGACTTTCCATTGCCCTTTTGGAGGCTATGGGTTATGGACGCGCAGTTTTGGTAAGCGATATTCCGGAAAATGTGGAAGTTATAGGAAACATCGGGCACACTTTTAAAACTCGCAATGTAGCTGATTTGGAAAGTAAATTATCCTATTTGCTGAACAATCCGGAAAAAGTGGCGCTGGCAGGAAAATGTTCTCAAGATTGGATAACAAAAAATTACAGTTGGAATTCGATTGCCGAAAAAACCGCGCAATTATATCGGGAATTAAGTGAAAAAAAGAATCCGAAAAAATATGCAATTAAAAGATAAAAAACTGAATATCTGGGAAATAAGAAATCCGTTTTATTTTTCTTTAATCGCCGTAGTGCTGACCGGCGTTTTTTTCCTGCTATTTTTGAGTGATTTTCAATTTTATCGTTCGGAAATTTCTATAATTTTAATCCCTAAGAGTGAAAAAACATCTTTGCAAAATAATGCGATTATGGAAAATTTAATCGCATTGCCGAAAAATCTTTCTTTCTATGAAAAAATATTGCATAAAAATCCGCAATTAAATGATGGCTTGTCGGCTTATAGCCAAGATGAAAAAAAGGCACAATGGAATAAAATGATAAAAAGTGAGCGGGTGGATGGAAGTTCTATTATTAAATTATCCATCACAAGCCGTTTTAAAGAAAATTCTGAAAATTTAGTGAAATATTCCGCCTTTACTTTATTCGACACCGTAGCGTATTATTATAATGTATCATCCGATATTAATTTGAGCATCATTGAAGGCTCGATAACCGTTCCGTTCGTGAAAAATTGGATAGGATATATTTCTCTGAGTTTGCTGATGGGAATTATTGTGTCGTTGCCTGTTTACTGGATTTTTTATTTGTTATTTGATTATTTGGAGAGCAAAAAGCAATCATTTAATTTTCCGAAATTCAATTTTGACAATTGGCATAAATCTTCAATCGATATTCCTGAAGAAAAATATGAATTTCCGATTTTACCGAAGAAAATTGAGATACCTGCACAGCCAAGATTCGTAAAAAAAGCGCCGGTTCCCGGCAATCTTCCGATTGCGCCGTCTGTTTTGCCGATAATATCCGCTCAGGAAAAAATTATTTCTCATTCCTCTGAAGAAAAAACCGAACCTGAAAAAATTATTGAATCCAAAGAGCCAACCGACGAAGAATACAAAAAAAGACTCAATCAATTGCTGAAAGGCGAATTATAATTATATGGCAAAAAAAATTTCTTGGAAATTCTGGATTACATTTTGGCTGTCAGCCTTGATATTTCTGGCTGGCTGGTTTTTTTATTGGGAAACCAGGAATCAAGGAATCGGAAAATTGGAAAGCCTAGTCAATTTATTGCCGGGAACGGAAGAAATGAAAGGAGAATACAAATCCATCGCGTTTTTATTTAATTATTTTTCAGATACCAATGGACAAGAAAAAAATATTTTGGTTCTCTTTCAGAATAATTTGGAAATCCGTCCGGGCGGGGGATTTATCGGAACATTTGGAATTGTTAAAATAAAAGATGGGCATGTTCAGGAATTCAAAACCTATGACACAGGCGTTTTTGACGCAGGCATGAAGGAAGTTATCGCGCCTCCGTATCCAATTACAGAAACAATGAAAGTAAAGTCCTGGGCTCTTCGCGATTCCAATTACTCGCCGGATTTTCCGACTAATGCCAGAAAGGCTGAAGAATTTTACCGCTTGGAAGGCGGAACAGAAAATCTTGATGGTGTAATTGCAATAACAACTAATGTTTTGACTTCGCTATTAAAACTTACTGGCCCAATAACCTTGGAGGATTATCCGGGAACATATAGCGATGAAAATGCGATTTTAGCTTTGGAATATCAAGTGGAAAAAGCCTATGAAGAACAGGGAATTGCCAAAAATGACAGAAAATCAATTATTAATGAATTGGCAAATGCTATTAAAGAAAAAACTGCTAATCTTAGTATTCCCCAAAAATATGAACTTTTCAAAATACTTTTGGAAGATTTGAAAAAGAAGGATATACAAATGTATTTTTCCGATGTGGCACTTCAGAAGGAAATTGAAAAATCCAATTGGGGAGGATTGGTTGATAGTGAATGGAAAAAAGATTATTTGCTGGCGGTCGATGCAAATTATGGAGCCTACAAAAGCGATTATTATGTAAAACGTTCGATGGATTATTCTATTGATTTGACGGGGGAAATTCCCCAAGTGATTTTGAAAATTACTTATAATCATACCGCGAAGCAAAGAGATTTTATGACCAAAGATTATATTACTTATTTGCGGGTGTATGCTCCCGGAGGTGCTTGGCTTGATACTGTAAAGTCCAAAAATTTTGAAACTCCTAAATTTGGGACGGAATTCGGAAAAAAATATCTTGGCGCGATTGTCCGTGTGCCGCTGGGAACTTCCAAAACCGTTGAATTGATTTATTCTGTGCCAAAAGAAATTGCGAATGATTACAATCTGAAAATTCAAAAACAAGCGGGCATCAATGATGTGCCGGTGGTTGTGCATGTCACAGATGCGCAAGGAAAAAAAGATTATAGTTATGTGTTGAATTCCGACATAAACCTAAAATAACAAAAGGAGGAAAAATGGCAGAAGAAAAATGGGATATTGATTTTGTAGTATTGAAAGATGAAGATGCTTTGAAAAAAGCTAAGGAAATGGCATTAAATGAAAATTGGGAGCCATTTGCAGTTACAGGCGAGAACCAATATCATTTTAGAGAAATATGGTTCAAAAAAAGAATTTATTAAAAATTCAAATGTAACTAGGGCGGGTTTTGAGAAATCAGAATTCGCCTTTATTTTTTTTCTTCAAAAATAATAATTGGGTTATGCAAAAAACATATAAACGGAATATTACGCTACAGATTACAATACTACCAAGTATAGTAATCTGTGTCTGATTCTCAAAGTTATTATTTCTTGTTTTGCTTTAAGCTGAAAAATGTATTATTATTAAAAAAAGAAGTAAATGAATATTGCTAAAATGGAAGGAGTTGTAATAAAAAAACTTGAAAAATTTTCTGACCGGCGAGGCTGGCTCGCTGAACTTTTTCGCTTAGATGAAATGGATTACACGCCTGTGATGAGTTATGTGAGTGTGACGAAACCGGGAATTGTTCGCGGACCGCATGAGCATAAATATCAAAGCGATTGTTTTGTTTTTTTGGGACCGGGCAGTTTTGAATTACATCTTTGGGATAATCGAAAAAACAGCCAAGAATATTTGAAACTGGAAGTCGGAGAAAATAATCCGACTTTAGTCATTGTTCCGCCTGGTGTGGTGCATGGATATAAATGCGTTTCGCAAATTGATGGATGGTGCATAAATTTACCGGATAAATTGTATCGCGGAGTTGATAAAAAAGAAGAAGTGGATGAAATTCGTTGGGAAGAGAAAGGCGACTCGCCTTATAAGTTATAATGTTATAAAGTCCATTTAGAGTTATAAAGTTTATAAAGTTATCAAGTTATAAAGTTCGTATTACAAGTTATAATGTCTTAAAATACTTTATAACTTTCGACTTTATTAACCCAGTGAAATACCACGCTATGCGTGGTCCGCGGAGCGGAATTTCACAGGGTAAACCTTAAACTAATTTTTTATGAAAAAAATTCTCGTGACCGGCGGGTGTGGATTTATTGGAAGCAATTTTATCCATTACATAATTAAAAAATATTCTGCCTCATCGGCAGAAAAGCCAAATTATTCAATTATCAATTTGGATCTTTTGACATATGCCGGAAATCTGGAAAATCTGAAAGATATTGCGAGAAATCAGAATTATAAATTTGTAAAGGGAGACATTTGCGATGCGGAATTAGTGAATAAAATAATCAAAGAAAATCAAATTGATATGATTGTCCATTTTGCGGCTGAATCGCATGTAGATCGATCAATTGAAAATCCGGAAGCGTTTTTGAAAACTAATGTTTTGGGAACTTATACGTTATTGGAAGCTTCGAAAAATAATGGCAAAATCAGATTCCATCACATTTCTACCGATGAGGTTTTTGGCTCATTGGAGCCTGACGACTCTCCATTCGACGAAAAGACTGCCTATGACCCCAGAAGCCCTTATTCAGCCTCTAAAGCGGCCTCAGACCACCTGGTGCGAGCCTATTTCCACACTTATGGCCTGCCAATCACCATTTCCAATTGTTCCAATAATTACGGTCCGTACCATTTTCCGGAAAAAGTTATCCCATTATTTATTACTAATTTAATTGAAGGAAAAAAAGTTCCTCTCTATGGCGACGGAATGAATGTTCGTGATTGGTTATATGTCGAAGATCATTGCGAAGCCATTGACGCAATTATTCATAATGGAAAAATAGGGGAGACCTATTGCATTGGAGGCAACTCTGAAAAAACCAACAAAGAAATTACGTATAAAATTCTAGAGTTGATGGGCAAAGATGAAAGTTCGATTGAATTTGTCAAAGATCGTCTGGGACACGACCGCCGATACGCCATTGATTTTTCCAAAATAAAAAAAGAATTGGGTTGGGAACCAAAAGTCAGTTTTGAAGAAGGGCTGAAAAGCACGATTGAATGGTATAAAAGTAATGAAGATTGGTGGAAAAAATTAAAAGCACCAGAAAATCAGAAAAAGTAAAAAAATGGAAGAAAATTGCAAATATTATGACGTGGTGATTGTCGGCGCTGGTCCGGGAGGATTGCGATGCGCCGAATTTCTTTCGAAAAGCAATAAAAGTGTTTTGATGCTGGAAAAAAACGAAAAAATCGGGCCGAAAGTTTGCGCAGGCGGAATAAGCAGAAAAACTCGAAAATTATTGAAAATTCCTCCGGAGCTTATCAAGAAAACTTTTCAGAACATTATTTTCAAGACAAATTCGTTGGAAAGCAAGTTAAAATTTGGAGAAGATTATATGTACACGGTTGACAGAGAAGAACTCGGACAATGGCAATTGAAAAAATTGGACGATAGCGGGGTGGAAATAAGAATTGGAGCGAATGTCACAAAAATTGAAAAAGAATGCCTGATTATTAATGATACAGAAAAAATTAAATTTCATTACCTCGTCGGAGCCGACGGATCGAATTCAATTGTGCGAAGGCATTTGGGATTAAAAACCAAAAAATTAGGAGTAGCCTTTCAATATCTGGTTCCGAAAATATATCCTGATTTTGAAATATATTTTAATTCAAAATTATTCAGTTATTGGTATTCATGGATATTCCCAAAAGGAGAATACACATCGATTGGATTCGGCTGTAGTCCATATATTCTTCCAATGAAAAAAGCTCGAGAAAATTTTGAGATTTGGGCAAAAAAGAATAGTATTGATATATCACAAGGGAAATTTGAAGCTCATCCTATTAACTGTGATTATCAAGGATATAGATTCGGAAAAATATTTCTCATTGGAGATGCCGCTGGATTCACGTCAGGTTTTACCGGAGAAGGAATCTATCAAGCGCTTGTGTCGGGTGAGGAGGTGGCTAAGCTGATTATCAACTCGGCATACAGGTCAAAACGAATTCCAAAATTGCGCCGAGAAGTCTATCTGCATAATTTTATGCTTTGCGTAATCGGATGCGCGGGACCACTGCGAAATTTAGTATTTAATTGGGTAGTTTTTTGTGTAAAATCGAAATTTTTATCCAGAACACTTTTAAGAGTTTTAACGTAAATTGGATATGAAAAAAAATATATTAATTATTGGATCAAAGGGAATGTTAGGTCAAGAATTGGCCAAGGTTTTCAAAAATGATGAAAATTATGAAATTTTTACGTGGGACAAGGAAGAAATTGATATTACGGATGAAAAAGAGTCCAGAAAAAAAATTACTGAACTAAAACCCGATATTGTAATTAATGCGGCAGCTTATAATTTGGTGGATCAATGCGAAACTGACGTAAAATCTTTTGAATTGGCAAAAAAAGTTAATGGCAAAGCGCCGGGATATCTGGCAAAAATTGCTAAGGATTTGAAAGCGATTTTAGTGCATTATTCTACGGACTATGTTTTTGACGGCCAACCGGAAATTCCGGAGCCATCTGGTTGCACGCATTCCTGCGGATCATGCGGATTGCACAATGATTTCCAACCCCAGATTGGATTTGACGAGCAGGCCAAACCGAATCCCATTTCAAAATATGGGAAATCGAAATTATTAGGAGAACAAGAAGTGCAAAAAAATACAGATAAATTTTATCTGATCAGAATTTCCAAGCTCTTCGGGTTTCCGGGAAAGTCAGAGTTGGCAAAAAAAAGTTTTTTTGAAGTGATGCTGGAAAAAGGCAAAAAAGCTAAATTATGGAGTAAGGTGAGGGTTATTGATGAAGAAACCAGTTGTTTTACCTATGCGCCCGATTTAGCTCAAAAAACCAAAGAAATCATCGAATCCGCGAAACCCTTTGGCATTTATCATATTGTTAATAGCGACCCTTGCACTTGGTATGAAGCTGTTCTAGAATTATATCAGCAGGCTAAGATTAAGGCTAAAGTGATTCCGATAAGCTCAGAAGAGCTTACTAGACCAGCGAAAAGGCCTCATTATTCAGTATTGATCAATACGAAGCTAAATCCTCTGCGAAGCTATAAAGATGCCCTAAAAGAGCATCTAAAAAAAATTAAATGAGATTATGAAAAATAATCAGAAAAAAGGCATGAAGGGAATTATTTTGGCCGGCGGTTCTGCCACAAGGCTTTATCCTTCTACGATTGTTACCTCCAAACAATTATTGCCGGTTTATGATCGGCCAATGATTTTTTATGCTTTGAATACTTTAATAAAAGGCGGAATTAAAGACATATTGATTATTGTCTCACCGGACCACAGCGGAGATTTTATAAATCTTTTAGGTTCGATGTTTGAAAAATATGGCATTACACTTTCATTTAAAGTCCAGCCGGAACCGCGCGGTTTGCCTGAAGCTTTTGTTTTGGGAGAAAACCATATTGATAAAGAAAATGTGGCATTAATTCTTGGAGATAATATTTTTGAGGATGATTTTTCTGAAGTGATAAAGAATTTTCAATCCGGAGGGCATGTTTTTGCCAAAAGAGTGGAGGACCCGGAAAGATTTGGGGTGGTTAAATTCGACAAAAAATGGAAAGCGGAAAAAATTGTGGAAAAGCCGAAAAAATGGATAAGCAATTATGCGGTTACGGGATTATATATTTATGATTGGCGCGTAGTGGAAGTTGCCAAAAAAATAAAACCCTCAAAAAGAGGGGAGTGGGAAATTGTTGATTTGCATAATTGGTATCTGAAAAAGAAGGAATTAAACGTGACAGTTTTTGACGGAGCCTGGCTGGATGCCGGAACCCACGATTCTCTTTTGGAAGCCAGCAAAATTGTAAAAGAAAAAAAAATAAATTTAAAATTCCATCCGATAATCGAAAAAGCCATCAAAGAACATTGCGAAAATCACAAAAGAATTGTAAAAAAAATATTTAAATAATTTTTTAATTTAGAAAAATGCCCAGTAGTGAAATTTTGACTGGGCTTCGCCCGTAATTTGTAATTCACATTAGAATAAAATAATAAATTAATATTCTGAATTTGATATTTTTATTAAGATAATATAATAATGTCAAAATTCTACTACTGGGATGAAAATAAGAAAAGCTATATTGCCGGTCGCCGGATTCGGAACCAGATTCTTGCCGGCCACCAAATCACAACCAAAAGAAATGTTGCCGGTGGTTGATAAACCGGTTATTCAATATTTGGTTGAGGAAGCGGTTGCGTCAGGCATCGAAGAAATAATTTTTGTCACTGGACGCGGAAAGCGCGCCATTGAGGATCATTTTGATGTTTCCTATGAGTTGGAAGATACTTTAGTGGAAAAAAACAGGCATGATCTGCTTGTGGCGGTACAGAAAATTTCCAGTTTGGCAAAATTTTCCTATGTCCGTCAGCCAATGCCATTGGGAGATGGACATGCAATTCTGCAGGCGGCGCATATTGTGGGAAACGAACCAGTCTTGATAATTTTTGGAGATTGTCTTTATGACAGCAAAGTTCCAGCGTCCAAGCAATTGATGGAAACTTATGAGAAATATGGCGATAGTGTCATTGGTTTGAGTTCGGTGCCAAAGGAAGAACTTTCAAAATTTGGCGTAATTGAGGGAATAAAATTGGATAAAGATAATTATGAAATAAAAAAAATCGTGGAAAAACCGCAGCCTAGTGAGACCAAATCAAATCTGGTCGCAGTAGGAAAATACATCATCACTCCTGAAGTTATGAAACTTTTGGCTAAAATGAAACATGGAAAATCAGGGGAAATCAGATTAGTAGACGCTTTTGAAATAATGTTGAAAAAAAATCGACCAATTTATGGAAGAAAATTAGACGGAGAATGGTTGGACACCGGTGACAAACTAAATTTTATCAAAGCTAGTATTAAATTGGGCATCAAACATCCGGAAATCGGAAAAAAATTAAAAGAATTTTTAAAGTCGCTAAAAATTAAATAATTTTTATGTATTGGGTATATTTCACTATTTTTGTGGTAATCATTTTCGTGCCAACAATCCTCCATGGCAGAATGAATATTAAGGAATCGATAGTTATTTTTTTTCTACAAACCATCGGACTCCTACTGTTCTTGTTATCAGAAAAAAAATCCAAATCCAATTTTTTTAAAAGATTAAAAATGCAAAAAGAAGTAGGACAATATTCCAGAGATCTCGCCAATACCTACACCTACATTGGAGAAATAAATAGAAGACTGGATATACTCAAAGAAATCTTTCTCGCAAAACCAATACACACAAAAAAACATCTGACCAACGCAGATGTTTTTCGTCCTATTCTCGACGCGGCAAAACTATTCGGAAAATCCAAATTTTGTTTGATTAGATTTGTAGATACCAAATCATACACGACAATAGGTGAAATAAAAAGCGAAAAAAAACGGATTCCTTTTAAATTAACAAACGAGTATTTGAAAGAAAATAAGAATATTATCAAAACTGACAAGTATTTTATTTTCAATTCTCAGGATGACATAAACAATATTGCCTGCAGTATCATTATTGATAAAAGTAATAATAAAAATGATATTGAAGATCCGGATATCTTTCGAATTTTGGCCGGCCGGGCGCTTTGCTTGTTTACATGTTCCAATTGTAGAATCAATCTTTTAAAGGCTTGAAATAACTCCAGAAAAAGTATATAATTTACTTATGAAAGTAATTTTAATGCAAGATCTCAAGAGTTTGGGAAAAAGAGGGGATATCAAGGATGTTTCGGAGGGATATGCCAGAAATTTTCTTTTTCCCCAAAAAATAGCTGCCATAGCCACCCAAAAAGCCATCGAAAATGCTGTAAAAGAAAAAAATACCACATTGACTAAGGAAAAAGAGATTCTCGCGTCCGCCAAAGGTGAAGCGGAGAAACTAAAAGGAACGAAGCTGGTTATTAAAGTTAAAGCCAATAAAGGGAAATTATTTGGTTCGATTAGTCAAAAAGAAATCGCTGTTAAATTAAAAGAGAAAAATTTCAATATTTCTCCAGATAACATTATTATTACTGAACCCATCAAAACTCTGGGAGAAAAAGAACTGACAATTAAAATCCATTCTGAGGTGACGGTGAAAATCAAGCTTTCTGTTGAAGAAGAAAAAAAGTAATTTTTTAAAATTTTAATATTTAAAAAGTCGCAACAAGTTCAGGGGGCGGCTTTTGTTTTGAAATGATGAAAGAAAACAGAAAATACATTTTCGTGGTTGGGGGCGTGATGAGTGGCGTGGGCAAAGGCATAACCACGTCATCCATTGGAACAATTCTCAAAGCGCGTGGATATAATGTCACGGCGATAAAAATCGATCCCTATATCAATGTGGATGCGGGAACAATGAATCCTACCGAGCACGGAGAAGTTTTTGTTTTGGATGACGGAGATGAAACAGATCAAGATATGGGCAATTACGAACGCTTTTTGAATGTGACTTTGACTCGGGACAATTATATGACTACGGGGCGGGTCTATGAAACAGTAATTCACAAAGAAAGAAATCTGGAATATGACGGAAAATGTGTTGAGGTGGTTCCACATATTCCTTTTGAAGTGATGGATAGGATAAAAAATGCTTCAAATAAAGCAAAATCTGACATAACGCTCATTGAAATTGGTGGGACTGTAGGGGAATATCAAAATATTCTTTTTCTGGAAGCGGCCAGAATGATGAAAATCAAGCATCCGGATGATGTCCTGTTCGTGATGGTCAGTTATCTGCCGATCCCGTCAAAAGTGGGAGAAATGAAAACCAAGCCGACACAATATGCTGTGCGAACTTTGAACGGAGCGGGTATTCAGCCGGATTTTATTGTTGCGAGAAGTGAAACGTTCCTTGATCAAAAAAGAAAAGAAAAAATCGCGATGTTTTGCAATATTCCCGAACGAGATGTTATTTCCGCTCCCGATATCGAAACGATTTATGAAGTCCCGATAAATTTTGAAAGGGATGATCTCAGTCGGTTGCTTTTGAAAAAACTTGGTTTGAGTTACAAAAAAACTAATTTAAATGATTGGTATTCTCTGGTGGAAAAAATTAAACATCCAAAGAAAAAAGTGAAGATTGGAATCGTGGGAAAATATTTTGGTACAGGAGATTTTATTCTTTCTGACGCATATATCAGTGTCATTGAAGCGATTAAACATGCGACGTACCAAAATCAAGCCAAACCCGAGATTGACTGGATTAATAGCGAACTTTTCGAAAAAGAACCGGAAAAGCTAGAAACTTTGAAGGATTATGACGGCATATTGGTGCCAGGAGGGTTTGGATCGCGTGGAATTGAAGGAAAAATAAAAGTCATCCAATATTGCCGGGAAAATAAAATTCCATATTTCGGGTTATGTTACGGCATGCAACTCATGGTAATTGAGTTTGCTCGCAATGTTTTGGGACTCAAAGATGCCAATACTACTGAAATAGACCGCAAAACAAAAAATCCCGTGATTGATATTATGCCGGAACAAAAGAAAAATCTGGAAGATAAAAATTATGGAGCCACAATGAGGCTCGGAGCCTTTTCTGCAAATATTCAAAAGGGGACCATCGCATCCGAAGCATATGGCAAAAGCAAAATTTCAGAACGCCACAGGCATCGCTGGGAAGTAAATCCTGAATACATAAAAGACCTGGAAAAAAATGGTTTAATTTTTTCCGGAAAATCACCAGACAAAAAATTAATGGAAATAGCGGAATTACCAAAAAACAAACATCCATTTTTTTTGGGGACTCAGTTCCATCCGGAATTCAAATCTTCACCATTGAAATCACACCCACTATTTATGAGTTTTATAAAGGCTGCATTAGATACTAAAGGTACCAACAACTAGCGCCCAAAGAAAAAGCTTGGAAGCTAAATAAGGTATCACGTCGCAAAATCTACATTGTGCGACGTGGTATTAATCTTAAAACCACTCCCTCCCTCTCAAAAAATGCCTCGGCATCTAGCCGGGCATTTTTATCTATTTAATATATATTTTGAAATATATTTATTATAATTATTTATTTATTTTTTTCTTTTCTTTTTTCTGTATTCATTAATTGCCTTTTGCAATGCTTCATCGGCCAAATTGCTACAATGCATTTTAATGGCTGGCAACCCTCCTAGTTCTGTGGCTATCTCCTCTTTTGTAATCTTCAAGGCCTCATCTAAAGTCCTGCCTTTAGCCAAATCGGTGGCCATCGATGAGGTGGCAATAGCGGCTCCGCAGCCCAAAGTCTCAAATTTTGCGTCTTTGATTATTTCTTGGCCTTTTTTATTTTTTCCAACCTTCAAATAAAAGCGCATAAGATCCCCGCACTTTGGATTGCCGACAATCACCACTGCATCCGCATTTTTAATTTGTCCTTGATTATGCGGCCGAGTGAAATGTTCTAATACTTTCTTGGAATATTTTAATTGCATACCCAGTAGTAGTCCGCCCATATAAATTATTAATTTATAAAGACGACTTTATATTAAATTGATTATCGAGTCCAGCAAGATCATTGTAATATTTGGCGGATCACTACTGGGCATGTAAAAATATTAACTATTAAAATCTCTCAGAACTCCGCCGGATATTTTTCGGAGGCGCGCCACAATTTCTTTTATTTTTTTGATTGCAATATTAATTTCCGGTTTATTTGTATCTTTGCCGAGCGTCAAACGAAGGCTGCCATGAGCTTGCTCGTGACGCAATCCCAAAGACAAAAGGACATGTGATGGTTCCAAGGCTCCGGATGAACACGCGGATCCAGTGGAGGCTGCGATGCCTTCCAGGTCTAATGAAAGAACCAGTCCTTCCCCTTCTACATTATCAAATCGGAAGTTGGCATTGTTTGGCGAACGTTTTTCCAAAGATCCATTCAAATATGATTTTGGAATTTCTTTCAAAACTTTTTTAATTAAATAATTTCTTAATTTTAAAATTTCTTTAATTTGGATTTTGGATTTTGGATTTTGGATTTCCGTTATGGCTTTTCCCATACCAACAATTCCTGGAACATTATGAGTACCTGCGCGCATTCTATTTTCCTGATCTCCTCCATCCTGAATTCTCTTAAGTGGTGTCATACTGCGGACATATAACGCGCCAATGCCTTTTGGCCCGTATATTTTATGTCCTGACATCGACATCATATCCACTCCTAATTTATTCACATCACAATCAAAATAATTCACAGCCTGCGTCGCATCTGTATGAAAAACCGGATAAAATTTTTCCAAACCATCTTTATTTTCTCTACTTTCATGAATCAATTTTCCAATTTCTTTGATAGGTTGGACTGTTCCAATTTCATTATTGACATACATCACGGAAATTAAAATTGTGTTGGGTTTGATGGATTTTTTTATATCTTCAACCTTTACAAGGCCATCATTATATACCGGCAAGTAAGTAATTTCGGCGGTTTCGTCCTTTTCTATACCCTTGCATGTATCCAAAACGCAAGGATGTTCGAATTTTGTGGTAATAATATGCGGTTTGGTCAATTTCTTGTTTTTTTGCGAGTAATATGACCTTAAAATGCCTTTGATTGACAAATTATTGCTCTCGGTAGCTCCGGAAGTAAAAATAACTTCTCCTATTGAGCATCCGAGAAAATTAGCTATGCGGCTGCGGGATAAATCCATTGCTTCCAATGCAGTTTGTCCAAAACTATGAATTGACATGGCATTGCCAAAATCATGGCTAAAAAATGGAAGCATAGTTTTCAAAACTTCCTTATCAACCGGAGTAGTTGCGGCGTAGTCTAAATATATTTTATTTGATTTCATATCAATTAAATTAGGTCGCTTAGTTTTATACTGTTGAGGGTTTTTTGAATTTGAGTTCCCAATTTCATCCAAACTGCGCTAGATGGACATTTGTTTTGTTTAGCGCATATCCGATCATAGCATTTCATAGGAGCAATCGGACCTTCCAAAATTTCTATTATTTCTCCCACTTTAATATCCTTCGGATTTCGCGCCAGAACATAACCGCCTTTTTTGCCTTTGAAACTTTTAATAATTTCTTTTTTTCGCAGTTCCCCTATCAATCTTTCCAAATATTTCATCGATATGTTTTCTTCAATAGAAATAGCTTTCAAATTTTTCTTTGCCGGATAGCACCTGGCCAGATTAACGATGGCGCACAAACCATATTCAGCTCGAGTGGAAAATTTCATATAATTAATTAAATAGTATAAGTAAAAATGAGGTATTTTCTGTGGCCTTAAGAGCATGAACTGCGTTAGAAGGCATATGAATGAACACTCCTGGTGTCATTTTGATTCGTTTGCCTTCCAAAATAAACTCGCCATTTCCATCCAGCACCACCACAAGCCCTTCGCGGGTGGATGTGTGCTCAGAAAGATCGGTTCCCTTGGTCATGCAAAACAGAGAAATTTCCACTTTATCATTTTTATCGACCGCCTTGCTTAATATTCCACTAGTCGGATATTCGATTAATTTTTTTAGTTCTGTGTTCATTGTATTGTGTTATTCTTTCTTTTTTCTGCCTCGTTGGCGAAAGAAATATATTTATTTATAAAATCTTCTCCGAATTCTTTTTCTACTTTTGAAAATTTTTCGGCAATTTCATCCTGAGTTTTTTGATCAAAAATTTCATCTGCCATCGGATAAAAAATGGTATCTTCCTTGTGTATATGCGCCTTGAGAAGATTGGCATATAACAAGGAATTATCCATAATTTCTCTCATGTTTTCGGTTTGAAGGGCATTTTCCAATTCTTTAACATACCCTCTTCCCATTTCATGTTCAGCCAGCATTTGCTCTACCGGATTACAATGAGCTTTATGCGCATTATTACAAAATTCCACGAAAAAAATTTTTTCTTCTTTGGCGTGATGGAATTTATCGGCAAAATTGCGGATAAAATCAATAGAATCGGAGAAGAACTTTTTATCGATAGGTTTTTTAGCCGAGAGGACATGGCATTCGTGATTCAAGGCACTGATAACTTTAAGAATCTGGACATGCTCATCCACAAGGATTTGAGAAGGTTTTAGCATTGGATAATAAATTAATTGTTATTCATACCAATTTAGTATGCATTAGAATTATAGCATTTCAAAAAAACCTGTCAACCCAGTAGTAGAATTTTGGCATTATTTTTAATAAATGATATCTAATGTGATTAATTATTATTTTTATTTAACGTAACATTCAAAGTTGAAACTTTCGGGCAGAGCCCAGTCAAAATTTCACTACTGGGTCAAATGCATACTTTAATATTTTATGATATGCTATATATATGAAAATTTCATATTCAGGCCTTGAAACCTATCAAAATTGTCCGCTGAAATATAAATTTCAGGAAATAGACAAAATTAAAGTTCCCAAATCCAAGGAAGCTGTTTTTGGCACCGTTATTCATGGGACTTTGAAATTTATCCAT
>Ga0172379_10001003_pt1 | contig 61473 bp, 76 predicted proteins | sample GrowelOW334metaG_FD_119756 | JGI IMG/M metagenome (GOLD analysis project Ga0172379, IMG submission 119756) | Groundwater microbial communities from an aquifer near a municipal landfill in Southern Ontario, Canada - Groundwater well OW334 metaG | ecosystem: Environmental > Aquatic > Deep... | reverse complement strand
TCACATTTTTCTTTTTTTGATTTCAGAATTCAACCATTTTTGCCATCTTGGAAAAACTTTATCACTTAAAGGCAAACCAATTTCGCTAATAGTTTCATTAGAAAGTTTATGAAATTCATGATTTGAAAATTTATTAAATTCTGCTTCTAATAATTCAGGCATATTATTCTTTTCAGATATTTCAACTATTTCTTTTTTTATTTTTGCCCTTAATAGGATATTGTCATAAACAGCGTCCCAATTTCCAGCCCAGCCTTTTACTTTTGAGGCAATTTCCTTAATAATTTCACTTTCACCGTTGATTAAATCATCACTAGGTTCTAAATCATCTTTTTCAACATTATAATTCATTAAATCCACAAATCCTTTTTCAAGAATTGGATCTTTTTCCCAATGTTTTCGAACTTCTGAAATTTGTAATAGTCTTCTCCAAGATTGCAAACCATCAGCAGATTTTATTGGATTAGCGACGGCAATTATATCTGTAGCTTTAAAACTTGTAACAGGAACTTCTAAATCATTTACAACTCTATCAAAAACACCATAAGGAGAAGCACCATGAATTGTTCCTGCAACAACATTCGCTAATGCACCAACTCTCATTGCTTCATAAAGAGCTTTTGCCTCGACACTTCTAACTTCACCGACGATTAAGCAACTATCCCCTAATCTCAAACTTGTCCTAATTCCGTCGTCAGCAGAAACTTCTGACGTGGTTTTTAATAAAGCAGAACGAACTTTCATTCTCAAAATATTAAAATCTAATTTTCTCATTGATTCAACAGGCAATTCCAAGGAATCCTCAACAGTAATTATTCTTGACTTTGGATTTATTTCTAACATCAAACTTCCTAACAAAGAAGTTTTACCAGAAGACCTTGTTCCTGCAACTAAAATAGTTCTTGCACCATCAATCATAAAACTTAACAAACCTGCAGCCAAAGGATTCAACATTTTATTTTGAATAAACAAAGGAAGAGTCCAAGGACTTTCTCTATGTCTTCGAATAGAATATGCTAAACCATCAGGACTTAAAGGATTCTGAACAATTGCAATTCTCGCTCGAATTTTTCCAATTTCCAATTGAGTATCTAAAATAGGGTTTGCCTCGTCTAAAGGTCTTCCTGAAATCATTCTAAATTTTGCAGCCCAAGAATTTGCATCTTCAAAACTTGGTAAAATGTTTGTAGAACATTCATCATAAAGATTATGTCTAATATAAACAGGAACTTGTGAAATAGGAGCATTCAATGAAATATCTTGCAAATTTTTATCTTGAAGCAAAACTTCAATTAATCCAAAACCAATAGTATGTCTAACCAAAATATTTGCTAATTTATTTATTTCATTATAATCCAATTTAATTTTTTTACTCTCTGCTAAATCTCGAATCAAATCTTTCGAAATATTAAAAAAAACCTGTCTTGTTCTTTCAGTGTCAGTAAATTCTTCTGCTTTAGGTTGATGCTCAATTAAAACTCTTCTTGCTAAATTTAATAAATTATTTTGTTCTTCAGATAATGAATTTTCAGGAGGATTTAGATGATAAATTAATTTTGATTCATCTTTTTTCTTAAAAATTGTTACTTCAGATACATCAAAATCTTCCATTGAAATAGTATATTGATCCATAATTTCTGCATCTAACGGAAAATCTGAAATGAGTCTCGTAAATGTGAAATTAGGAATAATATCTGCTCTGAAAATTTTAGAATAAATTTCTCTATTTCCTTTAGAATACCCTTCTAAATAAGGAACTGCTCTTTGAATTATTTTTGTTGATTTAATTAAATTAAAAATTTTATCAAGTAAAATTAAATAATTTCCTTGGTCTGACCTTTCAGTTCCAGAAATGTTTTCTAATAGAATTTTTGCTTCAATTAAAAATTTTTTCAATTCAAAATATGCCCATATCGGATCTTTTTTCAAAAGATACAAAAAAGAAAATAAATCATTATATCTTCTAGAAAAATATTTTTCAGAAGTTCTTGCAATTTTTTCATGCGACAAAATTTTTTCTTGTTTTAAAAGATAAACATAAAGACTTGCAATTTCCAAAAGGCAAGAAGTTTCATAAAAATCATAATTATAATTTTTTTCCTGAACAAAAACAATTCTAGAAACATTTGAATTCTCAATTAAAGCATCAATTGTTCTTTCCATAACTTCTGAAAATTCAGACAAGTTCGGTGAATAAGGAACATTCAAATAATTTATATACAAAACATCTTCAGCACCTTCTCTTCTAACCTCATAAAAATACGGTTTCGAATTCCTGTCAAATATCATAAATACTTTAAGTAAAATCAGTTTAAATGTTTTTACAAAATACAAAAAGATTTAAACCAATTTATCCTTTTTAAATAATGGAAGAAGCTGATAACTCAGAAAATTTTTACTATCAAAATCCAACAACAACTTTAAGAGATTTGGAAGAAAGGCAGAGAATCTTAAAAGATAGATTATTATTAATTGGACAAAATTTAATTGAATTAAAAGAAAAAAATTCAGAAGAAATAATTGAATTAAAAAAAGATATTGAAACAATTAAACAAAACCTTGAAAGATTGAAATCTTTTATTGAGACAATTTCTGGTGAATTTTCAGATTTTGCAAGAAAAGAAGATTTAGAAATTTTAAGAAAGCAAGCAAAAATTTTCCAACCATTAGAATTCGCAACAAAAAAAGATTTGGAAAATTTTAAAAATAATTAAAATGGCAATTTTAGAAAGAGTATTTCGTATGAAAAGTCAAGGAATTCCAGAAGACGAAATAATTAGAAGTCTTCAAAGTGAAGGAATTTCTCCAAAAGAAATAGTTGATGCTTTATCTCAATCTAAAATAAAACAAGCTGTTTCTTATGTTGATGAAGACAATGAAATGGAACCTTCAATGATGGGAAAAACTCTTTCAGAATATAAAGAACAACAAAATTATAAACCTCAAAATTCTTCATCTTATATGCCTCCACAAAACCCAGAAAATTCATATCAACCGCAAATGCCACCACAATATTCAAATCCATATTATGATTCTGAAGCAAACCAAACAGAAGAATATTATCCTCAAGAAAATAATAGTGCAGATTATGCTTATTCACAAAATTCAACAGATACTACAATTGAAATTGCTGAACAAGTATTTACAGAAAAAATAAAAAAAATTCAAAAACAAATGAATGAATTATCTGAATTCAAATCAATTTTTGAAGTTAAAGTAGAAAACATTGAAGAAAGATTAAAAAGAATTGAAAAAATGTTTGACCAAATGCAAATTTCAATAATTGAAAAAGTTGGGAATTATGGAAAAGGACTTGATAATTTAAAAAAAGAAATTGAAATGGTTGAAGATTCTGTTTCAAAAGTATTTGATAAAAAAATTAATTCTAAAGAAGAAACTACTAAAAGAAAAATTTCTAAAAAATAATTAATCGTGTCTAGTTAAAGAAAATCTTGGTTCTGTAGGATTTTTTCTACCTGTTCCAGCAAGTATTCCAATTATTGCACCTAAAAATAAAACTACTCCTAAAACAGTTGGCCAATTATATCTTACCCAAGACCAAGCATTATTTCCACCATACCATGAATAAGAATTTCCAAGACTACTTAAAACAACAATTACAACAGTTGCTAAAACAACAACAATCATCATTCCTCTAAACCATCTAGCCATAGCAGTTTCATTTCCTTGCTTTGTCCATGCAAATAATCCAAATAAAATTATGAATCCTAAAATAATAGCTAAACCAACTCCTAATCTAGGAAAAATTTCTGCAAAAAATGTTGGAACAAAATCAAATTGCAAAGCCATTAAACCAACAGCAACTGCAATTATTGCACTTATCCCTTTACTATTAGTACCAAAAATATTTATTGTAGACAAAATTCCGAAGACTAATGCAAAAATTAACAAAAAAGGCAAAACATAACTAAAAACTCCTGCTTGTTGCCATTGAAAAAATAAATTTCCAATTGCACCACCACCATAAGAAGAATAAAATGCTAATGTTACGAATGTTTCAAACATAAATTAATAAAAAGAATATTATTTAAATATGTTTCCATAATTTAAAATTTTATTTTTACAGAGAGCTCACAAAAACCACCCGATCATTTTTAGTATTTAAAGATTATTATACTTAACCAGCTTTTTTCTTTATTCCAACTGCAGCGAGAATTGCACCAATAACTAAAACAATAATTATAATATTTCCCCAAACAGTTCCACTCCAAGCACTGTTAAATAAAAAATTAAATGAATTCGACAACGCAGGAGTTATCCCACCTCCAAAACCAGTTGCCCAAATTACAGCTAAAACAATTGATAGGAATAAAATAATTCCTAAGAAAATTTTCATTTTACTTCCAAATTCAGCTTTGCCATTTACAAATCCCCATAATAATAAAGACACAAAAACTATTACTAAAGCAACAGCCAAAAATAAAACTAAATTACTTACAACAATTTTTGGAAATACAACACTAACAAAAATCAAACCAATAACTAATGCAATTAATGCATCTAATTGTTTTTTCTCTTTTCCTAAAATTTCTAATTTTTGAAGGAGTCCAAAAACTAAGAAAAATACTAATAGAAAAGGGTAAAGAAAATCTGTTAGTATAGGATGTTGTAATATATTGCTCATTTTTAAGTTTAGGAAATTACATCAAATCTTCTGAAACTTCTTCAAAAGCATGTTCAGGACTTGGTAAAGCAGCCTTGCTTATTACAAAGACATCGCTGATTGCTTTAACAAATTGATGAGGGATTATAACGCCTCTTGCACCACCAATTACTGAAGCAACTGAACCACTAACTTTAATTCTCCATCCGTCAATCCTATTTTCAAATAGGTTCACTTCTTCTACTTCTCCAAAAAAGTCACCGTTGTCAGTGAATACCCTTAATCCGATAACTTCTGAGATTTTTCTTATTTTCATGATAAAAATTATCATATGTTATTTAAATAGTTTTCCATACTAAAATGAAATATATCTTTGCTGCAAAATTTACAAATGTTTATAAAAAAAACAAACCTACAAAATAAATGATAAACAAAAAAGAGATTGCTGCAATTCTAATTACTGGAATTGTTTTGGCGTTTGCAGTTTCATTATTTAATTTAAAAACATTATTTCTCACTTCACTAATAAGCATTTTTATAATCTTAATTTTAAATATTTTTGCAAAAAAATTAATAGGATACTTTCTTGATACCGACGTAGAAATAGATTTTTGGACAATAAGAAGATTTGGATTTCAAAAACACATGCATGCAAAAAAACCAATTCTTATTGGATTATTTCTTCCAATTGTAATCAAAGCAATAACTGTCGGAATAATAAACTGGACTGCTTCTTTAACTTTTGAAGTAAAAGCCAGAGTTTATAGAGCTGCAAAAAGACATGGAATTTATGCATTCACTGAAATGAGCGAAGCTCAAATAGGAGTAATTGCTGCTTCAGGAATTATTATAAATCTGATTTTTGCAATAGTCGGATATTTTCTTGGTTTTGAAGAATTTGCAAAATTAAGTTTAGGTTTTGCTTTTTTTAACATGATTCCAATATCAAATTTAGATGGAAATAAAATATTCTTCGGAAGCATTGTATTATGGATATTTTTAGCAACAATAGTTTTATTAGGACTTCTTGCAGCTATCTTAATAATATAATATCTAATTAAAATGGATTTTTTAAAAAACATTCAACCTAGAGAATACCAACAAAAAATATTTGAAACTTGCTTAAATAAAAATTGTCTTGTAGTTCTTCCTACTGGACTTGGAAAAACTTTAATTGCAGTAATGCTTTCAATTGACAGATTACAAAAATTCCCAACACAAAAAATTTTAATCTTAGCTCCAACAAGACCACTAGTAGAACAGCATTTAGCATCTTTTAAAAAAAATCTTCCAGAATTATTCGCAGACATGCAATTATTCACTGGAGAAATAAATTCTGAAAAAAGAAAAAAAATCTGGCAAACATCAGACATTATTTTTTCTACACCGCAGTGCATTGCAAATGATGTGAAAAAAAAGTTGTATGATTTAAAAGAAGTTTGCTTATTAGTCGAAGATGAAGCACATAGATGTGTGAAAAATTATTCTTATAATTTTGTTGCTAAAACTTATTTAAATCAATCTCAAAATCCAAGGATTGTTGGATTAACAGCTTCGCCTGGAAGTGATCTTCAAAAAGTAAAAGAAATATGCAAAAATTTATCAATAGAAGAAGTAGAACTTAGAACACGAGAATCAGAAGATGTAAAAAAATATCTTCAAGAATTAGAATTTAATAAAATAGAAATAGATTTCCCAAAAGAATTACAAGAAATAAAATTTTTATTAAAGCAAATTTATGATTCTTATGTAAATTCATTAAAAGAAAAAAACTTTTTAAGAGGATATGATAATAAAATTGTTTTGCTAGAATTACAAAAAAAATTACAATTTCAAATTGCAAGAAATTTAAAAGACAGATATATTTATTCTGCAGTCAGCGAATGCGCACAGGCAATAAAAATTAGTCATGCTATAGAACTATTAGAAACTCAAACAATAAGTAGTTTGTTCAAATATTTAAAAGGATTATATAATCAAGCAGCAAAAAAACAAAGTAAAGGAGTAGTAGAATTAGTAAAAAAAAGAGAGTTTACTTTTGTTTTTTCTATGATTAATGAAATGGTAATTAAAAATTTTGAACATCCAAAAATAGAAAAATTAGTGAATATAATAAAAGAACAAGATAAAAATTCAAAAAGAATTATATTTTGTCAATTTAGAGATACTGCTTCAATTATAGCTAAAAAAATAAACGAAATACCAAATATAAAAGCAAAGGTTTTCATTGGACAAGCAAAAAAACAAGATACAGGATTAAGTCAAAAAGAACAAAAAAACATTATTGAAGAATTTAAAGATGGAAAAATAAATACTCTTTGCGCAACATCCATAGGTGAAGAAGGATTAGATATTCCAGAAGTAAGTTCAGTTATTTTTTATGAACCTGTTTCCTCAGCAATAAGAGCAATTCAGCGAAGAGGACGTACTGCTAGATTAAGTAAAGGCGAACTTATAATTTTAGTTACAAAAAACACAAGGGATCAAGGAAATTATTATGCGTCTCGTTCAAGAGAAAGAAAAATGCAAAAGTCAATTCAAGAAATAAAAGAAGATTTAAAAGAAAATGGAAAAATAAATCTTGAATTTCAAAAAAAATTGTTTTAAAAATTTTTGGAGGGATTTATCTTCTACCAAAAAACAAACCAGCAATTCCGCCGACAAATAATAAAACACCTAAAAAGCTAGACGATGCTTTTGTCAAACCAATTGCAGCACCAGTCATTCCAGAAATTCCAAAATAAATTCCAGCCAAAGCACAAATTCCAAAAATAGAAGAAACTACTTTATTTTCTAAATCACTTCCTTTTCTTTTTAATTTTTCAATTCTTCGCTGAATATATCTTGCTCTATCTTCTTGGCCTGAAAGTTCGTAAGCTTCTGCTAATTTTAATAACTTTTCTGGATCATTGCTTTTATTTAATCCTGCTTCTTCATAAAAACGCGCAGATTGAGGACCATATCTTCTATTTGAACTTTTATTTGAAATAATTACATCTCCAATTCTTTCAAGAGATTCTCTTTCTGTTAAACCTGCTTTTCTATAACAGAATTTAGCATTACTCTCTAACCCTTCTCCTACATAAGAATCTCCTAAAACTTCATAAAAAGCTTCTCTTGTTTCAGATGTTACAGAATTAACTCCAATTTTCGGTTCTAATCTCTTCAAATAATTTATTTTTGCATCATCCGACTTAAAAGAATTAACTTTCTTTAAAATTTCTTTCTTATCCATAATAATAATAATAATAATAATCTTTTTAAATTTAATCATTAAAATAAATAAATTCTGAATTACACAAATCTTTATAAAAGAATTACTTAATTTATAATAAAGTATGGCAAGAATAATTGGAAAGGGATATTCTTTTGATGATGTCTTAATTCTACCAAAATATAATAAAGTCCGTTCTAGAAAAGACGTTGATTTTAGAACACAAGTTACAAAAAATCATTGGATAAATATTCCTTTAATCGTCGCAAACATGGATACAACATGTGAATCAAAAATGGCTATTGCAATTGGAAAACTTGGAGGATTGGGTGTGATTCACAGATTTATGCCTATAGAAAAACAAGCAAAAGAAGTTAAAAAAGTCAAAGAACAAAATTTAATTGCTGCAGCTGCAATAGGAATTAAAGATTTTGAAGAAAGATTAAAAGAATTAAAAAAAGTAAAAGTAGATATTGTAGTTTTAGACATTGCGCATGGACACTCAAAATATGCAGGAAAAATTATTGATTACATAAAACAAAATTATTCTGACATTGATGTTATGGCTGGAAATATTGCAACAAAAGATGCAGCACAATATTTTTTATCAAAAGGTGCAGATGCTATAAAAGTTGGAGTTGGCCCAGGTTCAATGTGCACAACTAGAATTATGACCGGTGCAGGAGTTCCACAATTAACTGCAATAATGGATTGTTATGAATCAACTCAAGGAAGAATTCCAATTTGTGCCGACGGAGGAATTAGAAATCCTGGAGATTTGACAAAAGCAATAGGCGCAGGTGCGAACACAATAATGTCTGGTGCAATGTTTGCAGGAACAGACGAAACTCCTGGAACTTTAATAAAAATAAAAGGCAAAAAATACAAATTATATCGAGGAATGGCTAGTTATGATGCAACTTTAAAAAAAATAAATTTGAATAATGAAACAAAAAATGAAATAATAAGCATTGAAGGAGAGAAAAAATATATTCCTTATAAAGGTCCTGTAAAAGAGATTATAAAAAGATTCTTAGGAGGATTAGCTTCAGGCATGACTTACACAGGCGCAAAAAATATGGAAGAAATAATTGGAAAAGTAGATTTTATAGAAATATCCAATGCAGGAATAAAAGAAAGCAACGCTCATGGATTAAGAGAATAGTTAAAATGAAAATAAAACCCTTCCAAGATATATTTGATAAAAAAGAAAAAAAACCAATTAAAAGAGATTCTCAAAAAGTAATTATAGATTTTAGAGAAAAAAATTCTTTAGTTCCATCGCAACTAGTTAATCTTGGCTTAGAAATTGAATTTCGACAATTAAAAATAGGTGATTATCAAATTGGAAATACTTTAATTGAAAGAAAAACATTTTCAGATTTTATTAATTCAATGATTGACAAAAGAATTTTCAGGCAGTTAGAAGAATTAAAACAATTTCCAAATTCTTTTTTAATAATAGAAGAATTTGATTTAAATTCAGAAAAATTTTCTAATAAAAATGCCTTGAGGGGTTTAATCTTGTCTATAATTCTCAGATATAAAATCCCAATTGTTTTTGTAAAAGATTATTTTGAAACAGCTGAATATATAAAAATAATTTCAAACAAAAAAGAAAAAGAAGTTTCGTTAAATTATTCTAAAAAAAGTTTATCAAAAAAAGAGCAATTGCAATTTGTATTGGAAGCATTTCCAAATGTTGGACCAGCAAAAGCAAAAAAACTACTGGAAAAATTTCAAACAATAAAAAATATTTCAAATTCTTCAGAAAAAGATTTAGAAGAAATTCTTGGAAAACGTGCTAAAGAATTCTTGGAAATATTAGAAAGAAAATATTAAAAAAATTAATTCTCTGGTTCTAAAATAAATAAAGAATAATTTCCTTTTTTGACTTTTGATGCCATTTCTTTAACATCAGCTAACTTTACTTTATTAATTTCTTTTTCAAAGTCATAAAAATCTTCTGCTTTAGTATGAATTTCACTTGCCAAAAGATTAACCATTTGAATTTGAGAATCTTCCATTGAAATGTGATAATTTCCTACAAGCTGTTTTTTCACAGAATTCAATTCTTTTTCATCCAAACTTTCTGAAACTTTTTTAAATTCTTTTAAAATTAATTCTTCTACTTCTTTAGTATTTTCTTTATTTGTCCCAACATAAATCCAATTATATGAAAAATCTTTTGCAATTTCAGAACCAGATTTGACAGCATAAGCCAAATTTCTTTTTTCTCTTATTTCAGAAAATAATCTTGAAGACATGCCTCCTGCAAGAATCGTATTTAAAATTAAAGCAACAATACTTTTCTTATCTGAAGCCAAGGGCGCGTGATATCCAAAAACTAAATTTGCTTGATCTATTCCTTTTCTTTTTTCAACTTTAATTTCATTTTTTAAAATAATTTTCTTTAATGAATCATTGCAAGTTTTTTCTTCAAAAGAAGAATTAAATAATTTTTCAATCTTATTTATATCTGCGTCTCCAACAATGCAAACAACTAAATTTTTTGAAGTATAAGTTTCTTGAAACCTTTGTAAAATTTTCCTTCTATCAATAGAATTCATAGTTTCATTGGTTCCGATTAAACTTATTTTTAATGCACCAGAATAAAGACATTTTTGTATTTCATTAAATATATGTCTTAAAGGATTATCGTGATATAATTTAATTTCTTCAAAAATAACTTTTCTTTCTTTTTCCATTTCTTTTTCATCAAATAATGGATTTTTAACCATATCAATTAAAACATCCAATCCGATTTCATAGGATTCTTGAGGCATTTTGCACCAAAAACCAGTAATTTCTTCGCTAGTAAATCCATTTAATTCTCCACCATTTCGTTCAATATCTTCTGCAATTTTTCTTGCAGTTCGGGTTTTGGTCCCTTTGTAAAGCATATGTTCGACAAAATGGGAAATACCTTTTTGACTCAAATCTTCGCTATTTCCACCACTTTTTATTGCAACAATAATGCTCACAACAGGAACATCTCTTTTCTCAAATAAGAGCGTAATTCCGTTTTTTAAAATTTTTTTTGTAAAATTATTTTTCATTTTTAAAACAGCATGAAAGAATATATAAATATAACTATTGATTTTTACCTCAAATAAAGCATTAAAAAAATTAAAAAACCAAGAACAATTAAGAATACAATCCACATTTCCCAATCAAAATATCTCTTTTTTTTAGCAGATAATAAATTTGCTTTTTTCTGATTTAAAAATTTCTTTTCAAAATCTAAATTTTTTTCATGAAGCAAAATCTTTTTTTGCTTTTTTGCTTCTAAAGAAATATCATCTTCAAATAAAGAATCATCAAATTCTACCATAAATTAAAAAACAAACTCCAAATTATAAACTTTATTAAATCCTTATTTAGAGTTAAAGCAAATATATCTTTCATTTCCAAGTTCAAAGTCATCAATTAAATTAAAATTGTCCTTAATAAATTGTAAAATCCAATTACGATTAACTTGAAATTTCTTTTTGCTAATCAAACTTTGAGTAGCAAAACTAACAATAACTAAACTAGATGAATTAACAATTTCTTTTAGAATTTCTTTTGAATAATCTCTTTTTAACATTTCTAAAGAATCAAGAACTTTGAACAAAAAAATAATATTATTCCCTTTTTCTGAAGAAATTATTTTTTTTATTTTTTCCAAATTGAACAAACTTTCATGATAACAGATTGCATTTAATTTATTTTTTTTAAAATATTCATTTTGAAGATTCACTAATTGTCCAATTGCTTCAACCCCAACATAATTAATTCTTTTTTTAAAAAAATAATAACTAAACCCGTTAACCCCACAACCCAAATCAATAATATTTATTTTATTGTTAAAATTTTTTAATAATAAATCATAAAGTTTAGGATAAAAGTCAAACCTTTCTTTTGTAGAAATATGTTTTTTCAAAAACCATTCAGGATTTTTTTCTTTTAATATTAAAAGTTTTTGACTTGAAAAAACACTATAAACTTTTCTTAATAAATCTCGTGTTAATTTTATTTTTTCTTCAGTTAAATAAGAAGATTTATCAAATTTTGAAAAAGTCAGTTCTATATCTAAACGTGGAATTTGAGAAAATTCCTTTTTTTGAATAATCTTTTTGTAAATCTCTTCATCCATAATTTTAATAAAATACTTTAACTTAATAAATTAACTAAATACAAGGTAAATTAAAATTCCAATAAATGTAAACGATCCAGAATACGTGCAAGCTGAAAAAGAATTTCATGCAGCAAAAGATTTGGAAAGCCAATTGATTGCTTTAAATAAAATGATTTCTCATGCTCCAAGTCATAAGGGAGCAGAAAATTTAAGGCAACAGTTAACAACAAGACGAAAAAAATTAGAAACTCAAATTGAAAAAAAGAAAAAAGTAGGAAAATCAACTCAAACAGGAATAAAAAAATTAGACATGCAAGCAGTGATTGTTGGAAAAACTAATTCTGGAAAATCTTCTTTATTAAAAATTTTGACAAATGCTCAACCAAAAATTTCAGATAATAAATTTGCAACAAAACAACCATTAATTGGAATGATGCCCTATTTAGATACACAAATACAAATAATTGAAATTCCAGCAATTGAAAGTGAAGAATACGACAAAGGAGTTGTTTATACTGCAGACACTGTATTAATTTTAATAGAAAATTTTGAACAATTAAAAGAAATAGAGAATAAATTAAAAACACAAGGGAAAAAAATAATTGTTTTTAATAAAATTGATTTGCTTAGTTCACAAGAAAAAAGAAAAATCTCTGCGCAACTTCAATCAAAAAAATATAATTTTATTTTAGTTTCATGCATTCCTTATTATTCTGAAAATAATGTAGAAAATTTAAAAGATAAAATTTTCGAATCTTTTGATATATTAAGAGTTTTCACAAAAGAACCAGGAAAAGAAAAATCAAAAAAACCAATGATTATGAAACCACATTCAACAGTTTCAGATGTTGCTGAAAAAATTCTTAAAGGATTAAGTAAAAAAATCAAAGAAACAAGAATCTGGGGACCAAGTTCTAAATTTGGGGGGCAAATAGTTGGATTAAATCATAAATTAAAAGACATGGATGTTGTTGAATTTAAGACAAAATGATTATTTTTGATTTTTTCTTTTTTGAAATTCTTCATAACTAGAATCCAAAAATAAATCAACCATGCTGGAATTTGTATGCTTTCCAGATCCCGGAGAATTACCTTTTAATCTTTTAACAATTCTTTTAACAAATTTTGGTTCAAAAAAAGTTGTTCTTGATACAGCCATAAGAACCCTTTCTTCAAGATGGGGCGCTTTTGGACTTTGAAAATCTTTTTTTAATGAAATTCTAACTGGAAATTTATCTAAAATTAAGTAATTTTCCCATCCATTTTTATCTACAGGAGTGTAAATGCTATTCATTTCATTTAAGGCTATTTTAAGAGCATCGTATTCTCTCATATCGCATTTTAAGTCATACTGTCTAAATCGAATTGTTTTTTCCATGTTTTTTCAAACATTTTACTATTTAAAAATCTTTCTATTGTTGTAATTATAAAAAGATAACAAAATTATTCATAATTCCAATTTTCTAAATTAATATTCTTAAAATCATAAAATTTTTTATTTAAAAGATTATATTGTCCTAAAAAAGGATTTTCAGTTTTTAAATTAAAAGGGTTTTTTTGAAATAAATAAACTTGTGCTTTAGGAGGAATTCCTGGATAACAAAGTAAAATCCATTTTTCTCTTCCCTGAATATATTCATTTCTAAAATTAACTAGATTATTCAAAACAAGATAAATCATCAAATGCTCTTCTAAAAAGAAATTCAATTGATTTTTATCTAACTTTCTATTATAAAATTTAATATCTTCTTGAATATATTTTTGAAAAGTTTTATCTTTTTTATAGAAATCTTTAATTTTTTCAAAATAAACATTAAAATCTCCTTTAATTTCTAGATATAGATTACCCCAAGTTTCAAAATGAAATGCGTGCTGTATTTGAAGAGATTTTCTATTTTTATGAATTGCGTTTTTTAATCCATTTTTATGATTAACCATTGCATTCATAAATTTCTCTTTTAAAAAAGTTGCTTTATCTTCAGAATTTAAATATAAAAAATCACAATAAACCAAGTTTAATCCTATTTTAGGTTCTCCTGCTTTTTTATCTCCAAAAAAACTAATCCATTCTAAACAATTTTTAACAGATTGCTTAGTAGTAATATTAGACATTGAAATAGGAAAGAATAAAATCCCCCAATCTTTCAAAGGTTTTATATCAAAAAATTCATTTTGTTTCATTTCATCTAGTAATGCTATATTTTTTAACTTCTTCATACAATTGTTTTGCTTTTTTATTTTTTTCAAAATATTCTCTTATTGGCTGAATCATTTCGTTTAAATAAAAAGAAACTGTTTTTTTCAAGTCCAAGGGATGTAATTTCCCTTCAATATAAACTTTTTCAATTTCAGAATAATTCAATTTTAAATTTCCTCCAAACTTTTCAGGTCTTGAAATATCTATTTTTTCATATCTTTTAAAAATCAAATATTTTAAATAATCAAATAAAGGATTTCCTTCAATTATCTTTTCTGGACAATAGGCTTTGTTAATCTTTCTTTCAATATCTTCCTTGGTATCATGCATATATATGCAAGTTTCAGGCTTACTTTTACTCATTTTACTTGCTAAAAGTATTTCATCTTTATCTTTTCCAGGCTGAATTCCTTGAAGACCTAAAATCATATGATGAGAAACAACAATAGGCTTTTTCCAATTTAATTTATCTGCAATTTCTCTTGCAAGTACATTTGCTCTTCTTTGATCCAAACCTAATTGACAAATATCCACATTCAATTCAAAAATATCTGAAACCTGCATGCTAGGATAAAATAATTGTGCTGTAGATTGTAATTCCCCTTCTTTTCTTCCCATTATAGTTGTTGCCCTAATACTCCTATTCAAGGTTGTTTCTTTTGCAACTCTTAACACCCTGTCCCAATATTTTAAATTATTCATTTTATCAGATGCCCAGATAATTTCAACCTTAGACGTATCAACCCCACAGGCTTTCCACATTTCAATGAAGTATTCTCCTGCTCTTTGAATTCTTTTTAAATCTCCCCCAAGTTTGTTATTGATAAAAGCAAAATAATCTGCAAGATATAATTTAAATTTAACACCTGCTTTTAACATAAATTTAATGTTTTCTGCTCTAAGTAATCCAAAAGGGATATGTGCTAATCCAGAAGGTTCAAAACCATCATAAGCAATAATATCTTTTCCTGATTTAAGCATTTCTTTTAATTCTTCTTCACCAATTAATTCCCCACCATCTGCAACACTTCTGATTAATTCAAATCTTTCTTCTACATTTAAATTTTCTTTCTTGTTTTCTTTTTTAGCAACCATGAAAATATAAATTTTTATTAATTATTAAATCTTTCTTAAAAACACTAAATTTATTTAACAAAAGAGTCAATTGTTCTCTCCAAAATATAATTCTTATATGTTATAAAATCCTTAAAATTAACCCAGTCTCTTTCTAGAATTAAACCTTTCACTTTTGAATGTAATGAACTAGGAAGTAATTCTTTTAACCTTTTTTCACCATTAGATATCTCTAAGTTCAAAGACTCATTAAATTTATCCTTAATATTTGAATAAAAATTTGAATCTCCTGCTTCTTTATTTATTCCTTCAATTTCTTCTTCACTTAAATTCTTTAAACTAAAAAAATGCGAAAATCTCATACTCACAATTCCTTTCAGGACTCTATTTAAAAAATTTTGATTCACAATATTAACATAATCTTCTCCCCAATTACAAAAATCGCTTCTCAATAAAGAATAACCAACTAAAAAATCACTATTTACTTTATCTTTTTTAAAAAAACCATTTTCATCTATAAATTCTACTTTGAAATCAGGAAATATCTTGCTTTTATTAATTAAAAATTTTCCTTCATCTAATCCAGGCCAATAAATAGGCCTTGCTATAGTAATATCTGATAACAAAAGCGGTTCATGAATATAAGAAGTATGTGAAATTTGAACGTAATCTGATTTAATACCATCTAAAATTCCTAAAATTTTTTTTAAGGCATAATTTTTTGTTTCTCTATCTAAAATTGGATAAATTAAACCAATAGAATTGTATAATGCAGAAGGAATTGCTTCATGAGGACCTCCACAAGTTGCTTCTACAAAAAACCTATGATTTTCTCCTGTTTTTGAGTCAGTATAAGATTTATTCAGAGCTTCATCATAAATATTAAAAAGTTCATCTAAAGCTTTTTCTGGATTTTCCCAGAGAAGTTGAGAAAATTTTTCAGAATAATCATCTGCAATAAAATAATAATTACTAAAAGTATTTTTTATATTTTCAAATAAATTTTCCTGATTGTTTTTATTCATTTTTATTATTAGAAATCTTAGGCGATTTCAAACCATCACCTCTTAAAAGCAAATAATAGCATGGTTTAAAAAATTAATTGTTTTTAAAGAGTATATGTTATTAGAAATTCTTTTAGCATTATTTTTAGGAATACTTGCAGGAATTTTAACAGGTTTAATTCCAGGAATACACAATAATCTTATTGGAGCATTTTTAGTATCTTTATATGCAACAATTTTAGGACACATTCCCCCAATTTATTTAATAATTTTTATAACTGCTATGGCAATTTCAAATACTTTTTTAGAGTTTATTCCGTCAATATTTTTAGGATGTCCAGATACAGATACTGAATTAAGTATTTTGCCTGGGCATAGGTTATTAAAAAAGGGTTTGGGATATCAAGCAATAACTTTTACTGCATATGGTGGAATTATTGCAATATTCCTAACTTTAATTTTAGCATGGCCTTCAATTTTTATTATGAAAAATATATTTGATGAATTAAAATTAGTAACGCCTTATCTTTTAATTGCAGTTTTAATTTTTTTAATTTATCTTGAAGATAAAAAAATAAAAGCAATATTTGTAATTTTAATTACAGGTTTCTTAGGAATTATTATTTTAAATTTTGAAATGAAAGAACCACTTTTACCCTTGTTAACAGGCTTATTTGGTAGTTCAATGTTAATTGCAAGTATAAAAGATAAATTTCAAATTCCCAAACAAACTTTAGAGTGTGAAAAAATAAAATTCAAAGACATAAAAAGACCTTTGCTAGGTTCTTTGGTTTCTTCTCCGATGTGTGGTTTTTTGCCAGGATTAGGAAACGGACAAGCAGCAATAATCGGAAGCACTATTTCAAAAGACGATGAAAAAAGTTTTTTGATTTTACTTGGAGCAACAAATGTTTTTGTTATGGCTTTTTCTTTTCTTGCACTTTATGCAATTTCAAAATCTAGAACAGGTGCAGCAGTAGCTATAAATGAAATAATTGGAGCACTTTCATCAAAAATGATTTTCTTAATTTTAATAGTGATTTTAATTTCAGGAATTATTTCTTTCATTTTAACAAAAAAAATTGGAAAATTCTTTTCAAAAAATATTTCAAAAATAAATTACTCAAAATTATCAATAATAATTTTATGCTTGCTTGTAGTTATTATCACTGCAATTTCAGGATGGAAAGGTTTGATTGTTTTAATTATTTCAACAATAACAGGAATTTATTGTATATCTCTAGGAGTTAAAAGAACAAATATGATGGGTTGCTTATTAATTCCTACAATTTTATTTTATTTCGGGTTATGAAAAATCAAAACCATCTTTCAATATTTTCTTGCTTTTCGTTTTCTTTTCCAAAAATACTGTCAATATATCTTTTTATCAAATCTAAATTTTGTTGTAAATAAACAGAAAGATGATATTTATTTGCTAAATCTAAAGCAGTATCTAAATATTTTTTAATTCCACCTTTATTAATTGTAAAAATTAATTTTCCACCACAGATTGGACAAACTCCAGATAAAGGAGGCCTTCTTACAATTTCATTACACTTAACACATCTAAAATTTTGAGTAGAAAAACTCCTCAAATTACCCCTCATATCCCTTATAAAATGCCTTTCAATAATTAATCTTGCAGTATCACTAGTATCAACAGCTCTTATTTTTTCAACTAAAGCCATTTGATGATTAACTTTTTCTTGCATCAAACCAAGCAATTTATAATTTGAACATAAAACTCCGAGATTAAAATTTTCAGTATTATGGGTAAATCCTAATTTCAAAAACGGATCTTTACCATCTTTTAATGCATTTTTAACACAATAAACATCTACTTCAGATGAATGTTTTTTCTTCTCAGCAAGATGATACAATGAAAGAGGATATTCATCGACCATCTCTAAATCTAGAATTTGATCATCAACTTCCCCTGCATCTATTTTAGCATTTAACACAAGAGGCGCATCTTGAGTTCCTCCTCTATGACTAGGTAAAAATTTTCTTGAAAAGTTAATTAAAACATCTCCCAATAACATCAATGATGCTTCATCACCATCGCAATCTCTTCTAATTGCAGCATGCATATATGGACTTGCCATCAAACCCAAAGTATCTGAAAAACCAATAAATCTGCAAATAACTCCAGCACAATTATGTGGAGCCATACAAACACCAAGTTGTCCAATTAAATCTTCTTTTGTTTTCACATTATAATAAGATTTCAACCCATAAACATTCACTAAAAGATCGTCCATAAAATTACAAATATTTTTAAAAACTTCTTCTCCTCTTTCATCTGGATTTTCAGGAGAACTTGGAATCAACACATCATGGGGCATTAATTCTAAAATTTGATTTTCATTAACAAGAGGATTTCCATAAACATCTTCGTCATAACCAAGTTCTTTTAATTTTTCAACAGAAACTTTAATTTCCTTTGGCTTAAAGGCTATTAAAGGAAGTTCTGTTGCATCAAGACGAATTGTTCCATCTTTATTAACTTGAAGATTATATTTTGCTCTTAAAATTCCTTTAACTAAATTTTCTGGAATTTTTGAGTCAGAACTTAATCCTCTAACGCCTTTTATTAAAACAGGCATTTCTTCTTTGTTTAGTTTCAAAATCTCTTTAGCAGAATTTAAATAAGAACAAATATCTAATTCTTTGAAAATAGTCGGCTTCCCTTCTTTAACAGAATTCTTAATATTTTTTTCAAAAGAAGATTCTTTAATCTCATAAAAATAATATTTTTGTTTAGTCATTTTTTTACAATTTTCACAATGAGGATAAATTGATTCTTTTCCACAATCTTCACAATAAAAATAAGGAAAAATTCCTTTGACTTTCCCAACTTTACAAGCTTCATTAACACTTCGTAATCTTCCGCCTTCACTTCCAACAGGAAATAAAACATTCGGGCTACCTGTTAATTTTCTCACTTTTGCTTTTTCTGGACGACCCATTCTTGCTCCAATAAATTCACCTGATTTATCTTTAATTTCAAATTTTGAAAAAGAATTAATAATTTCTAAAACAGGTTTTTCTAAATCAAATTTTTCTAAATCAAAATATTCTTTAAAATAATTTTTATTTAAAACTTCATTTAAATCAAAACCTAAATTCAAAAAAAGAGATTTTGCATTTACAACATCAATAATAACATTTTCTATAAAAACATCGTGAGAAATTCCCAAAAGTTCCAAAGCCCTTTTTCCCAATGAAAATTTTTCTCTGTCTAATTTAGTATAAGGTAAAATTAATTTATCTAAAAAAACAGAATTTCTTAACCAATCTATTAAATTTAAAAATTCTTCTTTGCTTATTTCGTTCCAATAAAAAATAAATTTTGGATACAAAGGAATTTTTTCTTTTTCACTTATTTCTATTGCTTTTTCAAAAGAAACATTAAAATAATCTAAATTAACATAATCTTTTTTATTTTTTTCTTTTAATTCTAAAAACCACCACTCCTCTACAAAACCAGGTTTGATTAATTGCGCGTTTCTATTAATAACATCACTAAAAGGAAAAAGTATATCCCCTAAATAAATTATTTCTTCTATTTCTGAATAAAGTTTTTTTGCTTCATCTTTGCTATTTAATTTTTTAACACTACCATTACGAAGTTTTACAATTGGCCCATCAATAGAATCGTTCACAGTAATTGCACAACCTTTTGTTGGTTTTTCAACTTTTAATTGAGTTCCAATTGCAATAAAGCCGTCGGTAACAGCCATTGTAGCCGGAGAAATAGATGAAGCACTAAACCCAGAGTTTCGTCCCCGGCCATATCTAAATCTAAATCCTCCTGATCTTGAAGGATGGCTAAATACAGGTCTTCCTGCAACTAAATCTTTTATATACGTCGGAGAAGCATCAATTTTCCCTTTATCTCTTTTTTCATGAATTTTAATATATTCTTCTAAAAAATCAAATCCAGTAGACTTTACACCGTTTTTTTTTGCTTTATTTAAAAGTCTAAACCCCTTTGTAGCTTTTTGAGCCAAACCTTCTCCCAAAATTAAACAAAAACCACTCCTTAAAAAATTAGTACTAACTCTTTCTAAATTTTTATAATTTGGAACTTCAATTTTTTCTGAGGGTTCACCGTCGACTTGAAAAGGAAGATGTCTTGCTAAAAATAATGTTTCTTCTTCAGTAGGCATATATTGTAAATTTGCAACTCTATCATGAAAATGTTCTAATTCTGTATAAACTCTTTTTATTTCTTCTTCAGTTGGATCATATTTTGCAAAACCATATTTTTCTCTTAAAAAATCAATTAATATTAAAACCATACAAGAAGAAGTTGTCCCAGCACTTCTTATTGGACCTGAAAAAAAAGCCTTGAGATATTCTTTATTATCTTTTGTTTTTCCAATTTTAATTCCAGTATAACCCTCGATTGGACTTGAAACAACACCTAAAGTGATGTATGCAAATCCTATTCTAATTCCTGCATCAATGGATTCAATTAAATTTTCAAATTTACAAAATTTTTGTTCTGAAACTTCTTCAGCAATTTTAAAAATAATTGTCGGGTCTAGTTTACCATATTGCTCTTCTAATTCCAAAATCCTTTTAGAGATTTCTGAATCTTTCATTTGAGGATAAATTGTTGAAATTAAACCTACAACTTTTTCAGCCATGCTCATTGCCAAAGGTATTTCTACTTCATTTACAGGATCTATTCCTTTACTTCTAGCAATACTTGAAATCCCATAAATTTCATCAATTTTATCTTTAAAATTTTTAAAATATTTTTCAGTTTGCATTTTTATAAATTGCCTCCTGTTTTTCAAATTCATTAATTTTTTCTAAAATTTCATTCCAATCATTTACTTTAACAATATTTTTATAATTTTCAAAATTTTGATTCCAGGGTTTATTTAATAATAAAACTTTAACCCCTTTTCTTGCACAATCTTTAGCATAACTTAAATTATCTTCAATAAGAATGGAACAATTTTCTTCAAAACAAATTTCAGATTTACTTTTATTTCCTCCCCAAGCATCTCCTGAAAAAATTATCTTAAATTCCTTATGCGGAAAATGTTTCTTAAAAAAAGTCCTTGTTTTTTCTTCATTTGAAACATGCCGAGAGGTGACAAAAAAAATTTCATGATTGTTCTCTAAAAAATTAATAGAATCTAAACTGCCTTTTATTAATTCTAAATTTAATAAAGTCGAATCTCCTGAAGTATGTTCTTGGATATACTCTTGAACTTGCTCTAAATTTAACCCTTTGCCCGAACACAAGTTATTATAATCTAAAACTTCATAATAATTTATATTTATTTTTTTTTCTGCATTAAGAAATTTTAAAAAACTTTTTAAATATTCTACAACAATTTCATCTATATCAATTGCTATTTTCATTTTTTTTCTTCCTCCTTATTTTCATAATTTTCAAAGTCCAAAATTTTTACTGCTCTTGTTTTTAAATTAACCATTGGAACTTTGCAATGATCAGGAATATTTCCAAATTTTTCTTGATACGTAGTCATAGCTTCCCAAGTAGAACCTGAAATAACTAAAATATTATTATAATAAAATACATCACTTTTATGTGTGTGCCCTGAAACAAAGATATCTGGAATTTTTTTAATAATATGAAAATCTTTTTCAGAAGGAACATACTGAACAGAACCATGTGTTGGGGCTAAATGCCTATTCATTAAAAGATATTCCATTATTTTTTCTGGATGATTCATTGCATCTGCTGAAATTAATTTTGGAATAGCTCTTGCAAAATAATTAAAAGAAAAACCATGATAAACTAAAATGTTAAACCCTTCAAATCCTTTTCTCTCAGAAATATTAATTAAACTAGGATTACTTACTAAAAAAATGTTATTAATATTATATAAAGGCCAAGCATATTTTTCATCAAATATTGGTTGAGGCTCCATTAATCTAACACCGTCGTGATTTCCAGGCGAAATTATAATTTGAATATCTTTCCTTATTAACTTTAATGCGTCTGCAAGACCTTGAAATTGCTTTTCTAAATCTGTAAATTCTAAATCCTTTTCTTGGTCAGGATAATTTCCAACACCTGTGACCACATCTCCTACAATAAAAAGATATTTTATTTTATTTACTTCTTCCAAATTTCCATCTTTTCCATTCAAATAATCAATAAATTTGAAAAATTCTTCTTTAAAAAATTTTTTACTTCCAAAATGTAAATCACTAATAAATAAAGCATACTCTTCTACAGGAGATTTCTTACGAATAGGTAAGTCTGAATCAGGATAAATTATTTCATTAACAAATAATACTTCTTTATTTCCTGAGCATTTAAAACACAAAACACTATCTAAAGATATATTTTCTACCAATTCTATTAAATTAGATTTTTCTTTACTAATTAATAATTTAATCCTTCCTGTTAAATCTTCTATTTCCAAAATAAAATTTTTATTTTTTGTCAAAGACTTATCCAAAACCATACCAATTAGAGAAACATTTTGCTTTTCTTTACTTAGCCTATTGATAGAAATTAAATTTTCAAATTTAACATTGTTTGAGAAATAATTTTTCATTTCATTAAACCTATTTCTAAAATAATTTATAAAATCTTTAACTCCAAAATCTTTACTAATAGAACTATATGAATTTAAAATTTTTACTTTGGATTGTTCTTTTTCTAAATTATTAATTAATTCCTTTTGCGAATGAATTTTAGCAGAAATTTCTAAATTTAACCCGAATTTTATTGTTAATTCTTTCAAAATTTCTTTATTTCGAGGGTCACTTAAAAAAAACTCTCTAAGGTTGTCTTTATTTGAATTTAAAACTTCTTTAGTAATAATATTTTTATTAGTTAAACTTTGAATTTGCTCAATAAACATTTTTACAGAAGAGAAATCTTCAGAATTGCTAAAAATTTCCAATAAATCTTTATCTAATAAAACTTTTTTTTCAATACAAAAATTTAATAATTCTTTTTTATCCATTTCATTTTAAATTCAAAAATCTAAGGAATTTTCTAAAATTTCTTTAACTTTTCCCAAAATATCCTTAGAAATTGCTAATTTTATTTCCCTCATTCTACCACCTCTTCCCTTCGAAATTACTCTTACATTAATAATCCCCAACATATCAAATTCCTGAATAATATCTGAAACTCTTCTTTGAGTCAAAATTTCAGACTTGTCTCTAATACATAAATCACGATAAAAATTATAAACATCTCCTGTAAAAAATGGTTCTTCTTTATTTTTTTCTGAAAGTTTAAATATAGAATACAAAACCAATTGAAATTGCTTAGGCTCTGATGCAACTATATCTAAAATTTTATCTTTTTCTATTTTGTTGTTTGCTTCATCGATATGTTTAAAAGAAATTTTTTTATCTCCAATTCTTTCAGCCAATTCTCCTGCAACCCTTAACAAATCCAGTGCTCTTCTTGCATCACCGTGTTCTCTAGCAGCATAAGCAGCACATTTTGCAATAACCCCCTCACTTAGAATATTTTCTCTAAATGCTTTTTCAGCTCGCTTATTTAAAATATCTTGAATTTGCAAGGCATTATAAGGCGGAAAAACAATTTCTTCTTCTGATAATGAACTTCTAACTCGGGGATCTAATTCATCTAAAAAAGTTAAATTATTACTTATCCCAACAATAGAAATTTGAGATTTAGATAATTCAGTATTTAATCTTGTTAAATTGTATAAAAAATTATTTGAAATTTTTTTAACAGTTTGATCAATTTCATCTAAAACTAAAATAACTGATTGCTTTTTTGAATCAATTAATTCTATAAAAGAGTTATAAACTGCTTGAGTTGGAAGCCCTGTTGATGGAACTTCTCCCCCTAATTTTTTAATAAGTTCTGCTAAAATTCTATATTCTGTATCAGATACTTTTTTTAATTTACAATTTAAATATTCTATCCTTAATTCAAAATTGGAATTCTTATTAAAACGCTTTAAAAGTTCGTCTTTTACAAATTGAATTGAAAGAGTTTTTCCAGTTCCAGTCTTTCCATATAAAAAAAGATTACTTGTTTTTTCTCCTCTTAAAATTGGAGCTAAAATAGATGCAATTTGCTTTATTTGTTCATCCCTGTGAATTATTGCTTCAGGTTTATAATTTGTTTGTAATAAAGATTTATCTTTAAAAATTAAATTTTTATCAAAAGATTCAAAAATTTTATCTAATTCATTTTTCATTTTATTTTTTTAATTAATATCTCTTTGCTTATTTCTTATTTTATACCCTACACGTATATTTCTTATGGAAAAACAAACTAATAAGAAAATACCAACGAAAAAAAGGAATGAATTATATAAAGGGTTATAACTACTTCTAAAGAAAGACGCCTAGATTTCTAGTGGAAAAGGCAAAAATAAAAAGCAATTAGATATCCTTTAATTTAAAAGAATAAAAATATATTCTAATTTAAAATAATTTATTATATTTCGAACTAAGATATAATTTATTATTAAAATTAAGAGGTATCTTATTCTCTTAATTTTAAATTAAAAGAAAGAATATATATACTACAAAATATATATTATAATATATATAATATAATATATAAATATTTATAAATGAAATATTTAAAAAAATAAATTTAAATTATTAAAAAAATAAATTCCAATAGAAATCAAAGGGTGAGGGACTACCCTCTTTTTAAAGTTAAAAGTATTAAATAATGTCTTCTTCAGAAACTATAATAAAATCTCCAATAGCAATAATTGCACTATATGGAATTAAATATTCATTTGAAGGAGTCTTTTCTAAATTAAGGTTTCTAGTGTAAATAGTAGCATCTTTTATAACTAAATTTATCAATTCTCCAGATTTTGTTTCAAAAGTAACATCTCGTACAAAACCTAATCTTTTACCTTCTTTTGTTACAACCATCTTACCAATGATTATTTTATAGGGTATTTTTTCTGTTTGCATAGTAAATATAAAATTAATTTGTTTATAAATTTATCTACACACAACAATATATTTAATATAATAAATTTTTATCTCTTTTTATTTGATTATTTTATCTTTTTAAAACACAAATATTTAAAAATCAAAATGGTTTGAAAGATTTATGAAATTAGCAGGTTTTAACTTCACAAAAATTGTGGGAGAACGATCTAATATAAAATTTGAAGAATTAAAAATAAATTCAACATTAGATTTAAAAGAAATAAAAGAAATTTCTTCTGATCTTATTAAAACAAAAGAAGATTTACTTGGAGTTCGTTTCTTCTATAGTATTGAATATTCTCAAAAGGTTGCAAAAATAGAATTTGAAGGAAATATTATAATTTCTTTAGACTCAAAGCAAGCTAAAGAGATTCTTAAAGAATGGGATGATAAAAAAGTAAAAAGTTCTTTTAAAGAAGCAATTTTTAATTTGATTTTAAATAAATGTAATATTAAAGCCTTACAATTAGAAGAAGAATTGGGTCTTCCTATACACTTTAAGTTGCCTTCTATAAAAATTGAAGAACCTAAAAAAGATTAATTTAATTTTTTAAAAAATTATATAAAGGATTATTTATTTCATCTTTTATGAAAATATCTTCTAAGAAAAAAGATAAAATTTTAGAACAAATTCTAGCTTACTTATTCTCTCAAAATCCAAAACCTATCTTTACAGCATATATTGCATTAGAAATAGCAAGAGATGAAGAATTCACAAAAAAACTTTTGTTAGAATTAAAACAAAAAAACTTAATTTCAGAAATAAAGAAAAATCCTTCTGGGCGAGATTATCTTAAAAGAGCCCGTTGGAAGTTAACAGAAGAAGCATATGTTCTTTATAAAAATATTCAAGAAGTTAAAAAGTAAAAGATATATTCCACTACATTAAATCTTTTAAACAGACAATCATTCTTTTTATGATGGATAATTTAAAAGAGGCGTTTAATAAAATTAAAGAAGATATTCTTTTTTTAAATAAAGAAATAATCATCTTAAAGAAATCCTTACAAGAAATATCTTTAGAGCTTAAGGAAATACCTTTAATATCTAGAAAAATATCTGATTTGGGATTACAAACACATATGCTTGAAAATAAGACAAATTCTATTTTAAAAAAGACAGATATTTTACCTTTTAAGCCTTTAGAAGGTAAATATTTGGGTATTTCCACAGGAAACAAGGGGGTTCCAACAGACAAACAGACAAACAGACAAACAGACAAACAAAGGGAATTAATGGGTATTTCAAGGGGTTTTTTACAAAAAGAGCCTCTTTTATTAAAGCAAGAGAAGATGTCTATTGATTCTGCAGCATATGTATTAGATTCACTAGAAGAACTTAAAAAAGAACTTAAAATCAAGTTTAAAAAATTAACAGATCAAGAAATGCTTGTTTTCTCGACAATTTATCAAATTGACGAAGAAAAAGGTTTTTGTGATTACAAAACACTTTCTTTAAAGATGAATCTAACTGAAAGTTCAATACGAGACTATGTGAGAAGATTAATATTAAAAGAAATGCCTATAAATAAGATTAAAGTTAATAATAAGGAAATTCACCTTCAAATATCTGAAAATCTTAAAAAAATTACCACCTTATCAACTATTTTGAAACTTAGAGAAGTATAAAATTTTGGCTTTTATCGTCGTGGATTTGTCTTTTTTTACTTTTTATTCTTTGAAAATTAATTTATTCGTTTAAACGAATAACTATAAAACTATTTTAAACGTTTATTTAACTCTCATTTTGTGATTCCGAAGTTCTTTTTTTTGAAAGTTAAAAATCTTTTTATCTCATTTTTTTGTTTTATGCTACATTTTATTGCTTTTCTTTAGGTTTTTTATTTAAATTAACTCTCACTTTTGATTTTTTTAAGAGTATTTCTTTCATATTTTCAGGTATAAACACTCTCTTTTTGCCATTTTGTTCTATTATTTCATCAATTAACCCCTCACTTTTTTGTTTTATTGAGTTTAATTGACCTCTAATTGTTGTTTTTTCTTTACTAAGCATTGAAGCAAGATCTTCATAACTGAGTTTTAATTCACTATTTAAAAGAATCCAAATTATTGCTTTTTCAGTTATTGAAAATTGTTTTAAATTTGGTGTTTGAACACCTGTTTGAACACCTGTTTGAACAGCATAAACACCTGTTTGTTTTTTTGACAAGCCTGAGGGTGTTTTAAACAGCCTGTTTGTTTTTAATTCATTCATTATTGAAATAACATTTTTTAAACTTTCTAATTCATTTTTTATATTCGATAAATTCTCTTTAATCTCGTTTATATCTCTTTTTTGCAAATCTTTTTCAGAATCAAGATGTTTAATCCAACCACTAACAGCAGAAATATCTTTTTTTACAGATTCAAAACTCTTTTTTGTATCTTCTTTAATCTGATTTATCTCTTTTTTTTGTTTAAATAATCCAAACATATATTTATTTGTAAGAAATACTTTAAAAATGTTTTCTTTTTAGACGGAAAATTTCATTGTTTTAATTCTAAAAGATATAATAAATGTTGATAAATTTTCCTTTTTTAAGAGCTTTTAAACACCTATAAACAGCCAAAAAACACCAAAAACAGCCTGTTTAAACAGCATTAAACATTTAAAAAATATTTTAAACACCTAAAAAAGTTTTTTTCTTTGCTTTAAACAGCTGTTTAAATTAAAGTTTTTTAAATATTTAATCGACGATAAACACCAAAAACAGCCTGTTTAAAAAATAAAAATCAAATGAATTTAGTGTGAATAAAGTTTACCTAAGTATAAACAATCTTTTTTTTATTATAACAATCTTTAAAAATAAACAATAATTCTTTGCAATATGAAGGTAGTTTATAATAAAATTCAAGAGCAATTAATCGAGGAATCTTTTTATTCTCGTTCAAGTCACCTTGATGAAAATTCAAAACTACCAACAGATAAGGTTTTTATTCTTAAAGAAAAGGAAATAGATAAAGGGAATTTATCTAAAAGTAGCCTTCAAGTAGTTTGGAATAAAAGAGATTTAATTGAAAAAATCTTAGATAGAAAAATGGAATGAGAAAATTTCAATTATTAATTCCCAAAAAATATTATGTAATAACGAACTTAACCTAAGTGCACAAAATAATGGCCTTATAATTGTTGAATTTTTAAATATAAATACTTAAATAATCTTAAAAAATTAAAATAGAATGGTTAAACCAGGAGAATATAAAGTAGAAACAAAATTTCATCCTATGGGAAGATTGGTATATGATTTAATTCTGAAATGCCCTTTTGATAAATTTCCATTAAATTATGCTTCAGAATTTCCAGATCTGTCTGGTTGGATTTGTTCTAGCCCTAATTGCAGATTATCTTATGGATTGACCTTTGATCAAAATCAAATAAACTTTGAAGCTAAAAAATATGTTGAAAAATGGAAACAAGAATTGTTAAAGAATAAACAAGAAAAAGAGAAGTTATTAAGAAACCTAGAAAAAGCAGAGCAAGTAGGCTTAATAGAGAGAAATTTCTGCTTAAAAATTCGTTATTCTGAGTAAAACTTAATTTATACACAAAAACTTCGTACAATATACCTTATGCGAACTCAATAAAAATAAGCAATTCGTGCACAAAGCTAACCTAAATTAAAAGGAATCTAATAGGGCTCTAGATTGGTCTTTTAAAATATTCACAGTAGCTGGAAGAGCAACCAAGATACCTAAAATTAAGTAAATCCAATTCTTGGATAGTGCATTATTTTTAAATTTTTTAGAAAAATGTTTAGTCATCTTTATCTAAAAACTAGGAAAAAAGGGTATAAAAACCTATCTTTTTTAATCAAAAACCTTGTAAGCCCATTTATAATACTCATACTTGTCATGGCTTAAATCTCTAAAATAAAATAATTCTTCATCATTATGATAAAGATACTTTCTTAAGTCATAAGTTCTCAAGTTTCCTTCATAGTCTTCAAAATAAAATCTCACTGTAAAATAACCTTCTGAGCCATAATTATAAACATAAACCTTATAAGTGTCTGTATAAATTCCTAAAGAATATTCTTTTGTGTGTTTTCCTGTAGAATCATAATTTTGTTCATGATTTTGGGTATTAAAAGGATCCCACTTACTCCAGTCATTTACAAAGTAAAATTCTTTAGGTTCATAGTTTGAAGCTTGAAAATTTCTTGATTTTTCAGAAACATAATAAGTTTTAGAATTATCTATTGAATTATAAGAATCTGAAATTGTATTAATTGTTGTTGGGTTTTTAGAATGCCCAATATTAAAGCCTATAAGAATTGCAATTAAAATTAAAACAAAAACCATCATGCCAAGAATAATTTTAATTAAATTCTCTTTTTCCATAAATTAATAAATTATTTTTAGTTTTTAAGAATTATTGTGATAAAAAAATACAAAAAAGAAAAAAATTATTTAGCTTAATCTCTTTTTTTAAAAGATTTCTTAGGTTGTTCAGGTTCTTCACTTTTAGGAGTAGCTTCTCTTACTTGCAATGGTCTTCCTTCTGCATCTTTTCCATTCATTTCTTTAATGGCTTTTTGAGCAGATTCGTCTTTTGCAAAGGTAATAAAACCAAAACCTTTTGATCTACCATTAAATCGGTCTGCAACAACTAGTGCTTCTTGAATTTCACCAAATTTTTCAAATAAGCTAGTCAAGTCTTTAAATCCGTATCTAAAAGGTAGATTTCCCACATATATTTTTTTAGCCATAATTCCTCCGTTCTTCTATCTACCAAAAGAATTTATCTTTTGTATTTTTAATATGTAAATATATTTTATAAAATTAACCTTTTCAGTAGAAGTATAAGAAAATATTTAAGCAAGTTCGCACAATTTATTGAATGAACAATGAAGAATTTCTTAAAAAATTAGAAGTTGAATTAAAAATTTCAAAAAATTCAGAATATACCTTGAGAAATTATATTTTTTCAAACGAAAAGTTTTTAGATTCTGTAAAAAAACCATTGGAATCTATTAATGAAGACGATGTAAAAATATATCTTTCAGAAAAATTAAGTTCAAAATCTTCGACATCTATAATTCTTTTTCTTTCAGCAATAAAATATTCTTTTTCAAATATTTTAAAAAAAGATATCACATTAGGAATTAAAAGACCAAAAAAAGAAAAAATTCTTCCCGAAGTTTTGACAAAAGAAGAAGTAAAAACCTTAATTAATTCTATTGAAAATAAAAAATCTAAATTAATGATATCTTTAATGTATGCTACTGGAATGAGGGTTTCAGAATTAATTAATTTAAAAATTAATGATTTGGAATTTGAAGAAAAAATTTGTCATATACGGCAGGCAAAAGGAAAAAAAGATAGAATTGTTAATCTTCCAAATCAATTATTTGTTAAATTGGAAAAATATGCAGATAAACAGCGTTTATTAAAATCAGAATATTTCTTTTCTGGAAAAAATGGAAAAATGACTTCGAGAAATCTTCAGAAAATAGTTTCAAAAGCTGCAAAAAAAGCAGGAATAAAAAAGAGTGTTCATTGTCATACATTAAGGCATAGTTTCGCAACGCATTTGTTAGAAAATGGTGTTGATATAAGATTAATTCAAACACTTCTCGGGCACAGCAATTTAAACACAACTCAATTATATACTCATGTTTCAAAAGAGCAAATAAAAAATGTTAAAAGTCCAATTGACTCTTTAATGAAGTAAAATGGAAGAATTAGAAAAACTTAAACAAGAGAATTTTGAATTAAAAAAAGAAATAGAAAAATTAAAAAATTTATTAAATAATCGAGGGAAAACTCAAAAATCAGGAATGATAAAAAAAGCAAGTTCAGGAAAAGTTATGTCAAAACCTGCTTTTGGATATAAAATAGAATTCGGAAAATTAATAAAAGATAGTGAAAACGCAAAAAAAGTTCAAGAAATATTCTCTGAATTTTTAATTAATGATATAAGTTTGAATAAATTATCTAAGAAATACAATTTTTCAGTTAATGGTTTGAAAAAAATTTTAACTAATTTTACATACATTGGAAAAATAAAATTTGATAATTCAGTTCATGAAGGAACCCATGAGCCAATAATTTCATCAACAGATTTTAATCATGTTCAAGATAAATTAGAAAAAATGCTTAAGAAGAATTGATTATTTACTCTCTTATTCTAAAGCCAAATCCACTTGTTTGATCTGTGCAGGGAACTCTTAACAAACTGAGGGATCTAGAATGATACTTCTTTTCAACTTTTTTAAAATCCTTTTCTGATATTAATTTATAGTTCTGTAGTTCTTTCAAGGAAATTCTTTTATGCTTTTTTTCTAAAATATTTTCCACAGAGATAATGTCTTCTGTAGTTTTTGCTTCCAGAGATATTTTTTGAAATTGTATAATTTCCCCTTCATAATAATTGTGTTGAAAATATTTTCCTTTAAGAGATTGTTCAAGTAATTCATACATTGTTTCTTCCATAAAAAATTCATTAATTAATTCCTTTTAAAGATTATTGTTCTAAAAAATAACCATTTCAGATTAAATGTTATATATACTGAAAAATAATAAACTTGAGTTGCCCATGATTGTGAAATATCTATCATTTCTCTAATCTTTTTTCCAGAAATTAAAACCCCAAGCCAATTAATAATAAAGAAAATGCTTAAGAAGAATTAAAAGTCTTGAATAAAATTTAAGTCTGGAAATCTTTTAGATAAATTCTCATGGAAAATTTTTGATTCTTCTTGTGTTGGTAATCTCTCATCTTCGTCGGGTATTAAATCCTGACAAATTTTTATTTCCAAATTTTTATTCTCTTTTGAGAGTTTATTTAATTCAAAATCTAGGTGAAAATATTTTTCGTTTAAATTATTTGAAAGAAATCCACCACCGCCTGTTGTAGGAGGTTTAAAAAAATAATAAAAGTATCTTTTTTCTGAAATTGACGCAAATAGCCTTAATTTATAATCTTCTTCCATAAATCTTTCATTAATTAATTCCTTTTAAAGATTGTTGTTCTAAAAAATAACTATTTTAGATTAAAGGCGTTGCTTTTCAAATCAGAAAATGGGAAAGGCCTATTGTTTGTTTTGAATGTTATATACACTGAAAAATAATAAACTTGAGTTGCCCATGATTGTGAAATATCTATCATTTCTCTAATCTTTTTTCCAGAAATTAAAACCCAAAGCCAATTAATAATAAAGAAAATTGCAACAAGATACATCCAAACATAGAGAATTATTCCTGAAACAATTAAAACAACAATTCTCATTAATGCTTCTTTTCTTTCGAGTTCAACCTCTTTTTTTTCTTTCATTTTATCTATAAGATGTTTGCCTCTTTGCTCTTGCTTTTGAATCTCCTGGTTTATAGGCTTCTTTTCTTCGAACATCTGCAACAAGAATATTTCTATCATAATCTAAATATGTTTTTTCAAGCTCACGCGAATTTGAAAATTTTAAAATCCCTCTAGCTAAAGCTAATCTTGCAGCTTCTATTTGTCCTTTTTCTCCGCCACCATGAACATTTATTTTTGCATTGAATTCTATTTTTCCTAAAATTTGTTCAGCGATTCTTATTGGTTCTGCAATCCTTAATCTGTTAAAAATATCAAATCCAAGATAACTTTTATTATTGATTAAAACTTTTCCATTTCCTGGATAAATTGTTGCTTTTGCAACTGCAGTTTTTCTTTTTCCAGAACTATATACTTTATTTGTTTCTGTCATTTTAATTAAATTTAGAAAGTTTTTCAACTTCTATATATTTTGGTTTAATTTCTTTTTTCATTCCAAAGAATTTTTTACCTTCAAATTCTTTTGGAATATTATCATAGCATCTTAATTTTTTCCAAGCAATTCTTCCTCTTCCTTCTCTATAATCTGGCAACATTCCTCTTATTGTTCTTTTAACAATTTTATAATTTAATCTAGAGTGTTTTGGTCCTTTTTGGCTTGAACCAATTCTTGATCTTTTTTGTAAAAATTCTTCTTGAATATTTTTTTTATTTCCAGTAATAATTATTTTGCTACAATTTAATATAATTATATCTTCTCCTTTTAGCAATTCTTTAGCTGTGAAACTTGCTAATCTTCCCATTGCAATATCTTTTCCGTCAATAATTTTCATTTTAAAATTTTAACTCCTTTTGCATCTTTATTTTCTTTAATTTCATCTTTTAATAATTTTAATTCGCAATTAGCTTTTAACAACTTTTCCTTTGCTTTGTCTGAAAAATTTAAAGCACAAATTCGGATTTTTTTAGTTATTTCTCCGACAGATAAAACCTTTCCTGGAATTGCAATTATTTCACCTGGTTTTGAATTTTTATCAATGTAATCTAAATTAATTTCAGATTTTTTTCTTGTTGGTCCAGAAAGAATAGAAGCAATTTCAATCCATTTTGAATTTTTTTTAGCTAAAATTATTGTTTCAACTAATTCTGGATTTTTCTTTTTAGACAATTGTTTTTGAATTTGTGTTTTTGATTTTTGCATTTTGTTTAAATTGAGTTAAATTTACGAGAAGAATTTATCTTCCCGCTAACGCCAAATTTCTTTAACTCGCGGTGTTTATTCTTTTTTCAGTTTTTAATGGTTTATAAATCATTTGGTTTTAAAAAATGTGGATGTTAGGATTCGAACCTAAGTAGGCACTAAGCCAACAGATTTTGAGTCTGTCCCGTTTGACCACTCCGGCACATCCACTTCTTTAATTAGAGAATTTTTATGTTATATAAAAATTGTGGTTTACACTTTCTTAAGCATTTTTATAATAAATCTTTAAAATTCGTTTGAAATACAAAGCTTTATAAATAAATTTAATTTATTTAATTCATGGAAAATAAAGGGTTTTTCAATAAAGAAATAGGGAATTTCACTTTTAAATCTCCAGAAATACCCAAAATAAGTGAAATACCTGAAATTGCCCAAAATTCCATAAAAGACCCCCTTTTTTACGATTTAGGTAAAGAAAGAATAGAATCTCTTAAAAAAGCAATTTCAGAAATAAAAATTTTAATTAAAGAAAGAGAAAAGTTAAGTAAAGACACTTTTAACGAAGGTGAAAAACTTAAAACAGAAATAAATAATTTTATTCTTGAAAACGAAAATGCAAACATTGCATTAAATTCTGTTTCTACAAATGAATTACTTAGAGAAAAAAACGAATTAAGGTCTAAAAAAATTACAATTTCTGAATCTCAATTAAAAGAAAAAATTGATTGCTGGAAAGACGTTGCAGTGCTTAAAAAAGAATTAAGAGAACTTGAAATAGAACTTTCAGAAAAAGAAAATAGGATAATTGCATTAAATAAAATTCTCGAATCTAATTAATAAAAATGAAAAGACTTCTTAGTATAGAAGAGTTAAGCACAAAATTAAAACCTTTATTCGGAGAAAAAATTGATCAATTATATTTTAAATATTTAACTTCAAATTCTAACGAAGAAAAAATAGAAATTTTGCAATTATTGACGGCATTATATCAAAAAAATCTTTCAAATTTACTCGATACAAAAATTTTGTTAGAACCGCCTCCAAAAGAATTAGTTACAGGAGAATACACTCTTGGAAATGTAGTTTATAATGAAAAAGAACTATATCCCTTTAATTTAAGAGAGCAAGATTGGTCAAGACACATTTGTGTTACAGGTATGTCTGGTAGTGGAAAAACAAATTTAGCATTGAATATTCTTTCAGATTTTATAAAAAAATCAAAGCCATTCTTAGTTTTTGATTGGAAAAAAAGTTTTCGACCGTTGGTAAATAAAGATCCTTCATTAATGATTTTTACAGTCGGAAACGAATCTGTAAATAATTTTTTCAAATTAAACATAAACCGACCACCAAAAGATGTTTCACCAAAAGAATGGATAAATGTTTTGTGTGATCTATTAACAGAAAGTTTTGCAGTTTCATTCGGAGTTCACAAAGTTTTATTAGAAACATTAGATGAAATTTTTGAAAAATGGGGAGTTTATTCTGGTTTTAATCATTATCCAAATTGGGAGCATGTTAAAAAAATGCTTGAAATAAAAGCAAGAGAGGCAAAAAAAAGAGAATCTGCATGGTATGAAAGTGCTTTAAGAATTGCATCTGTTTTAACTTTTGGAAGTTTTGGAAAAGTTATAAACTACGACGGAAAAAAAAGTCTTTCAGTTGAAGATTTGTTTGATAAAAGAGTTATTCTTGAATTAAATTCTTTGGGAAATATTGAGAAAAAATTCTTTTGTGAATATCTTTTAACTTATATTTACAAATTAAAAAAAGCAAATCAATTCAAAGATGAATTAAACTTTAATTATGCAATTTTAGTTGATGAAGCACACAATATTTTCTTGAAAAATAAAACAAATTTCTTATCTGAATCTGTTACAGACATGGTTTACAGAGAAATGAGGGAATATGGAATAAGTTTAATTTGTTTAGACCAGCACATTTCTAAAATAAGTGATACTGTTAAGGGAAATTCTGCTTGTCATATAGCATTTCAACAACAACTTCCTGAGGACATTTATGATATTAGTTCTTTAATGCAAATGTTTGACAGAAAAGAAATTTTTTCAAAAATTCCTGTTGGATATTCTATTGTGAAACTTGCTGAAAGATATAATTCCTCTTTTTTAATTAAAGTTCCGTTATTTGATTTTTCTGGTGCAGAAGTAGGTGATGAAAAAATAAAATCAAGAATGGATTTTAAATTACTTGAAAATGAAATTGAAGAATCAGATAAAGAATTTAAAAAAGAAATAACTTTTCCTTCAATAAAAAATGCAATAAAACCCGGACTAACCTTGAAGAAATCAAAAAAAAGAATTATCTTAGATAAGGAAGATTTAGAAGTTCCTTTAGAAGTTCAAGATTTTAAGAGAAAAATTGAAAATATTAAAGAGGAATATGCTGGTTTAACTCCTGTTCAAAAAGAATTATTTTTATTTATTCAATCAAAATTAGATTCAGGACGTGAATTAAAAGATATTGAAAATTTGCTTGAGCAAGGGCTTTCAGAAAAACTTTATAGTTTTTCAGATGTATTAACTGCAATTAATTATGCAATGGAGCAAAGATTAAAACTTCCTTCAAAATCTTTAACTTTCCAAAATAAAAATAATTTAGAACTTGTTTCAAATCAATTAAAACATTCTTCTGAAAATTTACCTGACGATGAGAAAAAGTTTGTTGAATTTTTAAGAAAAAATCCAAACAATGAATTAAATACAACTTCAATATATTCTTCAATGGGTTTTTCAACAAGAAAAGGAAATGTTATTAAAAAAAGGTTAATTGAAAAAAATCTTATAAAAGTTCAAGAACAAAGGACAACAAAAGGCTGGCAAAAATTCATAAGATTAGCTTAGCTTATTTTTGTTTATAGATTATGTTACTTTTATGCAATAGTTACAAATAGAAACATTTATAAATTGATTATTCCCTATAAAATAGAAAAAATCATATTCAAAAAACTAAACAAAAAAAACATATTTCAAAAATTACAAAAGAAACAAAAAACCGAGAATAAAACACAGAATAAATAAGATAAATAAAATTAAATTTTATCTTGCATTTATTCAAAAATTTTATTCAAAGTTAATAAATTTCTTAAGTAAAAAAATGAAATACCTTTTTCAAAATCGTTTTAGGTTTTGAAAAACAAGTGAAAAACCGCAAAAGGCTTTTCATGAGAATTATTCTTCATAGAAATATCAACTAGAACTTAAGTGAAATACCTCAATTTCTAAGATATTTCATCAAATAAATTTCAAAAAAAATTCAAAAAATAATATGAAATACCCTAATTCAATTAAAAAAAGGTATTTCACACAAAATAATTTTTAATATTAACAATTTAAAACTTTAATCATGGAAACAGCAACTTTTTTTCTTTTAATCGGAGCGATAGTTTTCATTTTTTTAGGAGCAATTTTACTTGTCGCTTCTTCAAAAAAAGAAACCTACCATTTTCCCTGGCTGTCTGTAGCATGCCTAATCGTGGCTTTTGCATTTTGTTTAGCCGCCCTCATCGTGCAAAACTCGGCCGGCGTTCATCCAGCGAACTAACTTGCAGGAATTTTAACATCTTTTTAAAACAATGGAACAAATAACTTTAATCATACTCGGAGCAGGACTTTCCTGTTTAGGAGTATTAAATTTATTTGATTACAAACATAGAGTAAACAGATCTTCCATTCTTGGAATGGGATGGGGTTTAGCTATGTTTATTTTAGGGATTTGTATCCTTAAATAATCAAATAGAAATCTGCTAATTTTGGATTAGCCGAGTTGATGCATATCTTGGGAACAGAAGCATCAAATTCTTTTTTATCTTTTCTTGCCTGCACTTCGTCGATGGATAAGAAGTTCGATTCTTCTTGCAGGCACAATTCAGTGTTAAAAAATTCAAAAACAATTTCGACAAAGCGGAAGGCGGTTTTGTCAAATTAATTAAAAACAAACCCTTAAAAAAAAGTGCCATAAGGAGGCGCTAGCCGAATGTATCATGAAAAATTTAAATGGAAAAAGTTTTGATGAACCTGAGGAAGAAAGACTGGTAAATCCCAAAGTTTATCAGGCAAAACCCGAACGGGTTTTTACATATCCCGAAGGGACTTTTGGGAGGTTGTGTGAAGAACAACACTGCAATCCTGATATTCTAATCTCTTCAGAGACAAAAATATCTCTATTTTCAAAAGTAGGTAATCCGGGGTATCGAATGTATACCTACAAAATTGAAAACAATGAAACAGACGCGTTGAGCGTCTACGAACCATGGGCGAGAATTGAGCTCAAAAAAGATTTTTTCCTTGAAAGGAAAAATCATGCCAAGGAATGTGGCCGGATTGCAAAAGAGCTTGGACTTCCGTTTGAATTAATTCTGGCTGTCGGCATTGAGCCAGAAAAACGCCAGGCTCTTCTCCAGTTGAAAGAAAAAGCCGAATGGTTCAGGGAACTGATCCACGAGCTGAAGGAATGCGGAATTAATAAGAGGAAAATGTCTATTCTCGATCTCATCGGGAGAGAGACATACGACTCTTTGGATGTCGAAGGTATGGGGCAAAAAAATTCCTCGACAATTGCCCAATTTCTCACAAGGGGAATAACCATCGAGGGTTATTCTAAAAAATAATAATTAACTCGGCAGAAATAAGGCACTGCAATGAGACAAAATATTAACTATTAATTGGATAGGGACATGCTATCCATTTTATTTTAATTCATTATAGCTCAGTTGGTAGAGCATCTGATTTTATTCAGAAGGTCATAGGTTCGAATCCTATTAATGGAACAATGTTCTCTTTTGAACATTTTAGCTTCATCCCTTGAAGCTTGCTCATACATGAGCATTTCGTTTCTCAATTTCTTTGAGAGACAAACATTTTTCTTTTTTTAATCTGATTATCATGTTTTTTTAATCAGGTTTCATTCGCTGAAATTTCCTTCAGCAAACATTTTCCAAAAACTCTTTAGATTTCAGAGCCAAAACAAAATCAATTTGTTATTTTATTTATTTTCAGTTATTATTTATTTTTAATTATTTTTCAAATTAATTACTTTATTAGTATTTAGTTAAGTTCTTTTTATTTCAATTATTTTCTTATCATTATTTTATTTTTCTTTTCGTCATTTCGTTCTGAAGTGACAAACATTTTTCTTAGTTTTCTTTTTAGTTGCTCTTTTTCATTAATTTATTTTGAGCAACTTTCTTCGGCTAATTCCAGCCAAACATTTTCCCTTTTAATTTTTCTTCTGAATTTTTTTTAAACAAATATTAACAATTTAATTTCAAAACGTCATGAAAAATTTAATTTCAAAAAATTGTTCATCGATTCTGCCGTTCTTTCTGATTGCATTAATTGCTATCTTTGCATTTTGCTGTGCAAGACCAGTGAATGCTCAATCCACGTGGGATTGTGAAAGGTATTCAGATCCCTTTTCATTCAACGTCAAACAAGTCAATAGTTCAATTTGGATTTTGAGTTATTCGATTAAGAATGATTCAATTATGACATTCAACCATGCCGGCGTGACCTCTTTGGAGTTGACTTCAAATGATATAATTCTTGATTCCATTGAGGTTGTCTTTGTGTCAAAATTTCCTTTTTCAAGTACACAAATTCAAGCCAGTCTTAAAAAAGTTTATTTTGAAAATTCCCCACAATTAGTGAGGCAAGATGTTATTTTCAAAACTTTTCCGAAGTGGCCAGACAAGAAAATAGAAACGTTTTACATTTACTGCAAAAAAGAAGGAAATAAAGTAACTTTCTATGATGAATTGGTATTTACTAAAACCAAATCAAATTGGCTTTGGCCGACAGCGTGCGTTATAGTTTTAATTGGGTTTTTTTTAATTGATGCAATTCAAAAGATTGGGGAAAGAAGAAATTATCTCAAAAATGAAAGCAGGGTAGAAAAGTTTTTTTCAGGATTTTTTGCAAATACTTTTTGCAGTTTTGGAGAAGTAATTTTCATCCTTATATTAATTATATTATTTCTTTTTAAGATAATGTCCCTAGTAGAAGATTATTCTTTAGATAAAATTGGAATAATCTTTTATCTGTCTCTGATTTTCTTGTTCTTTCTCGGAAAATTTATTCTTTACAAAATCTTTTTCCGAGGAATTAAAAAATACTAACTTCTTTTAAGGGCAAGTTAAAGAAAAGGATTTTCTACGTTTTGCCTTTTTAGATTAGAGATAGCAATCTAATACTTGCCCTTATTTTCAAAACTTTTTTTCAAAATTAATTCACCAATTCAAAATTTTAAACGCCATGAAAAATTTAATTTCTTTACTTAAAAAAGTAGGAGTCTTTAAAGCAATCGGAATTTCTGCTTTAATTGGCTTTATTTTGGTAATAATTTTTCTTGTGCTATTACCAAAAAATTCAAATTCACAAGAAATTTCTTCTCCTGAAAAATGGAAGATTAATTCCATAAATTTTGTCGCTGGCGAAACACCCTTGACAAAAGGAATTACTTTAAGCCCAGTTTTTTCAAAAGGTAAATCAACAATAATGATAGATCTAAACCAGGAATTAGGAGAACTTATGTTTTTTTATTCTCCTAAAAAATGGTGTTCCATCGGGCCATCAGTAGGGTTCTTCAAGAATACATCTTGGGTAGGACCAATTGCTTCATTAAACATTTTTAATGGACATGTTACAACTCTTAACTGGGTGGGATGGAGTTTTGGAAACCCTGAAGCAATCGGAGGAGGAACTACAAATTCCAACGTTGATTTCTTGTTTTCCTTTCACCAGGTTTCTGTCAATTACTTCGGTGTAGAAGGTTATTATATTCTGCAACACTACCAAAAAAATTTTCCCGGGCACATTGTAGGGGTTAAGTATACTTTTGCCCTCGGAGATAATTTTTCCCTTTTCGGAGGTTATGCTTATATGTTCCGAGCAGATAAATCCCTTTGGTCCGCAGGTTTCATTTTGTTATTTCCAGAAAAATAAACCATGAAAGCAAATTTCAAATTAAAAGTTCCCGGTCCATTCACAATTGTAGAATGGATTTTCATCATGATGATTGTATTGGCAATCGGAACTTGTTCCAGAACCAATGCTCAAACTTCTCAAAATTTCTTCAAGATAAATGTTCATGTTCAAGTTGTTTCAGACGAGCAATCTGAAACAAGTAAAAAGTTCAGAACATTTTACCAAGAGGAATTTTATTTTAATCATAAATTTTCTTCGAATTTAGCTTTCACAAGTTTTGCAACAGTTAGAAATGATCGGGGTGAAATTTATTCTGGATTAGAGTACTCACCAAAAGAATGGATAACTTTTGGTTTGAGTGCTGGTCTAGATGTTGCAAAAGAAGCTGGTTCATCGTCAGCAACTTTGAGAACTGCAACATCTGTTTCCCTCAAGCCAGTAGAACAATTTGAATTCAAAGGAATTTTTGAATATAGCTCTGAGGATTACTGGTTTTTGATTGAGCCAAAATACAATGGAAAGAAATTTTCATTGAGTTTGATTGCCCGTCGATATCATGGTGTCGGGTTTTCATTTTATTGGCCGATTGCCAAGGGTAATCTGACTTTATGGTACTATGCGGGATATCTTCAAGGAAAATTCCTCGGAGGTGATGATAACCCACGAGCCTCTTCAGCCTTAGGGTTGAAAGTTAATTTTTAATTTACTTAATACTAATTTAATTTTTAAAACAATGGAAAATTTTCTTGAAAACAAATCAGTTGCAAAAATCTGCTTGATTCTTGCAATTATCATCATGGTGATTCTGTCTCTCTCGCCAATAGATGCAAAGTCTCAAGTGATTGTTAATGACGCTGATTCAAGTGTTGTCCTTGACATTCAGAGCACCTCTGGCGGTATTCTCATTTCCCGGATGACAGAAGCTCAACGTGACAGCATCTCAGAACCAGCGAATGGTTTGCTGATTTATCAAACAACCGTTCCAATGGGTTTTTATTTTTGGGACGGAGTCCAGTGGAACAGGCTCGTAAGTGAAAATGCAGAAGGTATCATACAATATGGTGAGGCAGAATTTTCTGGAGAGCCTTCCCAGGAATTATTTGAAAGTGTTTTTGGTATCAGACAATTTCATTTTCATTTCACTCTGCTAAGCACAAATCAGAATAAAGTCTTCACTGGCGCCTACATTACTGGGCATGGGTTTTTCTATGAAAAACTCAAGCAATAACAACTACAACCCTTAATTGGGATTCTGCATTTCTAAATTTCTTTGGCATTATTAAAGAAATTAAATTCTCAAAATGTTTATTAATCATCAAATTTCAAAATGTCATGGCAAAAAAGAATTTTGCAACCAGAATCATCTTAGAAAATGATGGAGTTTCTAAAGATGAAGAAATTCCTCTCAAAGCCAAAATGAAAAATATACATAAAACCTACCATCCACTAAAAGGGATGAAAGGAAAAAAAGCAGAATAAAACCCATCAGCAACGCAAAAGGCAGGAACTTTTAATCTAAATTAACTAATGGTTTTTGATGAATCTCTATCTTCCCCTGCCTTTTTAATTTGAAAACAATTTATGTCAAAATATTAATTCAAAACTTTTAATTTCAAAACGTCATGAAAACAAAAGAGAACAATTTTCTGTTTTGGGGAGTTGTGATTGTTTTTTTAGTAACGATCATATCCCTGGTCTTAATGTTTGTTTCTATAATTTCAAAAGCAAATAAAAAAGATTTAGAAACAAAATCTTCCAACACTTCAAACGTTGTTTTTGTGGAGAATTCTGATTCTTCAATAATAATAAACGCAGAAGTTATCATCTCAGAATTCAACGGAATTTCTGATTCCGTTGATTACCAAACCAGCGAGGATTTTATAGATATTTCCTTAGCAATAGAACAATATTATCCTTGCTCAGATACTACTCTCTGTGACAGCCTGAGACAAAATTTTATTGACGAGCTTAGAAAAATTTCAGATGTTAATGTCCTTGAAATTTTTCTCGAGACAATCAATAGGGTTTTCATCAACACAGACTTTTCAAAAACCGATGACATTAAATCATTAATTACTCAGAGAGTTAATGATTTATACGCCCTTGAATCATATCAAGAACTCAAAAAATAATTTTCAAAACTTTTTTCAAAACAATTTAAATTAAATGTCATGGAAAAATTTGGTATTTATTTAGTATGGATGCTGATACTTCTTGTATTTGCGTTCTTAAATCGCACCATCCTGTATTATGGAGCAATCTGTCCAGCCGTCAGTGGAAGACCTGTTGCTGACTTAAGACCTTGGAGAATATTCTCTTGGGTTTTCGGAGGAATTTCCTTTATTGTTTACAATTTTCTTTTGTTAGTTCCAATCGACAGCGAGTTTAAAGATTTCTTCAAACCAGTGTGCCTGATTTTTGCTGGAACCTGTGTTCTGGCATTAATTCTTTTTGCCCTGCTAAGTTCTGATGCAATTTTGATGACTATCCGTCGGAGATTTAATCTCGTTGGAATTGCGTTAGGAATTGTCTTGTGCCTAACGCTTTCATTCTTCCTGTTATAACATTCATTGCATTATGTATCTCTTGAAGATTATAATGCATTTCTTTGATTTCAATTACTCAATTTAATTTGAGACAAAATATTTTTCACAAATTTCTATTTATTAATTCAAAAATTTTTACCATGAAAAAAATCGTTTTTTTATTCGGAATTTTCTTCCTTTTTTTAGGAAGTATCTTTTCCCAAGACATCATCTATAAAAGAGATGGGTCCAGAATTCAATCAGTGGTTTTGAAAATCACTGAGACGTCGATAGAATATCAATATTTCAATCAACCCGACGGGCCTGTGCGAGTACTCTCTCTAAAAGATGTGTATATGGTCAGGTACAACGACGGAACAGAAGAACAATTCACATCTGAAGTTCCTGAAGTTCAACCTGAACCTGAGGCTGTTTCCACCACATCTATTATGCCGACGACAACAATCAGTCAACCTGTTTCAACAGAACCAATTCAGCCACCAGTTACAACCAAACAAAAATCATCTGGAAAATTCTCCCTCAATGCTGGAGGGTTTCTCCATATGTATTACAACGAGGAAATGTCCTCGACATTTGGCACCATGCCTTTGTTCGGCTTGGGTCTTGGCGTGGACATGGATAATATATTTTTCACGCTGAGATATAATACTGGCTCTGTGAAGTATGATGAGGATAACTGGACATTAAAGCATTCCCAGTTGGACTTGCTGTTCGATTTAAAGTGGTATAAATCACAGGGAAGCAAAGCCCAAGTATATTCTGGAATTGGGCTTTCTCTTAATACATTGAAAGATGAAGGTCCAGACAACGAGAAAGAAAAAGGAACAGGTGCAGGGGTTTTGCTCGAGCTTGGCTTTGATATCTTACTTGCAAATAATTTATATTTGTTTGTCACGGCAACATCTGTGATAGGGAATGTAAATATTTACGAAGAGAAAGTTAACATCAGCGGAGAACGACTCGGAGTCGGGCTCAAGGTTAACTTTGATTAACTTTTAAATTTTCAAAAAATCCTTAATCGAAATTCTAAAATTAGTTTGAAGAAAAGAGCATAACTGTGAGTGTATGCTTTTAAATTTTCAAAATGTCTAATAACAAATTTTTTAACAATGGAAACAAAAACAAAAAAAATCACATGGTGGGACGTAGCATTTGTCGCCATCGTGGTGACTTTGGTGGGGTTTGTACTTTGGGTTTGTCTCACACCGCCGCCCAACAAAATAACCGACGAGAGAGCCCAACAAACCCAAGATTCACTCTCAAACCAGTATCGATTTGAGTGTAACTTAATTTCTTTCAACTCAGAACCAGTTCCGGCCTTTTTTGAATGGTTGGAATTGCAAGGAGAGGGATACACTCCAGTAGGTAATAATCCGGTTCTGGTACCCATACGTTCAGGACAGGAAATGATTTATTCGTATGAAGGTAAAATGTATAAAGGCATTTTACCAAACACAACCTACTTCATGTGGGAGCCAGCTTCAGGTATGGAATTCAAATGTCTCTCCAGAAATGGAGCAATTATATCCATAACTCCTTATGAAACAGGTGAGCCAGTCCAGTATTTTATCCGTCGATACAATGAATTCTGGAGTTTCGAGGAATTAAAAATTCGTAATTATCGTTATTCATTGAACATCACCGCAATTTATCCTTGGGGAGAAATTCTCATCGATAACTACGAAGATCTGTTGATGAATTCTTCTGTAAAAAGGTTTCGCTCCTGGGGACCTGCTTATGAAGTTCAGGTCGGGCAAGCTGAGTTAAATGGGTGGGAAGATTTTTTCCTCGTCAGTCAGGATGGGAAAGCATGGCTTACCCGCGAACAAGAGCAACGACGACGTGAAAGTCAGTTCATACATAACGTCGGACCTGGAGGTTTTATACTTCCATAATTCCCCCAATTATTAAACCCAAAATGTGAAGTTGACAAGAATGTGACTTGATGTGCACATTTTTTCTTTTGAACAAATTATTAATTTAAAAAAGAAAGGAGGAAAAAATAATTAAGAGTGTTGGTATGAACATAACCTTATTTTTAAGGTGTATGTAAAATTATAATTATTCACCTAAATTTTAAATCATCATGAAAAAGATTCTTTTTATTTTCTTTGGACTACTCTTTGCGAGTAGTCTTTTTGCAATCGAACCGACAGTACCTGCTACCAGCACCGGCGAGAATTCCCCGACGATTTTCACTGCTGAGCAGAAAGCTGAAGCCATCAACGCTTTCGTGACCAGTGGAAGCATGGAAATGGCTATTCCCGGATTGCCTGATGCACCGCCGCCGGTGAGGTATGAGAACATCTTAGGTTTTGAAGTAACCGCATGTAACTCCATGCACATTGCGTATGGGGTGACCGGGGGTAATGAAGAACCTGCTTTTTGGGTTTACCCATGGGGAGGAACCGTTAGAGTAGAAAAAACAGTTTGGCCCCAAGCAGGACAGCAAGTTTGGGTAAAAGTATTATCCTGTTCAAGCCCACAGCAAGGATATTGCAATCTACATTTAGACCGAAGGGTTTGGTATCCAGATCAAGGTCCTATGGGCGAGCCCTTATTGTGCTTGTATGGATGGATATGGTGTTATACCGCGGGAAGTATCCTACCTCAAACAGGATACACCGAGGCCGGTTATTGTGTGACTGAATAGCCTATCCTGCTCTTCAAGGACTTTATTTCTCTCGAGGATTAAAGTCCTTTTCTTTTGATTTTAATTTCCTTTAAGGAATCAAAATATAAGGCGTTGGTCAGAAGCAATTCCTGAAGTAATTGCACAAGTTGCGAAAAATCAAATTTTTGTGTGAGAATTCATCCAACCAAGGGAAAATCCAACGCCTTCTTTTAATATAAGTCTTTTAACAACTAAAAAAGGGGGTTTATTATGTTTTATCATGTGTGGGTATCTGTGTTTTTAATTGTATTCGGAGCATTAGTGTTATCTAGACAGATATCTTTTCCAATTGAAAAACGTTCAACTTCAAGATTATTTTGGGGTTTTGCTTATTTTGGAATAGGCATAAGTCTTTTAACAACTATTGTTTTATTGAAATACATTAAAGATATTCCTTGGTTTTAAACTAATTAAAAAAATGCTTATTTAATTTTTCAGAATTTTATTTAAGCATTTTTTTTGCAAAACAGAACTGCTAAAATATAGCAGTAGTATTTAATTAAAAAAAAGAACTATAATTTTTTTGAAACACTTTCTAAATCTTTTTTCAAGAATTCAAGAGCTTTTTTGAAAATTTCTTTAGGTTCTATTTGTCCAAATGATTCAACTTTAATTATTAATTCATCTCCTTCTTTTATTTCTGCTTTCTTTTTATTTTTTATAGCCAAGCCTTCACAAAAATCTGAGATTGGTTTTTCAGAATTATCTTCTATAATTATTTTATCACCTTTTTCTTTAATAGCATTTTCTGGAAAATTTTTTTTAATTATGTCAGAAAATTCTTTATCAATAATAATCTCTCCAGAGTTTCTGTAAATTATAATTCCAGGTGAGAACTTTGCATGTTCAAATCCTCTTCCCATTCTAACATAAGCAGTAATATCAACTTCTTTTCCAGGATTTAATATTGTAATTGGAATTTTATCATAAACTACTTCAATATTTCCTTTGAAATCCCCAGAATAAACAATCCCTTCTTTTTTTACTTTTAATTTTAATTTTTCTTCTGAATTTTCTTTAAATCCTTTTGAAAATTTTAAAGGTATTAATCCAATTCTATGTGCAACTGTTTCGTCGTACAATGCAGTATCATTTTTTGCAATTTCAACTTCATCAATTGCTAAAATTGGAATCAAATTAACACTTCTTCTTATTGCATTTGCCAAAGTTTCATTTATTTTTGCCTTAAAAACAAATTTGTCTTTTGTGTTTTTTATTGTTTCCATTTTAATTTTTGTTTTATATTGTTTTTAAATTTAATTATTAAGGTCTTCTACCACGTCTTCCACCTTTTTTCTTAGGTCCTCCTCGTGGAAATCTAGTTGTGTCTAAAATATTTAAAATTTTAAATCCTTCTCTTGATAAGCTTTTAACAATTGCACTTGCTCCAGGGCCAGGTGCAGGGTTTCTTGTTTTTGCTCGAATTCTAACATAAAGATTTTTTACACCCAAATCTTTTATTTGTTCAGTAATTCTTTTTGCTATGAACATTGCAATTGTAGGATTTGCTTTAAGTCTGTCTTGTTTTGTAACCATGCCACCTGTAACTTTTGCAATAGTTCTTCCAGACATATCTGTGACATGAACAATTGTGTTGTTGAATGAAGTATAAATATTAATTATTGCTTCTGCCTCTTTTATAGAAGTTATTTTATTTTTTTCAGATTCTTCTTCATTTTCTTCTTCAATTGGTTTCTCTTCTGCAATTTCTTCGTTTTTTTTCTTTGGCATTTTATTTCTTTTCTTTTTTCTTTAAACTTATTTTATTTTCAAATTCTACTGGAACAACATAAGATGGACTGTTAACTACTTTTCCATCCACTAAAACTTTTTGATGAACTATTAATTGTCTTGCTTCTTTTACTGTTTTAGATAATTCTTTTTCTTTGACAATTGTTTGAAGTCTTCTTTTCAAATAATCTTTTTTATCTAATGCGAGAGCATCTCCTAACGAGTTTACATTTAGTCCTATTTTTTTTAATTTTGTAAAAAATATTTTTTGATTTTCCGAACTATCTCCAATTAATTTTTTTGCCTTTTCTCTTATTTTTTTTATTTTTGCGTCGGCTTTCCAAATTTCTCTTTTATTTTTTAATCCAAATTCTTTTTTTATTTCTCCTTCTTCTTCGATTCTTGCTTTTTCAAAAGGTCTTTTTGGTCTTGAATATGTTTTATGTTTTCTTTTCATGCAAAATACCTCCGAACTTTTTTGTGTGAAATGGAAATTTTATATTTGCTTTTCATTTTTATTTATTCCTTTTTTTCTTTTTTCTTTTTAATTCCAGAACCTTTTCTTCTGTTCTTTCTAAAGTGGGCTTTTGTTCTTTGTCCTCTTAAAGGAAGGTTACTAGCATGTCTTAATCCCTTGTAACTTTTTATTTTTTTTAATCTTTTAATATCAAATTCTTTTTTTAACTCTAAATCTGAACCTGTTAAATGGGAATCTTCGCCTGTTTCAAAATCTTTTCTTCTGTTGATTAAAAATTTTGGAATTTTGTTTTCTTTTATAACATCAGATATTTTTTTTATTTCTTCAGGACTCAGTGAACCAATTTTTCTTCTTTTGTCAATTTTTAAAATATTGCAAATTGCATTTGAAATGCTCCAAGAAATTCCTTTAATATTTGTTAATCCTGAATAAACACTTGTTTTACCCTCGATATCTGTCGATACAACTCTAACAACTCTTTCTTCATGTTTTTGTTGTTCACTTGTTTGAGGTCTTATATTTTTTTCCATTTTATCTTATAAATAAATTAAATCTTTCCATGTTTGTTAATTCTTGAAATATTCTTTTTTCAATTGCTTTTTGTGGATCTGGTAGATTTGCAATTCTTGATTTCATTTCTTCGAATGATGCAAATTCTTTTTCTTCTCTTTGTTTTAATATTTCTTGCATGTGTTTTTTTCCTAATCCAGGTATCAATTCTATTTGATGTAACCTTTTATTTATTGCTTCTGCTTTGTTGAAAAACTCAACAAACTGTACTTCTGAATCTTTTACAAGAGTTTTAATAACTTCTTGCAATTGGTTTTTTCCACTTTCTGTTATTTTTTCCCTTTTTAATCTTCCTAAAATGTAAGAAATTTTATCTCTCTTACCTTCTCCAATATAAACTTTTTCTCCGATTTCTAAATTAAATCCTCTTCGAGGAACTAATTCAAGTAAAGTAAAACTTTTTTCACCAATAGCTTGTGCTATAGGGAGCATTTTTTTCTCTAGTGGATAACCATTCGGTAAATATTCGATTATTATTGCATATTCTTCTTTCATTTAAATTTTCTCCTGAATTTCTCTCTGAATTAATTGTTTTTTTATTTTGATTGTCATTATTTTTTTTAAATTGCATTTTTAATTGTTTGTAAAATTGTATTTGTTTCATTTTCATCTAAATTCACTTCATGAATAATTTTATTCAAATCTTCTTTATTTTCTGGAAGTAAATCAATTATTTTTGAAATTTGTCTTTCATTAATTTTTATAATATTTAAATTTTCTAATTTTTTTCTTAATTCTTTTGCTTTTTCAGGTGTTAAAGAACTAAATGATTTTATGAAAGATTTTAGATTTACGTTTTTTGTGTACTCGTTAGATTCTGCCATGCTTAAAGGTTTTCTATTGTGTATCATTTTAATTATTTGTTTGTTTCAATTTTTTTAAATGTACTGGTTCGATTATAAATCTTTTTTCTAAATTTTGGTCTTTTATTTTTACAATGTATGCTTTTCCTCTTTGATCTTCGATTTCTCCTGTTCTTCCTTGAAGTCTTATTGGAAAGCTGAAATTAAGAGAAGATTCAATTACAACTGCGACTTTGTCTCCTTTTTCAAATTTTTGAAAATATCGATTTAGTTTTATTTTTCCCTTTTCACGAACTTTCTTATTTAATAACATGAATAACGAAGAAAAATTCCCTTTAAAAAGCTTATCTTTTTGTTGCAGAATTATTAACTATGCAAATTTTTTCTTGTCTAGACATTCTCCAGAATTAAAATTCAAATCCCCTCTTTCTTGTGCCGCATCTGTTTCATTTTTTATGTTTGCCCATTGTTTCGGGCCCCAAACTCCAACGCCACATCTATCACAAATTTCCATTGAACGACTATCTGGAACATCTGATTTACAGTAAACACATTTCTTTGACATTTTTGCCTCTTTTTACTTTAAGCAATTTAAAGATAATTTAAGTTTTTAAATTTTTGTGTGATTTTTTGCAACTTTTAGTAACCTTTAAAAACCCCTGTTTAAGAATAATAATATGATAATTCCAGTTAGATGTTTTTCATGTGGAAAACCAATCGGGCATTTGTGGGAAGAATTTAAGAAAAGAGTTTCTTCAGGCGAAGCTCCGAAAAAAATTTTAGACGAATTAGGTTTAGAAAGATTCTGTTGCAGAGCAATTTTTTTAGGTCAAGAAGATTTTATTGAGTTAACAGGGAAATTCAAAAAAGCTTAAATTGATTTTATTTATATAACTTTTATATATATTTTTTACTAGCAATAATTTTAATAAGTCTAAATTCATTAAATATTTCAGTTTCAGTATCAAAAAGTAAAATGGCAAAAATAGATAATACAATTTACCTTTCAAAATTAACCTTGCGAGAAAAGATAGGGCAATTAATAATTGTAAAACCTCAAAGATTAGATAAGAGATATATCGACGAATTACACGTCGGAGGAATCTTTTTAAATAATTTAAAATCTTCTTCAGAATATTCTGAAGTAATTGGATTTTATCAAGATGTTTCTAAAATAAAATTATTTGTTGCAACAGATATGGAAGGATATTTAAATCCGTTCAGTAAATTTTATTCATCAAAAAATTTTAGCGAGATAACTGACGAGCAAGAAGCATATGATTTGGGAATTGAACAAGGAAAAATTTTGTCTGAATTAGGGTTTAACCTAAATTTCTCTCCTGTAGTTGAAACAAGAAATGAAGTTTGGCCAGGAAGAAGTTTTACAGGAACTAAAGAACAAATAAAAGAAAAAATAAATGCTTACATGCAGGGTTTGCGTAAATACAAAATTTTTACAACTGCAAAACATTATCCTGGTGGGAGTTTAATAAAAAATCCACATTTATTAAAATTTAGGGCACCTATTTTTGAAGAGGATTTAGAATATTTTGATTATGCTATGGACAAAGATGTTGATGCTATAATGGTTGGACATCCAATTGTTTATGGAGCAATTGATTCTAATGGTAAGCAAGCATCTCGTTCAAGAGAAATTTTAGAACCTTTAAGAAAAAAATTTGATGGTTTGATTATTACCGACGCTGTAACAATGTTGGGTTTAAGGCTTTCTTATTTATTTGATTTTAAGAGCATTTACCCTGATTTAATAAGAGCAGGAAATGATATAATCTTAGATACTTCTCTTGGTTCAGGCTATAGCTCTCTTAAAAATAGAATAGAAGAATTAGAAGACCAAATTAAAAAAGGAAAATTATCAGAAGAAATAATTAATTCAAGAGTAAAAAAAATTCTTGAAAAAAAAGGTTATTTAGTTTTACGTTAATTTTGTTTATTATCAAAGAATTTTTTAATTTTATAATAAATTGGTGGCCAATAAGCTGTTGGTAAATGCGGAATGTAATCTTGTATTGGATTTTCTCCTTTTCCAGATTTTCCAGGAACAAGCAAATCAATGTAATTCCAAAAATTTAATTGATTTATTTTGGTTTTATTCTTAGATAATTTTTTAATAAATTTTGAATTTGTTTGCATTTGTTTTAATCCCTTAAATTTTTTTGAGAATAATCTTGGAAGACAAGTTCCTTTTATTGGAGAATGAATCGTTACAATTTTATTAACTAATTTTTCTTTATCCAAAAATTTTGCATAATAGAGAGCAATAATTCCTCCTGCACTAAGCCCAATTAAATTTATTTTTTCTTTTTTATTCAAATTAATACTTTTTATAAATTTCTGTAATTCTTTTCCTATTTCTTCAACACGCTGAATTAAAAAAGTATTATACTTAAAGTAAATCATTTTATAATCTTTTAAAATTCTTTTGGAAAGAAAAATATCTCTCTTTCCCCCTGTAAATCCAGAAATATAAACTATTTTTTGCATTTTTAAAAAATGCGCGAGCCGGGATTCGAACCCGGGTCATCTGGTGACTTCATAAGTTTCGATTAAAAAAGTTTGGAAGCCAGAGATTCTGCCGCTGAACTACCCACGCTTATAGTTTTGAATTATTTTCTTTCTTTTTAAGTTTTGTTATTTTTTAATTCCAATGCAATTTTTCGCTACAATTTAAGCATAATGTTTATTAATTCTAAATCTATTTTTCTAATATGAATAAAAAAAAGATATTTCTTATTGTAGAACTTTTGATTTTTTTAATTATGTTTTCTTTAACAATTTTAGAACTATTTAACTTTGAATTATTCAGAAAAATATTTTTATTATTAGTAGAATATATTTCATGGTTTGTTAGTTTTAGCTTTGGATATTTAGTATCTGAAATTTTTAAAGATTCTACGATTTCTTTGATTTCAAAATTTTCTAAAAAAAGAGATAAATCTGGAAAAAAAGAAGGAGATGTTTTTTTAGGGTTTTTAATAATTATAATTTTTGTTGCTATTGGAATTTCATATTTTAAAGATTTTATAAGTAACATCTTCACAAACTTTTTTATTTATTTTCATATCCTATTTATGCAATCAATAATTCTTTTATATTTGTTTTATAAAGTCAAATATGATTACGAAATTTCTGTCAAAGTTTTTTTAATAAATGAATTTGTAGTTTTAATAAATATCTTAATAATACTTCTTTTTACATAAATGCCCGAGGAAGGATTTGAACCTTCGACCTTCGCATGTCTCCTATTAATTTTGAATTTATTTTAGGAGTGCGACGCTCTATCCAAACTGAGCTACTCAGGCTTTTTGAATTTTGCTCATGATGGACTAACGAAATTTTAATTTCAGTTTCCAAACTGAGCTACTCAGGCTTTTTGAATTTTCGCTATGCGAGAAGAAGGATTCGAACCTTCGCAAGCACTAAGCTACGAGAGCCTTAATCTCGCCCGTTTGACCACTCCGGCATTCCCGCATGAAAAAACTAAAAACTTATCATATAAAAACCTTTATAAACTAATAATTTGTTCAAAATTCGAAGACAGCCACAGTAGGTTGGAAACACCTGTTCTCATTCCGAACACAGAAGTTAAGCCTCCTACGTTGTTGGCAGTAGTGTCCCGTAAGACGCAAACCCTTCAAGCTGTCTTCGTCTAATTTTAAATATTTCTCTCTAAAACTTTAAATACCATTTAAAATTATTTTATTAATGGAAGAAAACCCGGAAATACAAAATAAAAAGAATTGGCATGATAAATATTATAAAATTCTTTTAATTATTCCAGCAGTTTTAATAATTTTTTGTTTAATATATCTAGGAATTTTTTATTCTAATAACGGAGATTTTATAAGAAAAGATATTTCTTTGACAGGTGGAACAACTGTAACAATTTATGAAAAATTAGATATTTCTTCGTTAGAATCTTTTTTAAATGATAATTTAAACGAGTATCATGTTCGAGAAGTTTCAGATTTAATTACAAGAGATCAAATTGCAGTAATTGTTGAAACAACTGCAGACGGAGATACAGCAAAATCTGTTTTAGAAAAATATTTAGGTCATTCATTAGACGAAAACAACAGTAGTTTTGAATTTTCAGAATCTTCATTCACAAGAGATTTTTATAAGCAATTACTTATCGCAGTTGCAATTGCTTTTGTTTTAATGTCAATTGTTGTATTCATTTTATTCAGAAATTTTGTGCCTTCTATTACAGTTATATTTAGTGTATTTGCAGATATTTTAATGACCATTACATTCGTGGATATAATTGGATTGAAAATTTCAACTGCAGGAATTGTTGCTTTCCTTATGTTAATAGGTTATTCTGTAGATACAGATATTCTTCTTACAAATAGAATTTTAAAAAGACATGAAGGAACTTTAAATGAAAAAACTAAGGGAGCGTTCAAAACAGGAATAACAATGACTTTAACTTCTTTAGTTGCAGTTGTCGCTTCTCTTTTTGTTGTTAAATCTTTTTCTCCAATATTAACTCAAATTTTTCTGATAATTTCAATTGGATTAGTTTTTGATATAATTAATACATGGATTACAAATACTTCAATAATTAAATGGTATGTTTTATCTCGGAAAAAATAAAAATGAGAAAATTAGGTTTTAAAATTTGGCTTTTTATTATTGTTTTAATATTGGCAATTATTTCTATTTTTGTATCTTCAAATGGAATAAACTTTTTTCAAAAAGGAGTTTTAATAACAAGCGTTGAACAAAATTCAACTGCATTTCAAGAAGGATTGAGACAAGATCAAATAATTAAAACAATCGACGGTGAAAAAATAGATGATTTAGAAAAGTTCACACTGGTTATTAATCAAAAATTTCCTTCAAATGTTTCTCAAAAAACAATTATTGAAACTCAAGATTCTGAAATTATTTTATATTCATCAACTGCTCCAGAAATAATTGTATCAAATATCCCGAAGACTAATATAAAAACAGGATTAGATTTATCTGGAGGAGCAAGAGCTATAATCAAAGCAAAAGATGTTCAGTTAACTTCACAAGAGGCAAGTGATTTAGCGGATATTATAGAGAATAGAGTTAATAATTATGGACTTAAAGATATAAAAGTTTCTCCTTTTTCAGATTTATCTGGAAATAATTACGTTCGTATGGAAATTGCAGGAGCAACTCCTAAAGATTTAAAAGATATGATTGAAAGTCAAGGAAAATTTGAAGCAAAAATTGGAGATGAAATTGTTTTCGTCGGTGGAAATAAGGATATTGCTTCTGTTGGAAGAGATGCTCAGAACTCAAGAATAGAATCTTGTGATGGTTCTGATGGAGAGTATTATTGTAAATTTACATTTACAATTACTTTAAGTGCAGATGCAGCAAATAGACATGCAAATATAACAAATAATTTATCTGTAAATTCAACACCTCAAGGAAATTATCTTTCTAAACCTTTAGACTTGTATCTCGACGATAAATTTGTAGAAAGTCTTCAAATAAGTGAGGATTTAAAAGGAAGAGTAACAACACAAATTGCAATTTCTGGTTCTGGAACAGGCACAACAGAAGAAGAAGCTTATGAAGCTGCAACTGATGAAATGCATAAATTACAAACAATCTTAATAACAGGAAGTTTCCCATATGAATTAGAAGTATTAAAGCTCGACGTGATTTCTCCAAACTTAGGAAATAAATTTGTTATGATTGTTCTTCTTGCAGGTTTAGCTGCGCTTATAAGTGTGGCAATTGTTGTTTTTATTAAATACAGAAAAATTAAACAATCCCTTGCTGTTTTAGGAATTGGAATATCTGAAATAATAATTACTTTAGGAGTTGCATCATTACTTAGTATTAATTTAGATTTATCAGCAATAGCAGGTGTTTTAGCAGCGATAGGGACAGGAGTCAACGACCAAATAGTTATCCTCGATGAAGCAAAAAGAAATACAGAATCTAGTTTGAAAGAAAAAATAAAAAAAGCATTTCAGGTAATTGTCGGAGCTTATTTAACTTTAGTTGTAGCAATGATTCCTCTTTACCTTGCTGGAGGAGGATTGTTAAAAGGATTTGCATCAACAACAATTATAGGTTTAACACTGGGTATTTTGATAACACGACCTGCATTTAGTGAAATGATAAAAAGATTTGAAAAGTGAAAATATTATTAAACATCTTTATTTTTAATATAAAATGGATTTCTTAGATGGAGAGAGAACAGAAGTAAAAGGGCTTTTTAATAAACTTAAAAAAAGAGATTTTTCAGGAACAAGTGGGCAAGTATTGCGAAATTCAAGTTACCAACTTGCAACAATCCTTATATCAAAAATTGCTTCTTTATTTTTCACAATTATTATTGCAAGATTAATGCTCCCAGAATTATTTGGATTATATACTTTAACCTTATCAACAATTGCTATTTTTTCTTCTTTTTCAGATTTAGGAATTGGTTCTGCATTAATTACATTTGTTTCAAAATTTTTAGATAAGAGACAGAATAAAAAAGCAAAATCTTTTTTTAAAGTTTTAATGAAATATAAAATTTATTTATCACTAACTTCATCTTTTTTGCTTGTAATTTTTTCGTATTATCTATCAAATATTTATTACAATAAACCAATTTTTCTAGCACTCTTAGTTGGAGGTTTATATCTTTTTATATTTTCATTTTTAGAATTTTTAAATAATTTATATAAATCCAACAATAACTTTAAATATCCTTTTTTCAAAGAAGTAATCTTACAAATTCTAAGATTTTGTTTGGTTCCAATTGGAATTTTATTTTTATTAAAGAATTCTCTTTCAAACGAGATTGTTGTTTTTGGAGTAATTTTAATTTTAACAATTTGTTATTCTTGTGCAACTCTTTTTTTAATATTGTTTTCAAAAAAGAAAATTTCTTTTTTAAAAGAAAAAAGTGTAAAATTATCAAATAAAGATAAGATTAATTTAAGGAAATTTATTTTACCTCTAAGTACTATGGCTCTTTCAGGAGTTTTTTTTGGATATATTGATATAATTATGTTGGGACATTTTGTTTCCGAGGAGTTTATAGGTTATTATAGCGCTTCTTTTAGTTTAATTACTTCTGCAGCTGCAATTATTGGTTTTGTGGGAGCATCAATTCTACCAATTTTTTCTAGGATAAAAAAAGATTTGTTAGAAAAAACATTTAAGAAATCCATAATTTTCACATTAATTATTTCCTTACTTGGAGCAATATTTTCTTTTTCATTTGCATTTTATATAATTAAAATTGTTTATGGTTTGGAGTATTTTAATTCAATTATTCTTTTGAAAATATTTTCATTAATGTTGCTGATGATTCCCATTTCAAGCATTTATGAAGCTTATTTTATTTCTCAAGAAAGAACGAAATCTCTTGCATTATTTTTGATTTTATCAACTTTACTTAACATAATTTTAAATTACTTTTTTATTACTTTTGGATTGAAGTTTGGATTTATGCAGGCAGTAATCGGAGCATGTGTTGCAACAATTATTAGTAGGTTTTTTTATGTAATAAGTTTAGCATTGATTAGAAAAAAGAAATGAATCATTTTTTTTGTTTTTCTATTTCATCAAATGTTTGTTTCCAATTTTTAAAAGGAATAGCTCTGTCATCAATATAAATTTTTGCTCTTGGTTTTTCACTAGTAACCTCTTTAATATACTTGTCTAAGTTATTTTTTTTTAACCATTCCCAAATTAGTTGCTTTCCTGTTTTTCCATTTATTAAAGGTCTATCTTCTCTAGCTTTTGCAGTATAAATAATTAAATTATATTTTTTAGATAAATTGCTTAATGCTTTTTTAGTTTCTGGAAGAGGGTTTCCATAAATTGTTCCGTCATGAAAGCCCTTATCATTATTATGTATGACCCCATCAAAATCAATTCCAATATTTTTTTCTTCATCAGGAAAACAAAATTTTCTTATATCTTTTTTTTTAGAATAAGAAGTTTTATCTTCTTTATTTATTTCTTTTAAAATTTCTATCATACCTTTTCCAAGTTCTATGTAATTCTCGTTAATAATTTTCTTAGGAATTTCTTCATAGTAAGAATAGGGGGTTATTTTATAGTGTGATTCTTTTTTTGCTTTCGATGCTTTAATGTTGTAATTTATTTTTACTCCATTTAATATTTCATTAATCATTTCAAAAAGATCTTTAACTCTAATTGGATGTTGGCCCGTGATAATTATAGATTGATTTTCATATTTTTTATCTAAAACTTTAACACTTAAATTTGCAGCATCATTTACATGAATATATTCTCTACTTTCATTTCCATCCCCCAAATAATTAATTTCCCTACTTGTAATAGCTTGCTTTAAATAACGATAAACACTATTTGTTTTTGGAGCACCATATCCATATACTGTTCCATATTGTAAAATGGTATATTTTAAACCATAATATTTATAATAATCTTTAATTATACTTTCACATGCTTTTTTTGTTGAAGAATATATTCCTCCAGAACTTCCATGAGCATAAAGACTACTTGCAAAAACTATCCTTTTTATTTTATTCTTTTTACAAGATTCAAGGATAATTGCATTTCCAAGAATATTATTTTTTATAGCTTCAATAGGTTTTTCTATGCATTCTTCAATGTCTGCAATTCCACTAAAATTATAAATAATATCTATTTTTTTTAAGGATTCTTCAACTTTCTTTTGGTCAAGAGTACTTCCAGATATAAATTTTATTTCTTTATTGAAGGATTCTTCAATTTTTTTTTGATCAAAAATTGATACATCATATCCTTCTTTCAATAATTTTGCAACAACATGTTTTCCTATAAATCCTGCTCCTCCAAATACCATTACTCTTTCTTTATTTTTCATTTTATTTTTTTTCTAAAAATTTTTTTATATTTTTTACTGCCCCCATTTCCATGTCTAATCTACTTTTTTCAGTGCAACTTCCTAAATGAGGGGATAAATGGCAATTAGATAATTCAATTAATTTTCCAAAATAAGGTTCTTGTTCGAAAACATCTATAGCAGCAGAGGCGGATTGATTATCTTTAAGCCAAGAGTATAAGTCTTGTTCGTTAATTATTCCTCCTCTAGAAGTATTAATTATTATTGAATTTTTTTTCATAATTTCAAATTCTGTTTTAGATATTAAATTTTTATTTTCTTCATTTAAAGGAATGTGTAAAGTTATAATGTCACAATTTTTTAAGATATGCTCTAGTTCTTTTATTTTTTCTTTAGAGACACCTATCAATTGAGAAGGTTCAATATCATTGACATACCATATCGAATGAAATCCATCTAATTTTTCAGATATTTTTTTACCTATTCTTCCATATCCAATTATTCCAACACAAGATTCTGAAAGTTCTCTTCCAATATATCTATTCCAATTATGATTTTTTATATCATTACCTACTTCAGGAATTTTTCTTAAGAGGTTTAACATATGTCCCATAGTTAATTCTGCTACTGCATTCGAAGGAGCGTCAGGAGTATTTGTTACATAAATTCCATTTTTTTCGCATTCAAGCAAATCTACAGAATCCAAGCCAATGCCCACTCTAGATATAATTTTTACTTTTTTGCAATAATTTAAAATCTCTTTGTCGTATTTTTCAGTTCCTGCTATAATTATATCTGGATTATAATCTTTTAAAACTTCTATTAATTCTTCTTTAGAATATTTTCTCCCAATTTGATTGTATCTTATCTCTCCAATTTTTTCCAAGGTTTCTCTTGGTGCTGAATTAATTTTCCCAAAAGAATCTGTATTAACTAATATTTTCATATTAAGGAGCATGAACTTTATTTTTTAAGGTTTTGTATGATTCATCTCATATTTTAATTCTACTTGATGGTATTTTTTATTGGGAAATTTTTTTACTTATATTGGTATTTTATTCATATTTTTCATTATAATAATCTTTATAAAGAAACATTTCTCCTGTTTTTTCAATGGAAAATAAAAAAATTTTAACAACATCTTGGCATCCATCTGCAACAAATATGCTTATTCCAGTTCTTAACATATTGCAAAAGCAAAAAGAATTAGATATATCTATTATCGGAACTAAATATTCTAATAGAGTATTTGAAAAAAACGGTTTTTCTTATCTCCCTATTGAATCATATGGTCTCAAAAATTTCGCAGAAGCAAATATGGAAAAAATTTTATTAAAGGAAAATCCTGATTTGGTTCTTTTAGGAGCAAGTTTTCAAGAAGTTCAGAGTGGAGAGAGGTACATCCCTGATCAAACAATGATTAATGCAGCAAGAAGACAAGGTATTCCTTCTATCACAATTCACGATTATTGGAGAGATATGGCAAAATATACAAATAAAATAACTGGAAGAATTGAATTTATCCCAGATGCTATTGCAGTATTTGATTCTTATGCTAAGAAAAAATTAATTGAAGCAGGATTACCTGAGCAAGTTATCAAAATTACTGGAAATCCAGAAGCAGATATTCTTAAACAAACAAAAGAAAATTTTTCAGATACAAGAAAATATGAATTAAAAAAAGTTTTTGATATAAAAGTTCAAGATGTTTTTCTTTATTGTGGTGGTGTTGAATGGAATAAAAATAAATCTAAATTAGGGTATACCACTCTTGATAATATAAAAATTATTACAGATTCTTTAAAAGATATTGGAAGAGATGATCTGAATGTTATAGTAACATTACATCCACGAATGGCTCAGAATGATGAATCAGGTATGAGAGATGTATTAAATCATTTAAAAAATTGTGGGGATTCAAGAATAAAATATATAGATCAAGTTTATGAAAAAGGGTTTACAATGGAAGAATTGGCTTTAGCCTCTAATGCTGTTTTCACTGCTTTTTCAACAGTTGCTATTAAAGGAGCATGGATGGGCAAGCCATGTATGAGCTTACAACCAAATTTAATTCTTCCAAATGATTTTACAGATGGGGAAATCGGATTTTTTCTTGATCATTCAAATGTAATTCCTTTAGGAAAAAATTATAAAGAAGCCAAGGATTTAGTAATTAAAATGTTCACAGATAAAAAATTAATAAGCGATTTAGAAAAAAGTTTAGTTAATTGTCCAGATATGACTCTTCAATCAGGCTCACAGGGAATAATGGATTTAATTAAAGAAAACATTAATTAATTTTTAATAATCTTTTTTATCAATTTATAAATAATCTTTTCCAGTTATTTTTTTTATTCTATCTCTATTTTCAAAAAATAATTCTGCTTTTAAGAAGTCAAGAGGATTGTCAAGATCTAATCCTTCAATGTCATCAACTTCTAACATGTAAGGATAATTTCCGATTCTTCTTTTAAGTTCTTTTAATGCCTCTTTTTTAATAGCATAAAGTCCAGTTGTTTCAACTTTTATTGGAGTTGCATCTTGAGATCTTGGAAGTTTTCCAGGAAAGTAAGTAATAGGATTTCCATTATACCATATCCAATCATGTCTTGTATTAATTGTAAAAATAGAATCATGTTCATTTTCTTTTAAGATTTTTATTGCTTCATTTATTGTTTCAACTCTTAAAAAAGGGGCAGTTACAAATAATTGAACATAAATATCAGCATCTATTTTTTCAAATGGGATGGTTAGCATCTTGTCTCCAGTTATATCTCTTTCAAAATAATAGTTTGGAACTTCAAAAATTTCAGCCCCCATTTCTTTAATTTCTTCTTTTATGTTATCATTTGCATCTGTAATAACAAAGATTTTATCTAAATTACTTAGCAAAGCCTTTTTAATCATATAATAATATAAGGGTTTTTCTCCTAAATTTTTAAGATTTTTTTCTGGAATTCTTTCACTTCGAGATTTAAAAGCAATTATACCTACACTTTCATAATTCATTTTACTTGAGTTTTCCATATAAATTTCTTTCTTTGTTAATATATAAATTTAATTGTTTTAAATAGCTATTTTATTCTTTTAATAACTTCCTCATAATAAACCTTTGGTGTTTTTTTATTTGGGGTTATTTTAAAATTTTTTTCAAACTCTTTTGCATAAAATTTTTTGAATTTTTGGTATGTTTTTGGATTTTTAATCTTTTCAAATCTTCTTTCTAATTCTTTTTTTTCCTTAAATTTGTCTTCATTTTTCCAGAGATT
>Ga0172379_10001002_pt1 | contig 61487 bp, 72 predicted proteins | sample GrowelOW334metaG_FD_119756 | JGI IMG/M metagenome (GOLD analysis project Ga0172379, IMG submission 119756) | Groundwater microbial communities from an aquifer near a municipal landfill in Southern Ontario, Canada - Groundwater well OW334 metaG | ecosystem: Environmental > Aquatic > Deep... | reverse complement strand
GCCAGTGCTTGCCCTGATTAGTTTTAGTTCTTTTAGTATTCAAAAAAGCTCTAAGGCAGGAATATTTTTTAAATCGGCTGGGCTTATTGTAATCATGTTTGCAATTTTTAACCTTATTAATAGCTTGGTGATAGTTGGTCTTATTTCACCAATTTTTAATTTTTAACCACGTCTTTTATGAGACAAATAAAATAAGAAAAATATGGACAAAAAGAATTTAATCCCTCTTATTATAGTAATTGTTTTTATTGGTGGAATGATTTTTCTTTTTAGTGGAAAATCATCTTCTGATAATCAAATACCAAATAACCAAAATTCTAATAATTCTCAAACACAAGGCGAGACAACTGATAATGTAAAAATTGTTGATGGAAAACAGATTATTGAAATAAAAGTAAAAGGTGGCTACACACCAAGAGTAACTGTTGCCAAAGCAGGAATCCCAACTATTTTACGATTTGAAACAAAAGGAACATTTGATTGTTCCGCCTATATTAGAATTCCAAGTATAGGTGTTGGAGAAATGCTTTTAAATTCTGGAACAAAAGATATTACAATAGATAATCCTGAAGCAGGAAAATTACAAGGAATGTGTGGAATGGGAATGTATCAGTTTGAAGTTGATTTTAAATAAAAACAATAATTATGAATATAAAGAAAAATCTCCCAAACGGGAGATTTTTCTTTATATTGTCCGCTCAGTAGGAATCGAACCTACGACCCTCTGCTTAAAAGGCAGGTGCTCTACCAGCTGAGCTATGAGCGGATGTATTTTATTTAATTTTGTAAATTACTACTATTTTTATCTTGGGTTATCGACCTACCAAAACAGCATATGATCGAATGTGTTTTATTTAATTTTTAAACATAACTTGCTTTTGCCTATTTGGCTTTCGACCTACCAAAACAGCTATGAGCGGATAAACTACGCATATGTAGTTAATGTGATAATATTATAAGAAATATGACTAAAAATCAACCCACTCCGGAAAATATTTTAATATTCAACAATATTCGCTCTGCTCAAAATGTTGGGGCGATGTTTAGAACAGCTGATGCTGTAGGGATTTCTAAAATCTATTTGGTTGGTTATACTCCGGCACCCATTGATCGTTTTGGTAAAAAAAGAAGTGATTTAGAAAAATCTGCCCTTGGTGCGGAAGAAATGGTACCATGGGAAATTAAAAAAAGCCTGTCCGCCATTATTCGCAGATTAAGGAGGGAAGGTTTCTTAATTATTGCAATTGAACAATCAGAAAATTCTATAGACTATAAAAAAGTTAAAACAAAAAACAAAACAGCTTTTGTTGTTGGAAATGAAGTTATTGGATTACCTAAAAATCTTTTAAATGAATGTGATATTGTGGCAGAAATTAAAATGTCAGGCAAAAAAGAGTCATTAAATGTATCTGTGGCGTTAGGGGTTGCCTTGTTTAGAATTTTAAATTTATAGAAGAGAAGTTTATACGAAAAACAAAAAAGACTAATATCCAAATAATAACAAGTAAAATTATTAGCCATTTTAATTCTTTTAGTAAATCCATATCTAAATTTTTGGTCCGTAAATTTGTCCGCTATCAAGAGGAGTAGGAGGTTTTATTAATATCCCTTTTGCTGTTTCAGTCCTTTCTGGTCCTCCTGTTATATACCAAACAATCCACATTGTTATAAGTACAAGAATTGCCCATTTTAATAATTTTCCTGCATCTGAATTAAACATCATTAATTAGTTTCTAGTGGCTAGGTTCTAGTTTCTAGAAAATTAAATTATACTTAATACTTACTACACAATACTCACTACCTAACTCTTAACTTCTGGTGGCAAGAGCAAAAATGTGCACTTCTTCCACCAACTTTTTTTCTTATTATAACACCTATACACCCTCTTTTACTACATTTTTCTCCAGTTCTCTGATAAGCCAAATGGTGGTATTGGAAATTACCTTTTTTACCATCAATATTCCTATAATCAGACATTGAATCACCTCCAAATTTTATTCCTTTACTTAAAATTGTTTTTATTCCTTCAAACATCTTTCTAAACTCTTTGTTTTCTATATCCGTCACTCTTTCTTCTGGATTGATGCCGGCGAAAAATAAAATTTCATCGGAATAAATATTTCCAATTCCTGAAATTAAAGACTGGTCCATTAGTGCTTGTTTTATTTTCCAATTAGGTTTTTTATTAATTCTTTCTAAAAATTTTGGAAAAGTGAAATTTTTTTCAAGTGGTTCCGGGCCTAAATTTTTTAAATCTTTTGACTCTTCTAATTTATTAGAATCAAGGAGTGTAATTTTTCCAAATTTTCTTGTATCAGAAAAAGCTAAATGTTTTTTACCTGATAAAATAAAAACGGCGTGAATAAATCTATTGTATGGATCTTGGAGTGGTCCTTTTTCTTTTGGTTTCCAGCTATCTTTAGTTTTTTCATAATTTCCATAAAGTAAGTGACCAGTCATTTTCATATGAATTAAAATAGTTTTGTTATTATCTAGAAAAATTAAAATATTTTTTGCTTTTCTTTTTACATCAATAATTTTTTTGCCAACTATTTCTTTTTTAAAAAAATTAAAATAAGAGGCATTTTTTATTGTCTCTTTTTGTTTGTGATTTTTTTGAGGTAAATCACTCCAAAAATCATTTATCTTAAGTTTTGGTAAAACTTTCTTTAGTCCACTTACTGTGGTCTGTACTTCTGGTAATTCTGGCATAAATATGTATTAAGTATAATGTATTAAGTATTAAATATCTAAACTACCAATACAATACTCAAACTTAGCGGTCGCTAAGTTTGAGTATTGATGATTTTTTTAATTAAAACATTAGGATTCATGAATGAGACGAATTTATTTTTTGGTTTTTTCCATAATACATAATACTTGCTTCATAATACTGAAAATCCTTTCTACCCAGAAAGGATTTTCAGGGCTTCTTTTATTTTTGCACTAATACCTTCGATTTCTGGAGAAACTTTTTTCAATGCATCTCTTGCTTCACTCATTCCATAACCAAGGGAACGCAATACTTCGACCGCGTCTGATTCAGACTGTAATTCTGCCTTTTGCCCGCTTTCATATCCATAAGTATTTAACTTATCTTTAAGTTCAAAAATTATTTTTTCAGCGATCTTTTTTCCAATTCCAGAAACTTTGTTTAAATAAGAAGCATCACCAGATCCAATAGCCTTTTTCAGACTTTCAATAGAACCAATTCCGATAATTGAAATTGCCGATTTTGGTCCAATTCCGGAAACATTTAAAAGCATTTCAAAAAACTGTAATTGCTCTCTGTCTTCAAATCCATAAAGCTCCATAGAGTCTTCTTTGACTGCCAAATGGGTCCAGAAAGCCAGGTTTTGCCCTTCCTTGTCTTTTAAATGAGAAAAAGTATCTATGCCGATATTAATTTTATAGCCAACACCAGATACGTCAATTACGGCAATTTTCTCAGTTTTTAATATAAGTTTTCCTTCAATTCTTGAGATCATATTTTTATCATATCAAAATTTGCCTTTTTTGGGTATTTTGGTATGATTTTGTTTATACAAATTAATTTTGTTTTCTAGAACCTAGAACCTAGAAACTAGTCACTAGAAACTAATCCATTATGCCTATTACAAAATCAGCAAAAAAAGCACTAAGATCTTCTGAGACAAAAAAGTCTCATAATGATAAAAGAAAAAAGAGAGTAAAAGAAGCTACAAAAAATATCACAAAGACGGTTTTAGCTAAAAATAAAGACGAAGCAAAAAAACTTTTAAGTATTGCTTATAAAGCAATTGATAAAGCTGCAAAAAAGGGAACTATCAAAAAGAACACTGCTTCAAGAAAAAAATCTCGTCTAGCAAGGATGGTTAAAAAAATCTAAATTGAATTTAGCCTTAGATTTTTCTACTTGATGAACTTTATAAACTTTCTACTTTTAACCAATATTTATGTCTCACTTAAAAGAATTTTATGGAGAAGAATGTCCTCATTGCGAGGATATGCAAATTCTTACTAAAAAATTAGAAAAAGAAAAAGGAGTAAAAATAGATAGATTAGAAATCTGGCACAATAAAGAAAATCTAAAACAACTTGAAGAATTAGATAAAGGTTTTTGTGGGGGAGTTCCATTTTTAATAAATACAAAGACTGGAAAATGGATTTGTGGCGAAGCTCCATATGAAGAAATAAAAGATTGGGCAAAAAAATAAATTAAAAAATAAAAACCCTCACATTGTGAGGGTTTTTAAATAAATAAGTTTAATGATTTTATTCTGTTGATTTTTTGGAATGGCGACGGTTTGCTTTCTTTTTCCACCTGCATATTGATTTTTTATGGTAACGATATTTCCAAATTTTCCATTGATATGTTGAGGAACTGCATTTTTCTTCATCTTCTAATTCAGTCATAATTCTTTTAATATCTGAATCTTCAAGAACTGGGGCAATTTTTCTCACATATTCATTTTTTGATTTGGAATCTCCGCAACCAACCAGAATCTTAAGTAGACCATAATCATTACTTGTAAATATTTTATCACCGAACTCCTTTGCTGAGTTAAGTGTATCTCTCAGTATTTCCAAAGTTTTTCCTTTGGTTAAATTAGAATTTTCATTTGAAGATAAGAGAAGTTTAAATGGATGGTGATCTGATCTTGGTCCACGAGACAAACAAAGTCCCCAAACATCATTTTTATCTTTTTCTTTACCAATATATATTTCAATATCATCAGGATTGAAATAAATCTCAAGTGCTGTTCCTCCTGTCATAATGCTTATTATTAATTTGCTTTTCTGTGCTCAATCTACCATATTGTGATTTCATTGTAAAGATACTGATGATATCATTACATTATTGTCCTCTCGGTAGGAATCGAACCTACATCATAACTTCCGCAAAGTTACGTTCTATCCACTCCGACGACCATGGTGTCGGAGAGCCGACTGTTGCGTCGGCTTTGAACTATTTATGGTGCCCTCACCAGGAATCGAACCTGGATCATAACTTCCGCAAAGTTACGTTCTATCCGTTGAACTATGAGGGCATTTTATATAACCAATTTAATATAACCTTCTTTAATCATTTTTTCAATATAATCTTTTCTTTTTAATTTTTTAATTTTTCTCTCTATTTTTCTTGCCATTTCTAAAGAAGAATAATCTTGTTTTAAAACTAATTGAAAAGATTTCATGTTTCGAGTTGTTTGAGTATATCCCATTTTGTGCTGATGTAATCTACGATCTAGATTGTCTGTACTACCAACATAATATTTGTTGGATTTATTTTTTAAAATATAAACACATAGTTGGTTATTCATATTCTATCCGCTCCGACGACTATTGCGTCGGAGAGCCGACTTTTGCGTCGGCTTTGAACTATGAGGGCATTTTATATTATTAATTTAATATATTAAAAATAAAACTGTTATCTTTATCAGATTAACAGTTTTATATTTAAAAATCCACTTATTTAAAATCCCAAATAATCCATAAATTTTTGGGACATTGGTTCTTTTGTTTCTTCTTCCTTTAAAAACTGCAAAAGAAAATCTCTTAATTCGTCTTCTTCAATTTCAACACCATTAATATCTTTGGTTGGTATAACCATTATTGGCATAAAAGCTCTACTTGAATCAAGAATCAATTTGTCTTCACTTTTATTTACCCAAAATGATTTTATGTTTTTATATGAATAAAGCAAGTCTTGTATTTTTATTCCTTTCCTATCTATTTTGATTGTTATTATTTCAGGTGGTTTTGATCCAAAAAAGGCGAGAGCTGTAGAAGCCAGAACTATAAAAATTGCAAAAATATAATTTTTATAAATTATTGAAATAATAGTTCCCGATATGGCGATTATTCCTAATGCCCAATACCAATCAACCTTTTTTTCTTTATGAATGAATTCATAAGAATTCCATTCAAATATTTTCTTTTCATTCATGTCTAGATTTTAACAAATATTAATTTAAAAGGCTATACAAAAAACCCGCAAATGCGGATTTTTTGAAATTAAAAAATTTAGTTATTTTTTGTTTGGAAAAGCTATTTTTAAGTCAGCTTTTGCTTTTTCAACTACTGCCTTAAAGTCATCTTGTGCCTTTTTTATAATATCTCTCTTTATTTGGTTCAAGGATTCTACTTGAGCTGAAACGTTAAATAATGCTTTTCTGTCTGTTTCCATTTTTTCTCTTGCAACTCTAACAGTCTCATTGAATGTTGTTTTTATAATATCTTGCTTTGTCCCAGTTGCGCAATCTGTTTTTGCTTTTAATAAAGCTGAATCAACAGTTGTTTTGAATGTTGTCCAAATTGTATTAACTGATGCTCTTCTTGCCAAGGTATTTTTTTCAACAGTTGTTCTCCAATTATTTATAGCTGAGTCTATTATAGTTCTCCTATTTTCTATTGCTGTTTTAATAGTTGTTTTATAAGTTTCAACTGCTTGTTTTTGTGCATCAGTTTTTGCACGAACTTCTACATTCGAGAAATTAAGTTCTCTTTTTTCATCAACAAAAGCTCTTGTTTTGTCTTTCTTACTTTCAGTTAAAGTTTTTTTTGCATCCCAAATTATATTCTGGGACTCTTTTCTATTAAGTGATTTTTGTTCTTTTGATAAAGTGTTATCTTCAAAAGTTTTTTCTTTTGTTGTTATTTTTGAACAAAAACCGATCATTTTTGTAGAAGCTCCTACTTGATCCTCAGCAAACATAATAGCTGGAACAAACAAACCAACTAGTAAAAATAAAGCGACTAATGATTTTATATTTTTCATATTTTCAATTTATATACTAAATGATAATTGTCGGAAAATTAGACTAAAAATTCCCACTCATAAATGGTATCATCTGTATTACTTTTTGCAAAAATAAAAATAAACATATAATAAAAAGCTTTACTTTTAGGTCTAATTTAACTATTATTGAAAACATACATATATAATTATGTATGTAATATATAGAGAAGCTTTTAAAAAATTAATAGAAAATTGTTTATAATGCGGAGAGGTGGCTGAGTGGTTGAAGGCGCTAGTCTTGAAAACTAGAAGCTTCGAAAGGGGCTCGCGAGTTCGAATCTCGCCCTCTCCGCATTATAAATAATTTAGTCTTACCTCCGCCAATGGAAGAAAAACTATCTTTTGAAAATATAGAAAATAAAGAACAGCACCTTATTAACCTACTTAAAGAAAAAGGAGTGGGGGATTTTGAAACTAAAAATTTATTAAATGAATGGATAATTGAACAAGAAAAACAAGTTGAAAAAGACAAAAATCCAAATGCTGTAATTGAATTAAATTTAAGAAGAGCAAGATTATATTTTAAATCTGGTTATAAAGAAGAAGCACTTGAAAATTTTAAAGATGCTCTAACTCAAGCATGGAATGAACATAAAGATGAGCTTTATGGATCAATTTTGAATGAAATGGATAAATTGGGGTTTTAAAAAAAATTATTAAAAACACCCCGCTAAAATCGGGGTGTTTTTAATATCTAGATATATTTTTAATTTAAAAAATTATCTTTCTGCTGAGATTGTTATAGACAATTCAGCTCCTGGAGCAGCGATTGTTACGCGACCAGTATCACCGTTTTTTAGTATAGTGAAGCCACTATCATAGTCTGTGTTGCTTGTGTAATGAGCATCAGTAGCACTCGGATCAAAAGGCATTGCTGAAACATATGTTGGAACAAGACATGGGGCAATATCATAATCACCAGCTGTTGAAGACATATTTTTTGCAGTTGCGGGGATTGCTATGGTAGTTGTTGGCATAACACCAGCTGCACAGTTTGTTTCAAAGATTCCTTTATTATCAGAAATTCTTTGCCCAATAGCATTTAGAATAGTAGAGACACTAGCAGTTCTTTGCGCATTTCTTGTCTGAGCGAATTGTCTAGCTGGGTTAACAGCAACAATAACAACTGCAGCCAAAATGGCAATGATACCAATAACTACTAAAAGTTCAATCAAAGTAAAACCTTTTTGTTTTGACATAAAAAAATTTTTTATAAATTTCGATTTTTATTTATAATCGACCTTTGAATTTAGAAGTAGTTAAAAACTCTAAATCAAATTACTCTTAAATAATAACATATCGGTATAAAAAGCAAATATTTATAAGTTGTTTGCTCGGTTTTCATCTGTTATAATTAGGGTAATATGGAAAATCTTAAATTATCTATTGAAAATGAAATTAATAAAGGAGTGGACAAAATTTCTGTAATTGATTTTGTTGATCTATTAATAGAATATGCTTATGTAGTTAGGGCTTCAGATGTTCACCTTGAACCAATGTCAGACAGGGTGGTTGCACGTTTTAGAGTGGATGGAATTTTGATTGATAGCTTCTTTTTTTCTAAAGAACTTCAAGCAGAAGTAGTTTCTAGAATAAAAGTTTTATCTGATCTCAAAATAGATATTCATCATATTCCTCAAGATGGTAGATTTAAATCTAAAGTAGAAGATTCTGCGGAAGTTGATGTTCGTGTTTCGATTGCTCCAACTTATTATGGAGAAAATGTTGTTATGAGAGTTTTAGCTGAAACAACACAATTTACTTTAGTCGAACTTGGTTTTACTCCTGAACAGATTGATATTATTGAAAAGGCTGTAAAAAAACCTTACGGTATGATTTTAGCAAATGGTCCTACGGGTTCTGGAAAATCTACTACACTTTATACACTTCTAAAAAAATTAAATGTAAGAGAACGTTCAATTATTACTATTGAAGATCCTATCGAATATTCCGTTTCTGGGATTACTCAAATGCCAGTTAATGTGCAAGCAGGATTAAATTTTGGAAATGGACTCCGTGCTATTTTAAGACAAGATCCAGATATAATCATGGTTGGAGAAATAAGAGATAAAGAAACTGCAGGTATTGCTGTTAATGCTGCTTTAACAGGACACTTAATGTTTTCAACTTTACACACAAATGATGCAGCTACAACATTCCCTCGTTTAGTTGATATGGATATTGAACCATTTTTAATTGCATCAACTTTAAATGTTGTTATTGGGCAAAGGTTAGTTAGAAAAGTTTGTGATGGTTGTAGAAAAGAACATACTCTTGATGATTCTGAAAAAAATGCACTAACTATGGTACTTAGGGAAAATCTAGGGCATGATCCAAGTTATGAAATAAAAAACGAAAAAACTTACACAGTAGGAGACGGTTGCGATAAGTGTAATAAAACAGGTTATACAGGAAGAACCGGAATACACGAAGTGTTAGAAGTTAATGATGAAATAAGAAAATTAATTATTGCAAACGCTGATGCTAGTCAAATAAAACAAATGGCCATGACAAAAGGAATGCAGACAATGCTAGAAGATGGATTACAAAAAGCTTTTCAAGGAGTAACTACAGTGGAAGAAGTTTTGAGGATAACTTACGAATAAGATTATTCAAAACAGATAAAAACTATAGAATGGAAAAAAAGAAAAAGAAAAAGATTAATAGTTTTATGAATAGCGTTAGCTTGCAAGAGAAAATAAACTTTGCGAGAAATCTTTCTGTTGGTATTAAGAGCGGTATTCCAATAGGAACAATTCTTGGTCTTTTAACTAAACAAACTGATTCTAAATATTTTGTCAAAGTAATTAATGAAATAATAGGAAGTGTTAATAAAGGGCAATCTTTTGCTGGTGCTCTAAATGAATTTCACGATATTTTTGGTGATTTTTTTATAAGTATAGTTAAAGTTGGAGAATCGAGCGGTAATCTTTCTGAGAGTTTACTTTATATTGCTACCGAATTAAAAAAACAAAAAGATACTAAAGGAAAAGTTCGTTCAGCAATGATTTATCCAATGGTTCTTCTTTGTATAACCCTAAGCATGACTGCTTTTTTAGTTGTTTTTATTTTTCCAAAAATATTGCCAATATTTACTAGTTTGAAAGTTGAACTTCCAATTACAACAAGAATCGTCATAGGTCTTTTAGATTTCCTTAAACATTATGGTGTTATTTCTGCTATCTCTCTTGTTTCATTTGTTATAGGACTTAAGTTTATGTTTAGGGTTAAAAAAGTTCGTTTTATTTACCATAAATTTCTTCTCTCTTTACCACTTATTTCTAAAACAATAACTGATCTTACTTTAACGAATTTTTCAAGATCAATAGGAATTCTTTTAAAAAGCGGAATGAATTTAGTTGACGCTATTTCTGTATCTTCTGGAACTTTTAATAATCTTTTATATAAACAAAAAATGGAAAAATTAATTGAATATATAAACAGGGGAGAAACACTTTCTAATTATTTACAAACAGAACCAAAATATTTTCCACCCATGTTTATAGGAATGATAAAAGTTGGGGAGTCCTCAGGTCAATTAGAAGAAAATATGTTTTATCTTGCAGAATATTATGAAAGTGAAGTTGATGAACAAATAAAAAATATAACGACATTAATTGAGCCAGCACTACTTCTTTTTATGGGACTTTCAGTTGGTTTTATCGCCCTTTCTATTGTCACTCCTATTTATAAAGTTACCCAAGGTCTGTAAAACAAGAATTATGTATAAAAAACAAAAAGGGTTTATCCAGCACCAAATTTTTTCAAAAAAGAAACTTGGTGTTGGATTTACTTTAATTGAAATAGTAATAACGTTAGCTATCTTAGGTCTTTTAGCTGCTGTGTCACTACCATTTACTATTGATTTTTATCGAAGATATTTTGTTACTTTTGAAACAAGAACCTTGGTAAGTATATTACGCCGAGCAGAAAATCTTGCCATGTCTAATAATTTTGAAAACAAATTTGGTGTATCCATTCAACCAGAACACATAGTGATTTTTAAAGGGATAGATTTTAATAATCGTGATTTAATCTATGACGAAACATATGAGCGCAATGAATCAATTAATATAAATGGTTTAAATGAAATAGTTTTTTCTCCAGTTTCTGGAAAACCAATTCAGTCTGGGTCTTTTACTTTAAGTGAAGGGCAAGCTTCTAGAACAATTGATGTTAACAGTGAGGGTGCCTTAAATTGGTAGTAAAAAAATAAGAATTATGAATAAAAATCAAAATCAAAAAAATGAAAAAGGAAGCAGTATGATAGAAATAGTTATAGCTCTTTTTCTATTATCAACTGCTATTGGTTTTTCTGTCATTCTATTCTGGAGTGGTCAGAAAATCTTAACAGACAGAGAAAATGAATTCACTGCAAGAGTTTTAAGTAAAGAGGGTATTGTTGGGGTAAAATCTGTCTTAGAAAATAACTGGAAATCTACACCAGATGGAATTTATGGACTCTCTTTTACAAATGGAAAATGGGAATTATTAGGGGACCAAGATGAAAACGATATTTTTACTAGAAAAATTCAAATAACAACAATCAATAAAGATGAGAAAACAATTAAAAGTGTTGTTGATTGGGAATCAGAATCACATAAGGATTTAGAAGTAGAATTATTAAGCATTGTATCAGATTGGTTTGATGTTTCCGCAACGGGTGGAGATACTGGAGGTACAGGGCTTGCTGGTGATTGGTTGCACCCTCAAACATTAGGATCTGTTGATTTGGGCGCTGGAAATTCGGCGACAGATTTAGATGTTGTAAATAAAATTGTATATTTATCGACAGAAGCTTCAGATAATAAAAAAGCAGATTTTTATATTGTTGATGCAACAAATGGAAATAGTCCGTTTATTGTTTCCAGTGTAAATACTGGTACAGGCTTGAATGCTGTTGATGTTGCTAGAAATTACGCATATGTTGCTAATAAATCAACAAGCAATCAACTCCAAATAATAGATGTGTCCAATATAAACTCGCCAACTCTTTATGCATCATTTCACTTGATTGGTGTTTCGGGGAGTGGGGCTGTTGGGAATTCTATATTTTATGATTCTCAAAAAATTTATATTGGAACCAATCAAGCGAATGGGCCAGAATTTCATATTATTGATGTTTCTATACCATCAAATCCACAAGAATTAGGTAGTTATGAAATTAATGGCGATGTTAATGCAATTATAGTTAAGGATAATATTGCTTATCTTTCGTTATCCAATGATGATAAAGAATTAAAAATTTTAGATGTAAATAATCCTGCAAGTATTACGACAATTAATGATTTTGATGCCAATGGTAATACAGAAGATGGAAAGTCTTTGTGTTTAGTTTTTCCCAAACTTTATCTTGGAAGAACAGTTGGAGGAAATCATGTTGATCATCATGAATTATATACTCTTGATATATCTACCCCAACTAACCCACTAACTATTGAATCTAAAAATTTTAACTCAAGTATCAATGATCTTTTTATAAAAGACTACTTAATGTTTTTGGCGACAGATGATCCAAATAATGAATTTCAAGTTTGGAATATTACTGACCCGATAAACCCCACTCTTTGGAGTTCCTTTAATTTTCCTCAGGTTGCGTCGGGTATAGATTATGAAGACAATGTAATCTATGTTTCTGTCCGTTCTAATGATTCACTTCGAATTATTACTTCACAATAAGTATTTAAATCATGTTTATTTTTAAAAAAACAAAAAATAAAACAAAGTCAGAGTATGGGTTTATCCAGCACCAAATTTATTCAGAGAATAAATTTGGTGCTGGATTTAGTCTAATGGAAACTGTCTTGTATTCAGGAATGCTATCTGTTTTTTTAGTTATATCTATAACTTTTTTTAATTCAATTGCAAAAGCTGATAACGCATCTTTGGCAAGAAAAGAAATAATCGCAAACCAGGAAATGGTTGATAAAAAAATACAATGGATTATTAATCAATCAACTGCTGTAACGAGCCCAATTATTGGAACCCCAGACCATACTCTTTCTTTTTCGGGGTTAGTTTCCGGTGTTTATCCTGCTTCATTTACACTAACTTCTGAAAAGGTAAATTTAAGTTTAAACAACGGGACTCCTGTTCCCATTACAAATGATTCTGTTAAGGTTACTAATTTTAATGTAGAATATTTTGATGCAGTTCAGTCAAAACCAACGATTAAAGTTTCTTTAAATTTACAAAGTGTGATATCTCAATCAATTAATTCTTCAACCATATTTTATTATGTATTACCTTAATTTTATAAAATCAAATGAAATATTATAAAAAACAAAAAAATAATGGTTTTATTGCTTTAATAACTTCAATAATTTTATCAATTATTATTTTTTTAATTGCATCAGTATCTTCTAACGCTAGTTTTTGGAGTAGACTAGATTCTGGGTCTATTGTGGAAAAAGATAAAAGTTTTTCCCTAGCACTTGGATGTTTGGATTATGCTAAATTAAAACTTGCCGAAAATATAAATTACGCAGGCAATGAGAATATATCCATAGAAAGTAATACTTGTGAAATAAAACCAATTGAGTCAGGAATAGGGTTTAAACTAATAAACATACAAGCAATTGTCGCTAATAAGACAACAAATCTATCTGTAAAAGTAGATGCAATAACAATAAAAACTATTTCTGTTGAAGAAAAAGTTAGTTTCTAAATAATAATTTCTCTTGAAGAATATTTCAAATAAAAACCCCTCACATTAAAATTTAATGTGAGGGGTTTAAAATTAAAACCTTAATCTTTCTCCCGTATCACTCCTTAATTCACGTACTATGTCATTTGTTAAGCCATCTGCTAATCTTGGAAATATGATGTTTGCGGGAAGTGATTTAATTTCATTCGGTATCACAGTAATATTAGAAATTTTATCTGTCTTATTTATTGCTCCAAAAGATAAAAGTACTTCAGTTGTATGTTTATCTTGTATATCTAAACTTTCAGTTTTTAGATATTTTCTAAATTCTGAAGCGAGCAAGCAAAATGATTGATTGTTGGAATTAAAAATTATTATACCCCAGCCTTCATCTCTCATCTTGATTTGTGGTTGCCAAGCATATGGTCCATTTTTTGATTCAATTTTGACCTCTGTACGTTTAATGAAATATTGTGCTTCGGTTTCTGATAATGGTTTATCCATATACATAGTTTTTCCAAAGGGTGAACCATTGTTTTCCCAAAGACAACTTGTCCTACAGCCTCCTCCACAAACTGAAAGTGCTTTACACTCTAAGCATTCTTTTGGCAAAAGTTTTAAATCTGCCCATTTATTGCTTCTTTTCCAACTTTTTTCATATTCATCAACAACATTTCCGCCATAAGTTTCGAAATATGGTGCCTGAATACAAGAACGAAACATTCCATCGGGAGATATTACTCCAAAAGATTTTCCTGCCATACAAACTCGTGGCGAAAGAACTTCTAAATAATCAACCCAATTATCAGGAAAGAATTTTATAAGCACACATGGTGGAATTGGTAGGGTAGAGTCAATTTTCATTCCCAGTTTCCCAATTTTACTTATGACTTCAAAATATTTCCTATAATTTTCTGTCTGCATGATGTATTGTTCATGCTCAGGTGTTGCCCATGAGGGTAAAAATGGCGTAACTGTCATAAAGTTTAAACCCATTTTAAGTAACATTATCCCTACATCTTCTAGTCCATGAATGTTTTTAGCAGTAGCAACAAAATTTGGAACAACATGAATGCCAGCTTCCATAAGATTAGCTATACCATTCTTTGTTTCAATAAATGCATTATTATCACCAACCATGTAGTTGTGTAATTGGCCAACCCCATGTATTGATATTAATGCAGAGTTTAGGTCTACATCTTTTAGTTTTTTTGCTAAAGATTTATCAATTAATCTGCCGTTTGAATTAATACTTTTGTAACATCCTACATTTTTATAAATTTGCAGAAGATTTAGTAAATGCTTAGGTACAAGTGTTGGTTCTCCGCCAGTTAAACAACTAGCCATAATACCTTTACTAATAGAAAGCTCGGTAATTTTCAGATTAAGATTTTCGTCCTCTTTGCGAGGTGTAAAAGTTTGTTTCCAGCATCTTTCTGGATTGTAACAAAAACCGCAATTATTATTACAATTAGGTAATAATTCATGTTGTTGAATAATTGGTGCCTTGGTATTCATAATATCCTCCTTGTTTTTAATGAACTTCTAAGCTAAGTATATTATACTTGCAAAAATGTACCAGTTGTCGTACAATTACGACGACAGTATTTTTTTCATAAAAATTTAATCAAAAATAACAATGTTAGAAGAAAAATTAAAATCATTAGGATTAAGAGATCATGAATCATCAATTTATTCTGTGCTTTTATTAAATTCGCCATTGAATGCAACAAGTATTGCTAAAAAGTGTCACCTCTCTAGAAGTAGTGCATATACAGCACTAAGTAGTTTAATAAGCAAAGGACTAGTTGGTACCTCTTATAAGAATGATATAAAACAGTTTATTGCTGAAGATTTAGATTCTTTAAAACAATTAATAAAAAATGAAGAAGTAGAACTGGAAAAAAAGAAAAAAGTTTTAGATGAAATAGACCTAAATTTGAAAACATTAAATAGAAAAATTATAAATATTCCAGAAATTGTTGTGTTTGAAGGGCAAGATGGGTTAAGAAAAATTTATACTTCAATGTTGCGTCAATCTCAATTGGGGGAAACCATGCTAATTATTAGAGATGAGTTTGTTTGGCAAGATGATTGGCGTTTTGTTTTTAGTCAGGATTGGCATGGAAAAGTTAAAAAAATTAGACAAGAAAAAAATATAAAAACTAAATTACTAATAAATAATTCTATTCTGGAAAAGAAAAAGTCAGACTATTACAAATCAAGAAAAGGATTGGAAATAAAACATTTATCTTCTGGAAACTCTGTTGATAAATTTGCTTTGTATATTATCGGAGATATTGTTAGTATTTTATCGATGGAAAATAATAATTTAGTTGGTATTAAAATAGTTAATCAACATTTAGCCAATAATTACAAAGTCATATTTAATAATCTTTGGAAAAATAGTAAATAATATGTCTGAAAAAATTGAATTAAATAAAAATAAAATAAAATTGGAAAACGAAGGAACATCAAAAGAAGATTTTGATATTTTAATGTTGAAATTAAATAAACCAATTGGTGAATTAAAACAAATTGAAGAAAATAAATTTGAGTCTAAAAACGAAAATTTAAATTTAGAAGTTTCTTATGGAAAAGGACCAGAAGATTTGTTTTTTCATGATACTGAAGAAATTTCTAAGTTTTCAAAGGAAAAACAACATCTTCTTGAAGTGATGCGTTTAGAACCACAAAAATATAAAACTTTAGAAAATTTTGTTTTAAAAAATAAAAATTCAGAAATTAATTTCAAAAAAATAATTTATAATAATTCAGAATTTTTTGCAAAAGTTCCACCAGAACCTGCAAAATCTAATGGTGAAGGGGGAGGAAATTATGAACATGAGACAAACTCTGTTGTTTTTAGGGGTGACTTAAGTACCCCAATTGGAATAATTATTGCATTACATGAAATAGGTCACTCTAATGATGAATTATCTAAAGTTAAATTAAAAGAATTTCCTACGAGTACAAGAAGCCTAGATGATCACAAGTATTTAACCAAAGAACAAATTGATATTTATTTTAGATCAGAAAGGAACGCTTGGGCTTTTGCTATTAAACAAATAAAACCGTTTATTAAAGATCTTGGTTTGACACTAGATGATTTAAAAACAATAAGTCATAAATGGGCATTAAAAAATCATTCTGATTTTGCAGAAGAAATGTTAAATGGCGAACCATATCTCTAAAAAATTATGAACAAAAAAGTCTTATTTATTTGCAAAGGAAATTGGTTTAGAAGCCAAACAGCAGAAGCCATTTATAATCAAATTACAAAAAGTAATGATGCTTTTTCTGTTGGAACTTATGTTGGGGCAGTAGACGAACCAGAAGGACAAGTTTTAAAAGATTTGTTTAAACAAAATTTATCTTTTTTAAATGTGATGAAATCTCATGGAATGAATCTTGATGATAAAGTGACAAAAAAATTATTACCAGAAATGATTGATCAGTTTGATATCGTGGTTTCTATGGCAGAAGAGCCATTTATTCCGGATTTTTTAAAAAATGACAAAAGTGTAATATGGTGGCAGGTTGAAAACCCAACAGGATTTTCTAATGATGAGATTTATTATGAAAATGCGTATCAAAAAATATATAAATTAGTCTCAGATCTTATTTCAAAGAAAGGAATTTAAGCTAGTTTTTAAACATTAAGTTTTCATTAAGTGGAGATTTTTTTATTTTTGCTTTTATATTAAGTTGGGGTTATAGTTATGTGTATATATGACTTATTAAACTAATTCGCGTAACTTTTGTATGAAAAATTTAATTAAAAAGACAAAAAAATTTATTGTAAAACATAAAATTATTAGCATTATTATATTAATAGTGGTTGTTGGGGGGCTCTATTTTATTTTTAAGGGAAATAGAGAAGATCAAACTCGTTATATTGTATCTAATGTTAAAAAAGGAACTATTATTGCTTCTGTTTCGGGAACTGGTCAAGTTTCTGTTGAAAATCAAATTAGCCTTAAATCAAAAGTAGGAGGAGATGTTTTGTCTATTAATGTAAAAAATGGACAAGAAGTTAAGGCTGGAGATTTGGTTATTCAATTAAACAGTAAGGATGCCAGAAAGACTGTTAGAGACGCTGAATTAAGCCTTAAAACGGCGTTACTTGATTTAGAAAAACTTCAAAAGCCAGCTGACGCACTCTCCTTACTTCAAGCACAAAACGCATTAACTCAAGCACAGAACGATTTAATAAAAGGGTATGATGATGGTTTTAATGCTGTTGCCAATGCTTTTATAGACCTCCCAAATGTAATTACTGGGGTTGATGGTATTTTATTTTCAGGTGATTTAAGTGGTAATACAGGCCAATGGAACGCAGACTATTATGCCAGTGAAGCTCGTTTAGTAAATAATGATGATGGAAAATCATATCAATATAAAGAAGATGCAGTAAATAAATTTAATCTTGCAAAAACAGCTTACGATAAAAATTTTTCTGATTATAAAAACACTACAAGATATTCAGATACTATAGTAGTAGAGAATTTAATTAATGAAACTTACGATACAACAAAATTAATTGCAGAAGCTGTTAAGAGTTCTACAAACTTAATCCAATTTTATCAAGACAGAAAAACCAGTCTTGATCTAACTCCTATTGCAGTATCCTACACTCACCTAACATCTCTTAGTGGATATACCACAAAAACAAATACAAATTTGACTAGTCTTTTAAATATTAAAAACACAATCTACAATAATACTAAATATACAGTTCCAGAAAAAACCCAATCACTGGCTGATTTGAAAGACGGAGCTGATGAAATTGATGTTGAATCAAAGAAACTAAGTATCGAACAAAAACAAAATACTCTACAAGATGCAAAAGATAAATTAGCTGACTATTCAATACGAGCTCCTTTTGATGGGACAATCGCTTCTATTGATGTTAAAAAATCAGACAGTGTTTTAAACGGCGGAACAGTGGGAACTTTAATAACAAAACAAAAAATTGCAGAAATTTCTCTTAATGAAATCGATATTGCTAAAATAAAAATTGGACAAAAAACAACCTTAACATTTGATGCAATAGAAGACCTATCTATTACAGGTGAGGTTTCAGAAATAGATTCTATTGGAACAAATAGTCAGGGCGTTGTTACTTATAATGTAAAAATAATTTTTGACACACAGGATGACAGAGTAAAATCTGGAATGAGTGTTAGTGCGTCAATCATTACAGATATTAGGCAAGATGTTTTAATTGTTCCAAATAATTCTGTAAAATCTTTAAACGGATCTAATTATATTGAAATATTTACAGTACCATTAATTGCTACTGAGAAAAATACAAGCAAAACAGTTCAAGGAATTGCATCTTCAGAGATTCCAACACAACAAACAGTAGAGATAGGTATTTCTAATGATACTGATACAGAAATTGTCTCTGGTCTTAATGAAGGAGATCAAATTATCCAAAAAACCATTATCCCAGCAACATCTAAAACTAAGACAACAACACAAGCTCCAAGTATGTTTGGAGGTGGACCAGCAACAAGAAGTTCTTCTAAATAGTCTATTAAAGACTAGAACCTAGCTACTAGAAACTAGAACCTAATTCAAATGATTGAAGTAAAAAATATTACAAAAATATATAAAACAGGAGTTGAAGAACTTCGTGCATTAGATGATGTTAGTTTTTCTATTGAAGACGGGGAATTTGTTGCGATTATGGGGCCGTCTGGTTCTGGAAAATCTACAATGATGCATATTTTAGGAGCACTTGATACTCCAACAGATGGAAAATATTTTTTAGACGGAAAAGATGTTTCTACTTTATCTGACGATGAATTAGCAGATATTAGAAAAAATAAAATTGGATTTGTTTTTCAATCATTTAATCTATTACCAAGAACTACTGTCTTGAGAAATGTAATGTTACCACTTGTTTATAAAGGAGTAGGAGAAGAAGAAAAAGAACAAAGAGCCAAAGAATCACTATATTCAGCAGGATTTGATGAAAGTCATTTTAATCATTTATCCAATCAACTTTCTGGGGGACAAATTCAACGCGTTGCTATCGCAAGAGCACTAGTAAATAATCCAACTTTAATTTTAGCTGACGAGCCAACTGGAAATTTAGACACAAAAACAGGGGAAGTTGTATTGGAAACTTTTCAAAGATTAAATAGAGAACAAGGAAGAACAATAATTCTTATAACTCATGAAAGAGATGTAGCAGAACACGCAGAGAGAATTATTTTTATTAAAGATGGTCAGATATTCGAAGATGGGAGGAATCATACAAGAAGAATAATATAATTAGGTACTAGTGGCTAGGCTCTAGTTGTTAGTAAAGAAAAAAATGAAATTAACAGATATATTTAGAGAAACATTTACATCATTGTCGGCAAACAAGGCTAGAACCGGACTTACTATGCTCGGTATTGTTATTGGGATAGCATCTGTTATTGCTATGACGGCAATTGGGCAAGGCGCTCAATCTTCAATACAAGCGAGTATCGAAGGGTTAGGATCTAATTTGATTTATGTTTATCCAGGAGTTATTCAACCAGGACGAGGGATAGTTTCCTCTGGTCGTGGTTCTGCTCAGAACTTAAAAAGTGAAGATGTTGATGTACTTTTACAAATTTCTGGTATTACTAATATCTCCCCAGAACTTCAGAGGCGTTTTCAAATTATTTCTCAAAGTGGAAATAATACTAACACTACTGTTACGGGAACAACTAGTAATTACGGAACTGTTCATAATACTGATACTCAAACTGGTAATTTTATAAGTGAAGCTAATGAAAGAAGTTTAGCAAAAGTTGCTGTCTTGGGTTCTACCACCGCGACTGATCTTTTTGATGAAGATGATCCAATAAATAAAACAATTCGCATAAACAAAGTAAATTTTAAAGTTATTGGAATTTTAGAAACAAAAGGTGGTTCTGGTTTTGTTAATCCAGACGATATAGTAATTGTTCCATTAAGTACTATGCAAAAAGTTTTAGCAGGGGCTGATTACCTATCTTCGATGTCTGTTGCGGTAGTAGATAAAGATCAAATGGCAATTGTTAAACAAGAGTTAACTGATGCTTTATTACGAAAACATAATGTTGAAGAAGCTGATTTTTCTGTAATGTCTCAAGCAGATATATTAAGTACACTAACTCAAGTTATTGATACTTTCACAATATTTTTAGCTTCTATTGCCGGCATCTCTCTTTTAGTTGGTGGAATTGGGATTATGAATATGATGCTAACTACTGTAACAGAGAGAACTCGTGAAATTGGTTTAAGAAAAGCGGTTGGGGCAAAGAGAAGAGATATTAATAATCAATTTTTAATAGAAGCCATTGTCTTAACTTTCTCTGGTGGTTTGGCGGGTGTCATTTTGGGGTGGCTAGTTTCTTTTACTATTACATCTTTAGGAATAATAAAAACACAAGTTTCCTTTTCTTCTGTGCTACTTGCTTTCGGTGTCTCAACAGTAATAGGAATTATTTTTGGTTATTATCCAGCCAGAAGAGCTTCAAAATTAAATCCAATTGAAGCCTTAAGATATGAATAGAAATTAATAATATGTATCATATTGCTATTATAAAAAAATCTTGGGGACTTTTGCCTAAGATTTTGAATAAAGAAAAAACAATAGAATCTCGATGGTATAAAAACAAATGTTCTCCCTGGGATAAAATAAAAAATGGAGATATTGTTTATTTTAAAAATTCCGGCGAATCAGTAACTATTAAGGCAAAAGTTTCAAAAGTTTTGCAATTTTCTGACTTAAATCAAAAGAAAGTAAAAGAAATTTTAAATAAATACGGAGAGTATATTGGTATAGAGAAAGAAAAAAATAGAAAGTTTTTTGAAAGATTTAAAGATAAAAAATACTGTTTATTAATTTTTCTTTCTGACCCCGCAAAAATAAAACCATTTAATATTAATAAAAAAGGTTTTGGAAATATGTCAGCGTGGATAATAATAGATAATATTAAAAAAATCATCCGACGTTAGGTCGGAGGATTTTTTTAATTTCTAATCTTTTGAGTTTTCTGTTTTTGGTTTCATTACTATTCTTTTAATATCTTTCCAATTTCTTTTTGCAACATAGAAGATATAAAAGATATCTAGTATTCCTATGGTGTTTACCAAAAGAAGCACTACAAACCAAACTCTATGACTCTTTTTTGAGGCAGTCCAAAGAGCATATCCCTTCCATGGTAATATCCAAAGTAATGCTAGTAATAAAAACCAAGGGTTTTGTGATAATGTGTTCATCATAATGTGTTAATTGTAACAAAAAATTAATATCAAAACAATATTTTAAAGAGGTGTATAAACATGTTAGTATATACCTATATGACAAGATTTTTAGGTATTGATTTTGGTACAAAGAGGGTTGGTATTGCTACTTCCGATGAAGGAGGAACACTAGCTTTTCCAAAAGAAATATTAAAAAATGATAGTAACCTTTTGGAAAATATTAAGAAAATTTGCCAGAAAGAGGAAATAGGGGAAATAGTTATAGGGGAATCAGAAAACGGAAATGGTGAGCAAAATAAAATAATGGAGAGTATAATTTCTTTCAGAGAATTATTGGAAAATGAGACAAATCTGCCAATCGTTTTTGAAAAAGAATTTATGACTTCAGTTGAGGCTCGAGGCAGAGACGGAAAAGAAAGGAATAATGCAAAAAAAATAAAAAAGATAAATGATAAAAAAACCCTCCTCCGCCAAGGCTACGCAGGGCAAGAAGTAGATGATTTGGCCGCAGCCATTATCCTTCAGCGTTATCTTGATAAAAATAAATTCAAATAAAAATATATGGAAGAAGAAAATAAAAATAAAATAGAAGATAATTCAAAAAAATCAAATCTGATTACAATAGATGATTTTAGTAAATTAGATCTAAGGGTTGGGAAGATTTTATCAGTTGAGAAAGTTCCAGAGACGGATAAATTACTAAAACTAGAAGTTGATATGGCTGAGGATAAACCAAGGCAGATAGTTTCTGGTATTTCAGAATTTTTTCCAGATATTTCAGTTTTAGTTGGTAAAAAATGTATGTTTGTAGTGAATTTAGAACCAAGAATAATTAAGGGATTAGAAAGCCAAGGAATGATTTTGGCGGTGTCTACTGATGATGGAAAATTTTCCTTACTTGAACCGAATGATGAAATTCCAGTTGGAACTAAAGCAAAATAAATAATTAGTAAAAGGTTCATAAAGTTATAAAGTTCATAAAGCAATCTACGCTATGGCGTAGATAGAAGACAATAAAGAAACTGATGAAAATAAAAGATAATTTTTTAAAAATATTATTCAAAAAAATTGATCTAAAAAATAAAAGAGTTTTAGAAATTGGTTGTGGTGATGGATTTAGAACAAAGCAAATTTCTAAAAACAAAGGAGTAAAAATTATCGCCATAGATCCTGACAAAAAGAATATTCTTTCAGCGAGAAAAAATTTTAGTTCAAAAAATATAAAATATATAATTTTAAATGCTGAAAATTTAGCATTTAAATTAAAAAGTTTTGATGTTGTGATTTTTACTCTTTCTTTACACCATATGAAATCACCCAAAAAAGCCTTAATAGAAGTCAACAGGGTTTTGAAAGAGGGGGGAAATATCGTTATAATAGAACCTGGATTCCATGGACCATTTTTTGATGCAGAAATTATGTTTGATTGTTTTGATGGTGATGAGAGAGACAAGAAAGAAAAAACATATAAACTTATTATGAAAGATTCTAAAATTAAAAATAAAAAAGAATTTTTTAGTAAAACAGAATGGTCGTTTAATTCTTTGTCTGATTTCAATAAAAATATGAAACCTAAAAAAAATATCAAAAAAGTAAAAGAATTTTTAGAAGAAAATAACTATAAACTTTGGGGAGAAAGAAGAATAAATATTTTTAGTAAAATATGAAAATCATATTAAATCATTGTAAAAAATTTGAAGTTCAAAATTATGAATCAGAAGATAAATCAATTTTTGATAATTGTATTGTTGCTCAAATAAGTTTTGAAACAGACGACAAAATTGATGATATTGGAAAAGTGGGAGTAGAAATAGAAAAAATGTCCAAAGATGTCGGGAAAAATAAAATTATTTTGTTTCCATTCGCTCATTTATCAAATAATTTACTAGAAAAAAACAAAGCAAATGAATTGTTTTTAAAACTAAAGGAGTTTTTAATGGAAAATTTTGATGTAAAATTACTTTCTTTTGGTACTGATAAAGAATTTTTAATTGAAACCTTCGGTCACCCAGGAAGTATAAGGTTTCGTAATTTTTAGATTTTTTACTATAACCTATACCCTATAACCTATAACCTATAACCTAATCAAATGCATTTTTTTGAAATAATACCTTTAATAGAAACAATTGGATTAATCGGAATTTTATTATTCGTTTTTGCGGAGTCTGGTCTATTCTTTGGATTTTTTCTTCCGGGGGATTCATTACTTTTTACTGCCGGAGTCTTGGTCTCGGCTGGGCATTTTAATATTTTAATTTTATTTTTAGGGTCTTTTTTGATGGCTTTTCTTGGTGATTCTTTCGGGTATTATTTTGGTAAAAAAATTGGTCCCAAAATTTTTTCCAAGCCAAACTCATTTTTTTGGAATAAAAAAAATATAGATAAAACCACAGAATTTTTTGAAAAATATGGAAACAAAGCAGTAACACTTGCTCGTTTTGTTCCAATAGTGAGAACTTTTACACCGATAATGGCTGGAGTTGGTAAAATGAAGTATAAAACCTTTATTTTTTGGAATATTTTAGGTGGATTTTTCTGGACAGCGATAATGATCTTTGGGGGATATTTTTTAGGAAATTATATTAAAGATGTGGATAAATACATTTTTCCTATTGTGCTCGTCATTATTTTTGTTTCTTTTCTCCCTTTACTTTTTACTTTTTACAAAAAAAGTAATAGCTAGTTAGTTTAAAAAATCGTATAACTCCGTAGTAGAACTTTAGAAAAGTCTCACTGCGGGGTATAATACACTTAAATGAGTAGTATTCTATACAAAAAATTTTTTACACCAGTTTTTTTAAAGAACTCATCTTTTGGGGTTGATATTTCAGATACTTCTTTAAAATTTATTGAGTTAAAGAAAGAAGGTAACCCACGCCATGGCGGGGTAAAAAACATTGTTTTAGGAAAATATGGAGTAAAAAAAATTCCGGCGGGAGTGATTGAAATGGGGGAGGTTAAAAATAAAACTGAACTAGTAAACATTTTAAAAACTTTCAAAAAAGAAACAAAAGTAAATTCTATAAAAACAACAATTCTAGATGACAGTATTTTAAAAGCCTTTAAGGAAGCTGGTATTAAAATTACGGGAACTGAAAAAAAGAGTGAAGCCATAAAAAAATGTGTATTAAAGGAAGATGATTTTAGTAACTATATGGTTGTTGATTTTGGTGAAATGGATTCAGATATCTTTATTGTAAATAATAAATTTATAGAGTTTAGTACAAAGTCTGCTATTGGTGGATTTTTTCTAACAACAATGATCAAAAAAAAATTTGGAATAACATTTTCAGATGCTGAAAAAATAAAAATGATACATGGTTTGAAAAATGATGAAGAAAATAGACAGTTGTATACAACACTAATTGAAGGGGTTTCTATTTTAAGAGATGAATTAAATAGATATTTTGTCAGTTGGCATTTAGTGAAAGATCCTGCCCGCAATGCTTTTGGCATAGCTGATGCAGGCGGGGGGAAAGGAAGACAAAATCAAAAAATAGAAAAAATAATATTATGTGGTGGAAGTGCAAATCTAATTGGTTTAGTTGATTATTTAAAAACTAGTCTGAGAATAGAAGTTGAATTGGCAAATGTTTGGGAAAATGTTGGTAATTTCAATGAACATCTACCAGCTATTAGTTTTAAAAATTCACTAACTTATGCGACAGTCATAGGTCTTGCTTTAGAAGGGATTAAATAAAATTAATAATAATAATAAAAACCTCCAATTCTTTTGAAGGTTTTTATTATTTGGTGGGCGGTAGAGGGCTCGAACCCCTGACATCTTCAGTGTAAATGAAGCGCTCTACCAACTGAGCTAACCGCCCAACATAATTGTTTATAATTTAACAGAAAATGGCAAAATACACAAACCCATTGAAAGGCTTATGGTTTCATGCTAAAATTTAAAACATCTTAAAAGCCCTTGTAGCTCAATGGATAGAGCAGCGCTCTTCTAAGGCGTTGATGTGGGTTCGATTCCTGCCAGGGGCACAATATTTAAAATTTGATATTATTTAATTATGAAAGAAAAGATAAATAAATCTGAAACTATACTTAATAGTTGGATGGAAGCTTATTATTCAATACCAAAAGCTATTAGAGTAGTTTTTTATTCTGTTATCGGTATTTTTTCCCTTACTATTGCTGTAGGGGTTGGAAAGAATTATTTTAATTATAAAGATTTAAAAAATATAAAAGAAATAATTGATGATAAACTAAAAAATAAAGAAAAAGAACAAATATCTATTGAAGATAAAATCATTAAGATAAAAAATCTTATAGGTGAGGAATGTTATAAGTATATTCCAAATAATAATATTTATATTGAAGAAATAAAAGTGCAAAAAAAAGGAATTGAACCAACAATTAATAATTTTTCCTTACTTGATATTAGTTTTCATTCATTAAAAATAGAAGATGAATACTTAGCAAATATTGATACAATCGAAAAAAGATTCAATCCAGAAATATCAGAAAAGGAAGATAAACCAATATCTGTGTCTAATCTAGTTTGTGGTAAAGACACATTACCTGCTGAAGTGTTTCATAAAATTTTAGAACAAACTTATCCAAAAAATTGGATAAATAGCGAAATTACAGAAATAAAACAAGAAAATATGACAGAAGAAATTCCAAAAAGTTATGGAATTAACGATGATCAAAAAGCTTGGGCTTTAACAAATGATAATTCAAAAATAATATTTTTTGAACCATCTTTTAGATTTAATTTTTCGGAAAACATAAATACAGCTTTCTCTCATGAGGCTGGTCATTGTAATAGTTGGGAGTGTATAAATAATCTTTCTATTGAACAAAGGTTAGATTTTTTACTTTATATCTTGGACCGTGTTCAATCAGAAGATAGATATCTATCAAGTTATGTTGAATCAATAAATAGTGAAGACAAAAAAAATGAATTATATAATAAAGCTACTGAATATTGGGCGGTAATTTGCGAGGTTTACTTTAGTGGAAATATTCAAAACTTAAATATAAAAGATATTCAAATTATAGAAACTATTATTAAAACAAAAGACCCTAACTTTGATGTTTATAAAGCTCTCCAGAAGAGAACTAATTCTCTTAATTTTTATGGTAATAAGATCAGAGATGAAAAGTTTTATCAAAATAACGGAGGAATTATTAAACTATGAAGATGAATTATCGAGTATTTAATAATGATAAATTGATTGGTGCTATCCTGTTTCAGGATAATAATAGTTTTGTTTTATAAGAAGCGACTGATGATTTTAAAAATATAGTTGATGAAATTATGAAAAATGGAATTCAATCAAGTTTCTGTGTTCATTCAAGAGATAATAATACTACAACCCATACTATTGTAAAAAATAAAATAACAAAAGATGATGAATTTTTTCAGTTGGCATTTAGAGACCATCTTTTAAATAAAAGTTTTTATGTTGTTGAGATAAGAAACGATATTGATGAAAAAATTAATACTTTAATTAAGATCGTTGAATTAGATGATAAATTAAAAAAAATTTTAGAACAATTATCACAAATGACATATCTAGAAAAAACTTGTTTACTTGAAAAATTAAAAGATTCTATTTTATTGAGTGATGAATGGAAAGAAATAAGCAAAAATATTTAATTATGAAAGAACTTGAAATTGGTGAAGTCTATAAGCATTACAAAGGAACAAAAGCTAAGGTTCTTTGCGAGGTTTTTCACAGTGAGACAATGGAGAAAATGGTTGTTTATATCCATCTTGAAGACGGGTTTATTTGGGCAAGACCGAAAGATATGTTTTTAGGTAATGTGATTATTGATGGGATTGAACAAGAAAGATTTCAGAAAATAGATCAAGAGATTTTAATAAAATCAAGTAAAAATTAATTTTATGGGAAATTCTATTTCAGACTGGACTTTATATGAAGATGAAAATGTTCTCGTGATAAATAAACCAGCAGGGCTTATGGTTCATGGGGATGGAAAAACTAATGAAAAAACATTAGCGGATTTTATTTTAGAAAAATATCCAGAAATGAAGGAAGTCGGAGAACCAGTTATAATTTCTGACTTAAAAAATAACAAGGAAGTAAAAATTTATCGTCCAGGAATAGTTCATCGATTAGATAAAGAAACATCTGGTGTTTTGGTTATAGCAAAAAATCAAAAGTCATTTCTTTTTTTAAAAGAGCAGTTTCAAAAAAGAACAATGAAGAAAATTTATAAAGCTTTTGTTTGGGGTTTTGTGAAAAACGATGAAGGGACAATTGATGCTCCAATAGCCAGAAGTAAAAATGATTTTAGAATGTGGTCTGCAATGAGAGGTATAAGAGGAGAAAAAAGAGACGCTGTGACACAATATAAAGTTTTAGCTAGATTTGAAAATAACAAAGAAAAATTTTCATTTATAGATGTATATCCAAAAACTGGTCGGACGCATCAAATCAGGGCTCATTTAAAATATATAAATAATCCGATTGTTTCTGATTCCCTTTATACTTCCTCAAAACCTTATGCACTTGGTTTTAATAGAGTAGCTCTTCATGCATATTCTTTGCAATTTTCTTTAGAAGATAGAAAAAAGTTGAAAATAACAGCTCCTTTACCAGATGATTTCGAAGAAGCCTTTAAATTAGTAGAATCTGAAGAATAACTTGCTCTAAAATGAGAATTATGATAAATTAGCTCTTACATGGCAATTTCAATTAAAAAATTAACACCAGTAAATACTGAAGAAAGAAAGGCTCTAGCTATAAAAGCAGGGGATACTATTCGAGTTTGGTCCAAAATTAAAGAAGAAAAAATATCGACCAAGGCAAACAAAAAAACTGAAAAAACTATTAAATTTCGCCTACAGGCTTTTGAGGGGATTGTTCTTGCAAGAAAACATGGCAAAGAAGCAGGTGCTACAATTACAATACGAAAAGTTTCAAGCGGTATTGGAGTTGAAAGAATATTTCCACTATACTCTCCACTTATAGATAAAGTTGAAATTATAAAGAAAGCAAAAACAAGAAGATCAAAACTTTATTATATTAGAGAAAAAGCAGCTAAAGAAGCAAAAAGAAAAATGAAAGCAACTGTTGTTTCCCAAGGAGGTAATAAAGATATAATTGAAGAAGACGAAATACCTGAAGCCGAAGAGAAAGCAATAGAAATTATAGGAAAAGAAGAAGTAGAAGAATAAAAGTCCTCCGAATAAGTCGGAGGATTTTTAAATTTGAAGTAAATCTGACTTTTTCGTATAATGATAGCGCTTTTAATTATGCGCGGGTGGCGAAACTGGTAGACGCGCTACCTTGAGGTGGTAGTGCCAGCAATGGCTTGGAAGTTCGAGTCTTCTCCCGCGCACAAATATGAATATTTTATTTATTATAGAAATTATTTTATTACTTGGTCTTTTAATATTTTTTGTGTTTTTTACATACAGTTTATATTTTTCTTTTAGAATTAAAGTTCCTTTTGTACCTGTATCAAAAAAAATCATTAGTAAAATTATCACCAATTTAAAACTAGAAGATGGGCAGACACTTTATGATTTGGGTTGTGGTGATGGCAGAGTCTTATTTGATTGTAAAAAAGAGTTTAAGAATATCAATTGTGTTGGAGTAGAAATTGCTCCGACCCCACTTTTGTTATTAAGAATTAAGAATTTTTTTACAAAAAAAGATAAAAAAATAAAAATTATAGATAAAAATTTTTTTGAAATTGACTTAAAAGAAGCAGATAGAATTTTTGTTTATCTTTTTCCGGAAATAATGGATAAGCTATTACCAAAACTAGAAAAAGAATTAAAAAGTGGGACATTAGTTGTTTCATGTGATTTTCAATTTTCCTCTAAAAATTACAGAGAGAAAGTTATTTTAAAAAACTCTAATTCTGGTTTGTGTAAAAACTTATACATTTACGAATTTTAATTGGCTTTACTTATTACCGATAAATTTGCTATAAATTAAAGGCAGTCAACAGACTGTTTTTACATATGGTGCCTATGGTGTAACGGTTAACACTGAAGTTTGTGGAAAAAGTTATGAATCTATTTTGTTTACATTAATTTTGTTTTTTGATAAAATTTAAATGTGCCAAATGTAAAATGTAAAATTTGTGATAAAAGCTTTTACACAAAACCATCTTGGTTATTACGTGGTTATGGAATTTATTGTTCTTCAGAATGTCAATATAAAGGAATGCGAACTGGTAAAATAATCAAATGTAATGTTTGTGGAAAGGAAGCTTATAAAACAAAAAAGGCCTTAAGGGTTTCAAAAAGCGGAAAGTTTTTTTGTAGTAAATCTTGCCAGACACTTTGGCGAAATCAGGAATTTGTTGGTCCGAAACACATTAATTGGAAAAATGGTTTATATGCTTACAGAAGCGTACTTTCAAGAAATAAGATTGTTGAAATATGTATGCTATGTAAAATAAATGATAGAAGAGTCCTTTCTGTGCATCATATAGACAAGGATAGAAAAAATAATTTAATAAAGAATCTTGCATGGCTTTGTCATAATTGTCATCATCTTGTGCACCATCATAAAGAAGAAGAAAATAGATTTAAAAAAAATTTGAAAATTAAATAATAAATACTTTGTAAAGTATTACATGGTGCCTGTAGTTTAGTGGTAAAACTCCTGTTTGTGGAACAGGTATCGAGAGTCCGATTCTCTCCAGGCACCCAATAGTTGAGATCTATATTATGGTAAAAAATAAAATTGAATTAAATAATCAAAATGAAAAACAACCCAAAAATATAATTCCAGGTTTTATTTCTATTTTCGACAATATTTCTCTGGTAAAAAATGAAACAGAAAGAAAATTACTTAAAGAAAAATTTGCTCTTGCTGTTAAAAAAGTAAGTGAGGCTTGGACAATTAAAGATCTTTATAATGCAACAAGCTTAGTAATAGAATTATCTAATACAGACGACGAGGTAACCATGAAACAAAACCTACTTTCTTTGTGGGAAGCTTTAGATGGAATAGATTATAAAGATAACAGCGAAGAAGCCAACTCGGCTTTTTTGTTTATTGATCATCAAGTTATGATGAGATATTCAACTATTATTTCTAAATAATACTATATATAATAGTTTTATTTTATACCCAATTTTTATATAGTACTAGAACAAACATGATATAATTTATATATCGTTATTTATTAATATTTAACAATTAATTTAATATGAAAAAAATTCATAATCATTTACTCAGAAGTAGTCGCTGGTATAGTAATTGGCACGACAATTCTTTTTATTCAAAAATGCACTGGGTAGTATTTATAATTACTGCTCTTTTTTTTACATCACTATGTTTGGTGGGTATTCAAAAAACTTATGCTACTCAAGGATCAAATTCACAAAATAATAAATCTAACATAGAAAAATTAAATAACGATTTACTGAAAGAAATTAAGGCTTATCAGTCTGCCTCAGAAACACAAAAAGCTACAGCACTAGCTAGTCTTACTTCTGTTCTTCAAGAAAGAACAGAAGTAATGAAAGGTTTAATTAAAGATAATACTAATAAGTTTTTAAAAAATTCTTTACCGAAAGGGATATACGATAAACTACCTGCATCTGTTAAAATTTTAATAGAACAGAACAAAAGTGTTAAAGGTAAATTTGAAAAGATAATTGAAGAAAATATAAAAACTGGTTATTTAAAAGAAAAAAATTACATTACTGACGTTACTGGAAAAAAATATGAAATACATACAGCTAAAGGAAAATTAAATTTAGAACCAGGATCTGAAATTACAATAAATGGAATAGTTTATCAATTTGATATTGCCGTAAGTGACGATTCAATTATTGAAACAACTTCTCCTCCAACTAGTGGACAATCTTCTTTAGGGGATCACAAAACTCTTGTTATTCCATTTACTTTTACTGATTATACAAATCAAGATTTAACCTCTTCTCAACTTTCCGATATTTATTTTAGTGAAACAAATGATTCTTTAAAAACTTTTTATGAAGAAGATTCCAATAATAAGTTTTCTTTCTCTGGGGCTGTTACTCCTTGGGTTACTGTGCCATATTCAAAAGCTGATCTTTGTGGGGGGAGTTTGTCTTATCGAGAAATTACAGCACCTGCTACTGCTGCAGCTACAGCCCTTGGTTATAACTTAGGTGATTATGAATTTGTTTCTTATATTATTCCTCCATGGTCATCTTGTAATTCATGGACTGGAGTAGCTGAAGCTGGAGGCGATTTGAGTATAATATCAATCCAAAAAAATAGTATTGATAATACGGTTATGATTCCTCTTACTAAAAGTACTATTTATCATGAAATTGGACACAATTTGGGGTTGGGTCATTCTTCGACATATGATTGTGGAATTGATGCAATTAGTACATCTGGAAATTGTGTTGTATCTGTATATGGTGACCCATTTGATGTTATGGGAAACGGTCAGGGTAGTAGTCTTTCTCTTTCTAATTCCCCTAATAAAGTAGCATTAAATGTGATCCCTAGTATTAATATTCAAGATGTCACAACTAGTGGCACATATACTATTCAAAAATTAGAAACAGAATCAACGGGGACTCAGGTGCTTAAAATTCCAAAAGAGAACACAGATGATTCTTATTATATTGGATATCGTCAACCTATTGGGATAGATACAATTTTACCTACTACTATGACTAGTGGTGCTAGTATTCATATATCTGGCCATAATGGACAATTTTTTCTTGATACTACTCCTGGCACAAATAGTAATTCTTCTTTAGATTTTCGAGATGGAGCTTTGACTGATGGTGCTTCTTTTTATGATTTGATTAATGGAATTACAATAACTCAAAATTCTCACACATCTAGTTCAGTAACTTTGCAAGTTACTGTTGACCATCCTTTATGTGCAAAATATAATCCTACTATTAATATTTCTCCACTAAGTCAAAATGGTTATTCTACTCAAACACTTTATTATTCAGTTACAGTTACCAATAATAATTCTCCAGCATGTGCAACAGCTAATTTTAATATTAGTCAAAGCTTACCTTCGGGTTTTGCTTATGCAACAAGTATTCCTAGTATTCCATTAGCTTCTGGAGCTTCTAGTACTTTCACTTTACCAGTTACTTCGCTTTTTAACACAGTAGATGGATTCTATAATTTTGATGTAACTCTCCATGATTCTTCTACAAATGGAGGTAGTGCTTCTGCTACAGCTACTTATGTGGTTTTTAATTCAAATTCAAATGAAAATAATATGAGTAATATTGATTTTCTTTTTAGTTCATCAACCAAAACAGCTGCTCCTGGTCAAACATCGAATTATATTGTTCTTATTACTAATAATTCTCTCGTAACAAATAATTTTACATTTACTACTGAATCAGTCCCACTTGGTTTTACTTATTTAAATTATGGAAATAGTAGTGGCACTATGTCTCCAATTAGTTTTGACTTAGCTCCGGGAGCAACTTTTTCCGTTGTTGTGTCTATGAAATCTCCACTTGATCAAGAAGCAGGCTCTTATAATTTTATTGTAAAATTAGTTAAAACAAATGATCCAAGTCAATTTGCTACTGCTCAAGGTACTTATGTTGTTGCACAACCTGACACAACTCTTCCTGTAGTGAATACTTTTACAATTCCTGCAACTTCTTTATCACTGACGGTTCCAATTACTACTTTTACTGCTTCAGATAATATTGGAGTTATTGGTTACAAACTAACTGAAACAAATACTAAACCATTATCTGGTGCTACTGGTTGGATATTAAGTGCACCTTCTTCATATATCTTTACAACAGCTGGAACAAAAACACTTTATGCTTGGGCAAAAGACGCGATGGGGAATGTTAGTAATAGTTTAAGTGATGGTGTTACCATTACCTTAGATACTACAGCTCCAACTACTCCAACCAACTTAACAGCAACAGCTATTTCTCAAACTCAAATTAATTTATCTTGGACAGCTTCAACTGACAATGTAGGAGTAACTGGATACAAGATATATAGAAGTGGTACTCAAATTGGTACCTCAGCAACTAATTCATACTCTAATACAGGACTAATAGCTGGAACTACTTACTCATACACAGTGTCTGCTTACGATTTAGCAGGGAATAATTCTGCTCAATCGTCATCAGCTTCGGCAACAACACAACCTCTTACTGACACCACTCCTCCAGTAGTTATCATTACTAGCCCAACCAACGGATCTACTATTGGAAATAGTACTCCAATAACTGCTAATGTTACTGATAATATTGGAGTGGTTAAGGTAGAATTTTGGGTTGATGGTGTTAAAAAATCTACCGATTATAGTCCTTCATATAGCTATACATGGAATAGTAGAAAAGTTACAGCTGGTGATCACATTATTTTAATTAAAGCCTATGATGCAATGCAGAATGTTGGTAGTGCATCTGTTACAGTACATAAATAAAAAACTCGTAAAAAACTATACTAAAAATGCCTAAAATCTAATTTTTTGGTATAGTTTTTTATATGGAAAATAAAGTAAGGTAATTTTTACTAAAACCTATAAACTCTAACCTATAACCTACCATAATGACCCAAAAACAAGCACTCGAAATTTTAAAGACTGGAGCCAATGTATTTTTAACTGGCGAGCCGGGGGCTGGAAAAACCTATACTATAAATGAGTATGTGAACTTTTTGCGGACAAATGGAGTTGAAACTGCAATCACTGCTTCGACTGGAATTGCAGCGACTCATATTGGAGGAATGACCATTCATTCTTGGAGTGGAATAGGGATTAAAAGGAAATTTAATAAATATGATTTAGATAAGATTGCCAGTATTGAATATATTGTAAAAAGAATTCGTCGTACGAAAGTTTTAATTATTGATGAAGTTTCTATGTTGTCAGCTGACACACTCTCAATGGTTGATGCAGTTTGTAGAGAAGTTAAACAAAATTCTGAAGCTTTTGGTGGACTACAAATAATTTTTGTTGGTGATTTTTTCCAATTACCTCCGATAGTTAAAAATGTTCCAAATGATGAAGATTTTTTACAACAGGAAATGTTTAGTGAAGAAAAATCAAAATCAAATTTTGCTTATGATTGTTCCGCATGGGAAAGAGCCAAACCTTTAGTTTGCTATATTACGGAACAATATCGTCAAGATGATGAAGATTTTCTTTCTATTCTTTCGGCAATTCGCCAAAATACTTTTAATAAAAATCATTTACAAAAAATTGAGAAAAGGAAAATTGATCAAGTCAAAACTTTTCCAGAAAATATACCCAAGCTTTTTTCTCATAATATTGATGTTGATTTTGTAAACAATGAAACTCTTTCTAAAATCGAAAACAGAACTGTAACTTTTCAAATGTCTTCTGATGGGAATGAATTTTTAGCAGCTGTTTTAAAAAAGGGATGTTTGTCGCCAGAAAATTTAATTTTAAAAGTTGGAGCAGAAGTTATGTTTACAAAAAACAGTCAGAAGGATGGATTTGTTAATGGGACACTAGGAACCGTGATTGGTTTTGATCAAAATGACGAGCATCCAATAGTGAAAATTAAGAATAATAGAAATATAACAGTTGAGCCTATGGAATGGGTTGTGGAAGAAAATGGAAAAATTAAAGCCAAGATTATTCAAGTGCCACTCCGTCTCGCTTGGGCGATTACTGTCCACAAGAGCCAAGGAATGAGCATGGATGGAGCTATAATGGACTTATCAGGGGTTTTTGAATATGGACAGGGTTATGTTGCTCTTTCTCGTGTCAGAAGACTTTCAGGGCTTTATATCATAGGTCTTAATGAAAAGGCTTTTCAAGTTCATCCAGAGGTTCTTTTTCAAGATAGGAGATTTAGAGATGAATCAAAAGAAGCTGAAAGAGTTTTTGCTAAAATTTCTTCAGATGAAATTAAAAAAATGCATGAGAATTTTGTGCGAGCTTCTGGTGGATATGTAAGTGATTCAAAGATTAAAAAATCTCGTAAAGTACATAAAGTGGGGGACAAAAAGAAAACAGGTGGTCATGGATTTGATGAAATTAGAAAAACTTTTCCTAATGCTTTTAAACCGTGGTCAGAAAGTGATGATAAAAAATTAAAGAAGCTTTTTAGTGAAGAAGTATTTTTTGATGAAATTGCCAAAGAATTTGGTAGAAAAACTGGTTCAATCATAGCTCGTTTGCAAAAATTTGGTTTGATTGAATAAAAATCTATTCGCTTATTCGAACGAATAAGCGAATAGATTTTAAAGATGATTAAAAGCCGAAAATTTGGTATATTTTCAATATTAATGATTAAAAAACCTTTTCCCAAACCAATACCTCTAAAAAAACTTATTGGTCCTAGTTTTATTATTCTTGCTCTTGGACTAGGTTCTGGAGAAGTTATTTTGTGGCCATACCTAACTGCTAATTACGGTTTGGGAATTACATGGGGAGCTATTTTGGGAATTACTTTTCAATATTTTATAAACATGGAAATTGAAAGATATGCTCTTGTAAAAGGCGAGAGTGTCTTTGTGGGAATTTATAAATTTTTTAAACCAGCAGTTTATTGGTTTATTATTTCAACTTTTATTGGCTTTGGTTTACCGGGGATTATTGCTGCCTCAGCCAAAGTAATGGGAAGTGTCATTGGGATAGAGGATTTTAAATGGCTAGCTATTTTATTTTTAGTCTTAATTGGTTTGATTTTAAGTGTTGGAAAAACTGTTTACGGAGTAGTAGAGCGAATTACTAAAACCACTCTCTTGATTGGAATTCCTTTTATTTTTTTGTTGGCCATTGTTGTAAGCGTAAAGACAGACTGGGTAGCTTTATTTAATGGAATAATTGGAATAGGAAATAATTATAGATTTTTACCTGAAGGAATAGCTATTGCTACTTTTTTAGGTGCCTTTGCCTATTCTGGTGCAGGTGGAAATTTGAACTTAACTCAATCAATTTATATCAAAGAAAAAGGTTATGGTATGGGGGCGCATTCCCAAAAAATTGCTAGCCTGTTTTCTCATAGAAGAGAAAATGAAATCTCACTAGCTGGAACAGATTGTGAGATAAGTGAAGAAAATGTTTCTAATTTTAAAAAATGGTGGAGGATAATAAGCATTGAACACGCTTTCATTTTTTGGTTTTTGGGAATTGTTTCTATGCTTTTACTTATGCTTTTATCTTACGCCACAACTCATGGGTTAGCAGGCAATTCAGAAGGAATTAATTTTGTTATTAATGAAGGTGGAGCTATTGGGCAAAAATTATTTCCTATTATAGGGACACTGTTTTTAGTTGTAGTTTCTGTTATGTTATTTCAGACTCAACTTGGAATTATGGATTCAACATCGCGAATAATGGCGGAAAATGTGGCCATTAAAAAATTAAAAGGAGGGGAGAGTGGAAAAATTAATCTCTCAAAAATTTACTATGCTTTTATATGGGGGCAAATTCTTTTTGGGATAATTTTATTTTTGTTTAATATTTCTGAGCCAAAGACTTTAATAATACTAGGTGCGGTAATTAATGCCTTTGCTATGTTTGTTCATATTGGTTTAGTTTTCTGGCTTAACCATAAAGAACTTCCAAGAGTTTTTCGTCCAAACTGGATTAGAAAAATTATTATCACAGTAATTTTTATTTTCTTCGGATTTTTTAGCTTATTAGTTTTATTGGATAAATTTTGATTATGGAAAGAACAAGAAGACATCTTTTAATAGATATTTTACTTATATCAATAAGTATTATTATAACTATTGTTTTAATAAAAACAGGATTGATTCATCAATTTATTGAAAGATTTGGAGAATTTGAATATTTTGGAATATTTATTTCTGGTATGTTTTTTACTTCAGTTTTTACAACTACTCCATCAATTGTACTTCTTAGTGACTTTGCAATAGAAACTAATATTATTATTGTTGCTATTTTTGGTGGAATGGGTGCTGTTTTTGGGGATTATCTTATTTTTCGTTTTATTAAAGACAGGGTCTCGAGAGATATAAATTATATTGTGGGTGTTTCAGGAAAAAAAAGACTACCCCATATTTTTAAAACTAAATTGTTTCATTGGTTCCTTCCGTTTTTAGGAGCTATTATTATTGCTTCACCAATTCCAGATGAAATAGGTATTACTATGCTTGGGTTATCAAAAGTAAATACAAAAGTTTTTTTATTAATTTCTTTTTTGTTTAACAGTTTTGGAATTTTAATTATTGGATTAGTGGTAAAATTAACATAATGATTAAAAAATTCCCAAAAATTCTTTTTGTTTGTAATGGAAATATTTTTCGGAGTTTTTCGGCTGAGGTTTTATTACAAAAATATTTAAGAGAAAATAAAATTCGAAACTGGAAAATTCAGTCGGCTGGAATTTATGCTGACCCAAAAGTAAAAGTTTTTCCTGAAATTTTAGAAAATTTGAAAAAGTTGGGGGCAAAAAGTTTAAAACATCGACCACACAAAATAAATAAAATAACTTTAAAAAAATTTGATTTAGTAATCTGTATGGCAAAAAATCAAATCGATTTTTTAAAAGAAAATTTTGATTATAAAAAAGCTAAACTATTTAATGATGTTGCGCTAAATAAAAAAACTTCTATTTGGGATATTGACGATATGGTAAAAAATTGGAAAACAAACAAAAAAGCTGTTGATAAATATACTTTTAAAACAATAAAATATATAAATGATAATATACCTAAATTAGTTAAAAATATGATTAAAAAATATGATTAAAAAATATTTAATTTCTACTCTGTTTTTATTTAGCTTATTTTTTGCTGGGAATTTTGTTTTGGCACAAAATCAAAATTTAAACTTAGAGAATTTACCAAAAAAACTTTTAAATATAAAAGTTCCCGGAGCTCCAAAAGGGGCGATATTTTCTCCCGACGGAAAAGAAATTTGGGTGACTTCACTTTCTAATAAAAAACAAGGAGTTAGCGTTTTTGATTCAATAACTGGTAAAAAAATCACTTCATTTAATTTAAACAATTACCCAGCCGTGGAAGTTGTTTTTAATAAAGATGGAACCAGGGTTTATGCTAGTCAAATGGAAACAGCCAAAGTTTTTGAAATTGATGCAATTAATAAAAAAGCCTTGCGTAGTTTTAAAACTGGTGGAAATTGGACAAAGGTTGTGGAACTTTCACCTGATGGCAAAAAACTTTATGCTTCAAATTGGATAAGTAATAATGTTTCAGAAATAGATTTAGGTACTGGAAAATTAATCAGAAAAATTTCAACAGTCAAAACTCCACGCGGACTTTATATTACAAAAGATGGAAATTTTCTTTATGTAGCTGGATTTGATAAAGGGCAGATTCAAAAAATAAATTTAATAACTGGGGTTAAAAAAATAATTTATTCTGGTGGATATGCAATGCGTCATTTTGTTGTTGATGAAGATAAAGGTGTGCTTTTTGTTTCTGATATGGGGCGTAATGCAATTTACAAAGTTAATTTAAAAGACGATAGTGTTATAAAATTTGCCTCTACTGAAAGTCATCCAAACACTATTGCTTTAAGTCCTGATAAAAAAATTCTTTATGTTTCTTGTCGCGGACACAATTTTTCTTCGACTAATTATTATGTACCTGGCCCAGACTGGGGAACAGTAGAGCTTTTTGATACAGAAACAGGGAAATTATTGGATGTGATTATTGGGGGAAATCAACCAACTGCCTTAGCCGTTTCTCCTGACGGAAAAACTATGGTTTTCTCAGATTTCTTGGATTCTCGTTTGCAGGTTTATCAAATTCCAACTTATGAACAAATAAAATCTACAAACGGTGGCCGAAGCCAAACATATAAAAGTTTAATAAAGAAGAAGTAAAGTGACATTTAAACATTTTGCAAAATGTAAATGTCAGGAATAAATTAAAAACCAAAACCCCCTATTCGGGGGGTTTTTTAAACTGACATCACTTTTCCTTTTAAGAATTCTGCCTCAATTCTTTTATGGCACTCCTTACATTCATAAATTTGTATTTCGAATTTATCAGTCATAACTTCATCAGGATATGGGTCAGTGTGAATGTGATTCATTTGTTTACAACCACAGTGCTGACAATTTACCCAGGGGAATCTTTTGAAATGGTGTTCGAACCCACATTTTTTACAGATAGTGTAGTCGACCAAAGTGTCGCCAATCTTTATGCCATTAAAGAACTTTCCATGCTCTATGTCACCTATTTGGGCAATTCTATTTCTTAACTCTGGATCATGCTCGCATACTTCCTGTATTGTCTTGATAAGATCATTGCCATTTTTAGAACATAATTCCAAAAGGGTAGCAGTTCTATTCAATTTAAGAAGTTCCTCATCGTACTCTTGAGTTATGTTGTACCATAACTTAAATGCGTGGATATAAGCACCATGCTCTCTAAAAGCAGGATAATTAATAAGATTAGGAAGATCAAAATTTCCTTTTACTTCAATTTTTGCCATATGAATATATTTAGTACTATTTCTGCCTTCAATTTAGCACTTTTTTAAAAAATAGCAAATGACCAAAACCATAATTTTTGGTATAGTTTTAATATGAATGATAAGGGAAAAATCAAAGACATATACAGTGAGTTCAAAACAAAAATTACTGAACTTTCAAAAAAGAAATCAGAGCTTATTAAGTCTTTTAAAAAAGATTTAGAACAAAAGAAAATAGAAAAAATAAGAAAGTCATTTTAAATATGCCACTAGATAATTTAGACAAAACACAGCAGGGAATAGAAGTAATAAAAGACACACCAGTTAGTAATATTGAAGATACCCAAACAGTAGAAGAATTATCAAAAGAGATTAATCTAAAAATTGATCAAGATATTTCATTATTAAAAAACCAAGATAAAAAAATTGGGCAAATTGAAAATTCAAAAGAATTTGATCAGGACGATATTATTGCTTCAAAAGTTAATTTAAATATTGGTGAGTCTTTAAACCAAATAAATAACGAAGCAGAAAATTTAGTACAAGAGACAAAGGATAAAATAAAAGATGAAATTGAAAAACCGGAAGTAGAAAAGAATGTTGAAAAAGTAGAAAATAATGTTTCTGTTGAAGGGGAAGATAAAAAATTAGAAAAAGACAAGAATTTTGAATTTAACCAAAGAAAAGAACAATGGAGAGTTTCAGCCAGAGAAAGATTCGGGATAGAAGATTTTGATATAGCACAATTTAAAAGGATTGTTTTTGATGAAGATGCAATATCAAAAGCATGGGCAGAAGGAAAGAGATGGGATTATATCAATAGTGGAGAACATTCTAAAAAATTTATTAAAGGAGAATCCTTTGACCAAGGGACTAAATCATTTGAAGTAATGCAAGACTTAGAAAATGAAATACCTGGTTGTGTTAAAAAATTACATGAAAAATTTGGTATTACTAATTTTCAAAGATATCCAAAAGAGATGTTAGTTAATCAACTTAATGATATTGATCAACAAAAAGGGATGGGGGTTTTAGCCTTTGCTGAAAGTGATTATAATGGGGCGTTTGATAATCAACAAAAAATTTGGGGGAAAATATATAATCATAAAAAAGATAAATTAAATTTTAGAATAATTGAATGTGGTTCAGATTTTGAATTAATTAACCAAATTTTGAAAGCAAAAGAAGATAGTGGTAAAAAAGTTTCTTTTGGGGTTATTTCAGCACATAGTAATGAAGATGGTTTCTCTTTGGGTGGTACAGGAAATGAAAGTGATTATTTTGGAAAAGAAAAAATTGATCAACTTAATTCCGAAATAGAAGAAAGTTTTACCGAAAATGGACAATTAATTGGTAATGCTTGTAGCTCTGGTGTAATTAAAGGTTGGGTTCAAAAAATTTCTAAAATAGCCAGGATAGATGCTGTTGGGCCAGATGAACCAGCTGCTATTTACGACGTTGATTTTGTAAATGATAAAGTTATTCCAAAGTATCATGATAATGATATATATTCTGGTTATAAAAATGGATTTTTGTTAAGTAAAAAAAGGAAATAAATATATTTTAGATTATGTTAAAATGAGCGAATGGAACCTCTAGCGTCAAAAATTAGGCCTAAAAATTTGTCTGAATTTGTCGGGCAGGAACATTTAGTTGGTCCAAATAAACCTCTTTCAATTGCTATAAAAAATAAGCATCTTTTTTCTTTTATTCTTTGGGGGCCGCCAGGAATTGGAAAAACTACCCTAGCTAGAATTTATGCCAAGGCTCTGAACGCTGATTATCACGAACTTTCTGCCGTTTCAGCTGGCAAAGATGATATTAAAAAAATATTAGAAACAAGAGGGGAACTTTTAGGTCCGCGAATTTTATTTCTTGACGAAATTCATCGTTTTAATAAAGCACAACAAGATTTTCTTTTACCACATGTTGAGAGTGGAAAATTAACTTTAATTGGGGCAACTACAGAGAATCCAAGTTTTGAAGTGATCTCACCACTTCTTTCTCGTTGTCGTGTTTTTGTTCTGGAAGAATTTTCTGACGAAGACATGAAAAAAATTATAAAGCGAACAGGTTTTAAATTAAAAAAAGACGCAATGGATTGGCTCGTATTTATGTCAGCGGGGGACGCAAGGCAAGCGATTGCGATGATAGAAAATACTGCCGGACTTTATTCAGATATTACACTAGAAAATTTAAAAAATACACTGCAGTCAAAATTTTTACGTTATGACAAAAAGGGTGACGAACATTACAATACAATCAGTGCTTTTATAAAAAGTATGCGCGCTTCTCAACCAGACGCAGCACTTTATTATATGTGTCGAATGTTGGATGCCGGTGAAGATCCAAAATTTATAGCCCGCCGAATGGTAGTTTTTGCCTCAGAAGATATTGGTATGGCTCAACCAACAGCCCTTGTTGTTGCAAACGATGTTTTTAGGGCAGTTGAAATAATTGGAATGCCTGAGTGTGGAGAAAATCTAGCTCACGGTGTGGTTTATCTTTCGGTTGCTCCGAAAAATAGAGACGCTTACGAGGCCTATTTGGGAGCCAAAGAAGATGTAAAAAAATATGGAAATTTGCCAATTCCAAAAAGTATTCGAAATCCAGTAACTAAATTAATGGAAAATATTGGCTATGGTAAAGGATATGAACAGTACACCAAAGAAAGTTTACTTCCAGAAAAATTAAAAAACAAAAAATATTACAAAGGCAAAGATAGGAGAGAGTGGAAAAGAGAAAAATGAAAAAAGAAATTTAATAAGAAATAATTTATACACAGACACAAATTGTGTTTAGTGTTAAAATTCATCCAGCACTAAATTTTATACTTGCCTAGTTTTTTTTACCCTAATTGATATAATCAATTTAAGTATTATTATTTAAAATCTTAATAAGTGCTAATAAAATTTAGTGCTGGATAAACATATGAAAACAGATAAAAAATTACAAGGAGGGTCAAGTATTCTCGTCGCATTAGTAGTAATTGCAATAATTATTTTTATTCTTTATCACTATGGAATTACTTTTGCTGCAATTTGGGCTGCGATAAAAGGATTTTTCGGATTTAATTAAAAAATTTACAAATAATAAACCCTGATCTATGTCAGGGTTTATTGTCTTAATATAATGTCTGTTCTTTTGGTAATAGTGGCAGGGATCATAATTATTGGAATAAAAAATTTTTTAGAGAAAAATATCTCTTTAATTTTTCCAATGAATTCTATTTTCACAATACCCCAACAGTAGGGTTCGATGTTAATAAATGGGTTCTTTTTGACAACCCACCTAGTTAAACTTATCATAATAAGTATTAAAGTTGTGGCTGTCATATAGTATTTATATTAAGAAAACGATCTAATTTAATGGTACTCCATTAGTATTTCCTGTCAATCCAATAGTAGAGCTTTAAAATGCTCTTTAGAGTTGTGCTTTACACCTCGCCAAGTCTCACTACTGGATAAAATGTATTTTTTTTAAAAGTTGTTATATAAAAATCATATAACAACGGCGTTCGGACAAAGCAAAAATAGCTTTTTGCCTCGCTCCTCTCTTGTTGTTATATAGATTAAAAATCTATATAACAACGACACTCGGACAAAATAAAAACAAGTTTTTGTTTTGCTCCTCGTTTGTTGTTATAATAAACAACATGGGAAAAGATAATAATAATTTTAAGGGTTTAGAATTTAGTAATAATCCACTCACATTAGATGAGTTAAAAAAAGTAACTAAGCCAATTAGAAATGCTAATATTGTTCACTTAGAGAAATTAAGTAAATTAGATCTACTCGCTCTTTGGGTGACTAATCATGTTGGTTCAATGAGATTTTTTGTAATCATTCTTGTGTGGACAGTGTTTTGGCTTTTTTGGAACATTTTTGCTCCGATGAAGTTAAAATTTGATCCATACCCAGCTTTTGTTTTTTGGTTGTTTATTTCTAATATGATTCAACTTTTTTTATTGCCATTAATCATGATTGGGCAAAATCTTCAAGCAAAAAGGTCTGAAGCTAGAGCTGAGGCTGATTTTGAAATAAATACTAGGTCAGAAATGGAAATAGAAACAATATTACTTCATCTAGAAAATCAAAATAAAATGATGTTTAAAATTTTAGATGATCTAGAGAATAAAAAATAATTAAAAGTTTAACTCGCTCCAGCATCAGACTGGTAAACAAAGCGGAAAAATTTAAAGTATGGGTAATAAAAAAGAAAATATAATATCAATAATCTCAGTTTTAGTAATTTTGGCAATTGTTGTTTTGGTTTTTTATTTATTTTCTAAAGAAGATAAAACTAAAGAAAATAAAATAACTGAAACTGAAGTTACTAACAATATTAATAATAATGAAGAAAATAATAATCCTATGGATACAAGTGAAAAAGAAATAATAAAAGGTGGAGTAAAAATACAAATTCTCAAAGAAGGTAGCGGAGAAGGGGCAAAAATCGGGCAATCTGTTTCAGTGCAATACACTGGATGGCTTGAAAACGGAGTAAAATTTGATTCATCTTTAGATAATGATGACGGTAAGCCATTTTCATTTCCATTGGGTGCAGGATATGTAATTAAAGGCTGGGATATAGGAGTAGAGGGAATGAAGATTGGTGAAAAAAGAAAATTAACTATTCCATCTGATCTTGCTTATGGTCCAAAAGGTAGTGGTCCAATTCCACCAAATGCAACTTTGATTTTTGATGTTGAATTATTAGCAATTAAATAATCTGCCTATTTAAAATTAGGCCTAAAAATTATGGAAGAAAATTTAAACGGCAATATGCCACTACACATGATGTTTCATTCAAAAAAGAAATTAATATCCTCAGCACTTTTTATTTTTATTACGATCTTGTCAATTTATTTTATAGTAAAAATAATAAATGAAATAAAAACAAATAATTATATTGGAAATCAAATTGGGCAAGTAAATCAAATTTCTTTTTCTGGTAAAGGAGAAGTTTTTGCAGTTCCTGATATTGCAAACATTTCTTTTACAGCCAGAAGTGAAGCAAAAACAATAACTGAAGCGCAAAAAACTAATGCTCTTAAAACAAACACAGCATTAGATATGTTGAGGAAAAATGGGATAGCAGAAAAAGATTTAAAAACAATGGGAATGAATTATGTTCCAAAATATGAATATCAGAAAATAGCGTGTATAACCTATCCTTGTCCAGAGGGGAAATCAGTTATTACTGGGTATACAGTTTCTCAAACTATTTCAGTAAAAATAAGAAATACTGATGACACAGGAAAAATTACAGAAGAATTAGCAAAAGTTGGGATAACAGAAATGTCAGGACCAGATCTCGCTATTGATAATGAAGATGGATTAAAAGCAGAGGCAAGAAAATTAGCTATTGATGACGCAAAAACAAAAGCAGAAATTCTTGCACATGACTTAGGGGTAAAATTAGGGAAAGTTATAAGTTTTAATGAATCAGGTGATTACCCAGTTTATTATGAAAAATCAGCAATGATGTCTTTGGCGCCGATCGCAGGAGGAGTGGTACCAGAAATTCCAAAGGGAGAAAATAAAGTCACTTCCAATGTCACGATTACTTACGAAATCAAATAAATTACTATCGAAAAACTCCCCCATTTGGGGAGTTTTTCGATAGTTGACCTATATATTTACTTTATTTATGAATGAAATTTTATTTTTTGATTCTTATTATATTAAAAACAGAAAAACAATAAAATAAGTGTGTTAGGTTGACTTTTTGCTTAAAAAAAAGTAGTATTTATATAGCCCTGTGGGGGTTTTTTAGTAAGGAAAATAAATATAATAAAATTATGGGTATAAAAGATTACATAAAAGAAACAAGAGCAGAATTTAAGCACGTAAATTGGCCAACAAAAAAACAAGCAATTGCTTTTACTTTGGTCGTTATTTTAATTTCACTTTTCGTCGCTTATTATTTAGGGCTTTTTGATTACATTTTCTCAACACTCCTAAAAAAGCTTTTAACTTTTTAAAATAATTTATGTCAAAACAAGAACAAAAACCAGAAAGAAATTGGTACGCTATTCATACCTATGCTGGGTACGAAAATGCTGTTATGAGAAATTTAAAACAGCGTATTGATTCACTTGGAATGAATGATAAAATTTTTAGTGTCATTGTTCCTACTGAAAAAAAAATAAAAATAAAAGGAGGTAAGAGAGTTGAAGTTGAAGAAAAAGTTTATCCCGGATATGTACTAGTAGATATGATAGTTACAGACGACACATGGTACATAGTTAGAAATACTCCCCGCGTGACCGGTTTCGTTGGTTCAGGAGTAAATCCTGTTCCACTTGAACAAAAGGAAGTAGACTTTTTGTTTAGCAAAATGGACAACACTGTTGCAAAACATAACATTGATCTACAGATTGGCGAATTAATTATTATCGCAGACGGCCCATTTAAAGATTTAGAAGGTAAAGTGAGTGATATTGATCAAGAAAGAGGAAAAGTTAAGGTCCTAGTATCTATGTTTGGTAGAGAAACACCTGTCGAGCTGGACTTCTTGCAAGTTAAGAAAATTTAGAAAAATAATGAAGCAGGGCGGAATATATTTTTCTTAATCCAGCACTTATTTTACAAAAACTAGTATTTTTTATAGAATAATGTATTATTTAGGGATTAAAAATAGATTTTTGTACAAATTAAAAGTAAAATAAGTGCTGGGTGACGATTTATAATCGGCAGGGAGAGAGAAATAAATAGTTTACTAATTTATTTTGATCGAGCGAACCGATTTTATGTAAATATATAGTCGCAAAGCTCCTTATAAATCAATCATGGCTAAAAAAATAACAAAAAAAATTAAGTTACAAATTGGAGCAGGCAAGGCAACCCCTGCGCCTCCACTTGGACCAGCACTTGGTCAGGCAGGAGTAAACATTGGGGATTTCGTTAATAAATTCAATGAGGCAACTCGTCCAATGATGCCGGATACAGTTTCTGTAGTTATTACAGTTTACGAGGATAGGACTTATGATTTTATAATCAAAACTCCACCAGTAACAGGTCTTATTTTAAAGGCTGCTGGAGTAGAAAAAGGAGCAAAGAAAAACATAGTTACAAAAGCTGGAAAAATAACCAAAGCCCAATTAAAGGAAATTGCCGAAAAGAAAATGCCAGACCTAAACGCAAATGATATAGAAGCGGCAATGAAAATAGTAGAAGGAAGTGCCAGATCAGCCGGAATAGAGATAAAGGGCTAGCTTCTAGCTTCTAGATTCTAGATTCTAGATTCTAGATTCTAGATTCTAGGGGCTAGGTTCTAGTGAATAAAAAAGAGACAAATTACAATCAAAAATCCCCACAAATTTGTGGGGATTTTTGATTGTTGCAATTTAAAATTCTTATGGTAAGGTTAAGGCAGAAACAAGCAAATTTACAATTATGAAATCAAGAAATGCGCCAATCGTAACAACATTAGAAGAATTAAACTCAGTCGTAAAGTGCCAAAGAATGTTGGGACAGACGATTGTTTTAACAATGGGGTCTTGGAATATCTTTCATCCTGGGCATGGAAAATATATTGAAAGAGCTTCAGAACAAGCAGATTACCTTATTGTTGGTGTCGACAACGATGCCAAAATAAAAAAGAAAAAGGGTGATACTCGTCCTATTATTCCACAAGATGAAAGAATGGACACAATCAGTCGTATTAGGCATGTTGGCCTTGTTGTTTTAAAAGAAGAAGCTCCAAAATGGGAGATGATTAAAATAGTCAAACCAGATGTTTTAATTGCAACACAGGAAACTTATTCTAATGAGGATCTTGAAAAATTGAAAGAATTTTGTGGGGAGGTTAAGGTTCTTGAACCACAAGCAACAACTCATACGAGTAATAAAATAAGACTAATGGTCATGAATTTGGTAAAGGATATACGTCAAAAATTAATCCCTGGCCTAAATGAGTATGTAGAAAATTTTTTTGCAAATGAGATGGGAACAAAAAAAGAAGGAGAGGTGCCAAAATGAAAGCGATGTTTGTTTATGTGGCCGGGATTCACCAAAGTTATATAAATTTATTTAAAAAACATTTTGGTATCGAATTCCTGGGGATTTTAGGAAGCTCTTTTTCACAAAAGTTTCGTCCATTAGGTAAGAATATCAACGCTATTGATCCATTCCTTATTAAAGCAATGATTTCTAGTTTGAAAATTTTCAAGAGAATAGAAGTTGTTGAAGAAAATTTTTTCACAACTTTAACTAATTTTGATTCTTTTTCTGAAATCATTTTTCCAAAAGAAGAGGAAATGATAGCTATTGCAGAGGAATATTTATCAGGGAAAAATGTTGTTTTTGAAAAAGATTTTTTCTTAAGACATGATAGGGATTATTCACTCAAACAACAAGATCTTTCACCTGATATAAAAATTTCTCGTGACGATTTTGATCGCAGAATGATTAGTTTTGGATTAGAACATGCTGAAAAAAGTAGCGATATCTGGAGACACATAGGGTCTGTTTTAGTAAAAGAAAAAGAAATCGCTATTATTACTTTTAATCATCACCTTCTTTCATCTCATGCTCCTCATTTGTTTTGTGATCCTCGTAATAATTTCAAAAAAGGGATTCATATAGAACTTTCAAGTTTTATACATTCAGAAGCTGGAGTTATTGCTAGTGCTGCGAAGAATGGAATTTCTACGAATGGTGCAAGTATTTATGTTTCTACATTTCCATGTGGTCCTTGCACGTACTTAATTGCAGAATCGGGTATTAAAAAACTCTTTTATTCTGAAGGGTATGGAGTTTTAGATGGTGAGGATATTCTGAAAAAGTATGAAATAGAAACAATATTTGTAGATATGAGTTTTTAATTAAAAAACCCGGCGAATCGCCGGGTTTTTCTATTTTTCTATTGGTTTAACACTAAATTTAATTTTGAAACCTTTTTTAGAAATCATCACATATTGAGTGTGAAGATGTTTTACAGTAGCCCCAGATTTTTTAGGAACTCCAATTCTAGTAGTAAAAGCACCACCACAATTAGTATGATTGAAATTTTTTTCAATCCATTTGAGCATTTCAAAAAATTCTTCTCCAGCTCCTTCTTTTATTTCACTCATTTTTTCTGCGTGAAATTTATAAATAAGGAGTAAGGAAATTTTTGAATTTTGGTAAGGCCATTGATTAGTGGTTACCAACCAATATTTTCCATTCTTAAAAATTGGTTTTTTGTGATAAACCCCGATTTCATTTTTGTTGAATTTTTCAATATCAACACAGAAAGGACAAGCGCCATCCTTGATGATTTGTTCCATAACTTTTTTTTGGTCATCAAATCTAGTATAATCAATATTAACTTGTTTTTTCATATCAGCACCTCCTTTATATTGTTACAGGTATTCCTTTTATCCCTGGATGGGGATTGTATTCCTTAAGAACAAAGTGCTCTTTTCTGAAATCGAAAAGGTTTGTAATAGAATCATCCATCTCTACTATTGGAAAAATACGGTCTTCTCTGCTTAGTATTGTCTTTACGGCAGGAATTTGATTTTCATAAATGTGTGCATCCATAAAACTGTGCACATATTCATATGGAACAGTTTTTGTTACTTGGGCAATCATCATTGTGAGCGCAGCGTACTGGCACATATTTGATGGAACACCAATTGGTACATCTCCTGATCTTTGGATCATATTCAGTGTTAATTTGTTATTCATGATTCGAATAAAAATCCAACCATGACATGGACAAACAACAACTTTTTGTTTATGCCCAGTTACTCTGAAAGTGTAATAAGGAATCCATGGAGAAATAAAATGAGTTTTTAATATTGGATTTTCTAATATTTGACGGATAATAAACTCAAATTGATTAAACGTTTCTCCGTCAGGCATCGGAAAATCATGAAAGGCGGCACCATAGGATCCTGGCCCATTATCACCTGGTTCCAGTCCTCTTTTTGTGCACTTTTTTTCTGTTAAAAAATCTTTCCACCAATAACAGCCATAATCTTCAAATTCTTTTAAGGTTCTTGCTCCATTTATAAAAGCACAGATTTCAGCAATAGCTTGTTGCCACACTGTTATAGGAAGACTTTCTGATGTTTTTGGGTTCATGTTTCTTTCTGTAATTAAAGGGAATCCATTTTCAAATTTAAATCGCATTGATACTGGGGCAATCCGAGAAATTGTTGGTACCCCAGATTGTGCATCATCTTTTTCTCCTTCATTCAATATTTCCAATAAGAGATTTTTGTATTGTTTGTCAGGGGTTCTGTTCCATAAATACTTGTAATTTGGTTTCATATTAAATATGTTAATTTACTTATTCTGACTACAGATTACATTTTTTTGAAAATTTGTCAATCCTGCACACTAAGTTCTAAGTGTGTGGACTAATCTAAAGAAAAAATCAAAATAATATGTTAAAATAAAGGAAAATAAATGAAAAACAAGATAGAAAATTTAATACAAGAAGCACTAAAAAAACTTTCTATTGAAAATATAGAGATTATTTTAGAGCATCCAAATAATCTTAATAATGGAGATTTTACAACAAATATCGCGATGGTTTGTGCAAAAAAATTGGAAATGAGTCCAATTGAAATTGCTAAAAAAATTGTTGATATTTTAAATGAAAACAAACCAGAGGAAATAGAAAAAATAGAAGTAGCTCACCCTGGTTTTATTAATTTTTATTTATCTAAAAAATATTTTATAGAAAATACCGAGAAAATTTTAAAAGAAAAGGAGAATTATGGAAAAGGTGAAAATCTAAAAGGGCAAACAGTATTAGTTGAATATACGGATCCAAACCCATTCAAACTTTTTCATACTGGACATCTGATGACTAATGCAGTTGGTGAAGCTATATCTAGGATTATTGAATGGAATGGGGCTCTAATAAAAAGATTGTGTTACCAAGGTGATGTTGGTCTTCATGTAGCTAAAACTATTTGGGGAATAAAGAATGATCCAGAATGGAAAGAAAAGTTTGAAGAAATAAAAAATTCTTCCATTACAGAAAAAATAGCATGGCTAGGAGAAGCATACTCAAAAGGAGCACTATCTTATGAAGACAATGAAGATTCTATTAATGATATAAATAAAAAAATCTATGAAAAAACTGACGAAGAAGTTAATGAACTTTACGATCTTGGTAAAAAGTGGAGCTTAGAATACTTTGATCAGATTTACAAAAAACTCGGAACAAAATTTGATCATAATTTTTTTGAAAGTGAAGCAGCTCCAATTGGTCAAAAATTAGTCGAAGAAAATATAGGTGGGGTTTTTGAAAAAAGCGACGGAGCAATAATTTTTAAAGGAGAAAATTATGGCTTACACACAAGGGTTTTTATAAACTCCGAAGGATTGCCAACTTATGAGGCAAAGGAACTTGGTTTAGCTAAAATGAAAGGGGAAAAATATTCCTTTGATAAATCAATCATTATTACAGGAAATGAAGTGAATGATTATTTCAAGGTTCTGTTAAAAGTAATGGAGCTAATTCTTCCTGATTATGCATTAAAAACAAAACATATTTCACATGGGATGCTTCGTTTGCCTTCAGGTAAAATGTCTTCTCGTACAGGACAAGTGGTTACAGCGGAATCATTAATCGATGGAGTCAAAAAAATAATTTTTAAAAAATTAGAAGATAGAGATTTTAATGAAGACGAAAAAGAAAAAATTGCAGAACAAGTATCGATTGGGGCAATTAAGTTTTCTATTTTAAAACAATCAATTGGAAAAGATATAATTTTTGATTTTGAAAAATCATTATCTTTTGAAGGAGACTCTGGCCCATATTTACAATATTCTTTTGCTCGAGCAAATTCAGTTTTAGAAAAAGCCAAGAAATTGGGAATGAAAATAGAAATACCTGCCCTGCGAAACCTTGGTGAAGCAGGGGATTTAGAAAAAGTTATAAATCAATTTCCAAACATAGTTGAAAGGGCTGGGAATGAATATGCGCCGAATTATTTAATTACTTATCTTCTTGAATTAGTTTCTGCTTTTAATGCTTATTATCGAGATAATAAAATTATTGATACGGAAAACAAAGAATCATCTTATCGATTGGCTTTAACTGAGGCATTTAAAACTACACTAGAAAATGGACTTAATATTTTAGGTATTCCAAATCCAGAAAGAATGTAATAAGTTTTTTATAATTTATCTTTGATATCAAATATCTAATTGTCAACAAACTCTGCTATAGCAGAGTTTGTTGACAATTTTTTGTTCTATTTGACAAAACACATCTCTTTTTGTAAGATTTTGTTAGAAATTCTTAAATTAGTTCTTATGAAAAATATGGTATTAGGTTTCGCTTTTCTGGCTCGAGTTATAAGAGAGCTTAAAATTAGAGGTAAAAAAATTGAAGAAATCCATAAACTTTTTTTGTCCACAACGGACGAAACATTTTATATGGCTGTAGCAGATATGATATCTTCCAGAGATTGGAATCAAAAGTCAAAAGAAAAAATCAAAAAAATTAATAATTTTGATAAAAGTTGCTTCCCAGCTTGCTTCAACGCTTTTGATGGGGTTAATTTCCAATATGCCTTCAAATTTCTTTATGATGTAATATCAGTATTAAAGAAGAAAAGTTATAAGGATGATTATATTTGTAAATTAATGGATATTGATGATTTCTCATCAATCATTCCTGATGACTTATCAGTTTTTGTTACCGATGAATAATTATTATTTCATTCTCAAAAATGGTCCACAAACAGGGCCATTTTTTGTTGATTTTTATATTTGACAAATTTACTACCTTTTGTTAATGTCTAGTCAGAAATAACTAAATCGGTACCTTATGAAGAATAAAAAAGATGTATTTTTTGCACTCATTTTTCTTAATGGAATAATCAAGGAACTTCAAAAAAGAGAAATAAAAAAATCTGTAATTAATCCTCGTTTACTGACAGACAAAAGATTCATTAGTGATGTCTCACTCCTTATTACTATTAATGGTAATAATGAAAAAGAAGAATCAGTCAGAAGACATAATTCTCGCAAAAGTGTTGCTAGTGTAGACTTTGATAATCTGTACGGAATTGATCTTGCCAACGCTTTTTTCTTTCTAAACTCTATTTTTGGAGTGCTAAAAAAGACAAAAAATTATTCAGATGATTATATCTGGAAATTGCTTGACATTGAAGATTTCTCTTCGATTATCCCTAAAAGATTACCCAGGTGATTCCTTGTATAGTTTCATAAAAATGACCCCACCGCGGGGTCATTTTTTTATTTGACAAAATCTTTGTTTTTTGTTAGTGTCTTGTCAGAAATAATAAAAAAGTTCTTATGAAAAATATATTTTTTTCATTCATATTTATATACGAAATAATAAAAGAGTTAAGGGAAAAAGATAACTCTTTTCAGGAAATAGAAAAACAACTTAAATCACCAAGCTTTATTTCTGCTGTTGTTGAATTAATCTCCAAAAGTACTAATCCAGAAAAACCCACAAAAAAATTAAAACGAAAAATTGGTTTTGTGCCTAGTATGGTTCCAACACTTCTTTCAAATATTGATCTAAGAAGAGTTTTTGTATTTTACTGGGCATTAGTGAATCAACTAGTGAAAAAAGGCTATTCAGAAGAGGAGATATATGAACTCTTCGACAATGTTGATTTCAAGAAAATAATTCCAAAAAAAAATCTTTAAAAATATTTATCTTTTTCAGGCCCCATTTCGGGGCCATTTTTTTATGGTTAATTTTATGTTATAAATATAGATATTATGGATGAAAACGTAGGTAAATCAGAACTTGCTTTAAACGAAGAGAAAATTCTTAAGTTTTGGCAAGAAAATAAAATTTTCGAAAAAAGCCTAGAAAAGAAATCTCCAAAAGGAGAGTTTGTTTTCTTTGAAGGTCCCCCAACTGCAAATGGTCACCCAGGAATTCACCACTTTGAGGCTCGAGCCTTCAAGGATGTTCTTCCTCGTTATAAAACAATGCAAGGTTTTCATGTTAGAAGAAAAGCTGGCTGGGATACCCACGGGCTTCCTGTTGAACTTCAAGTAGAAAAAGAACTTGGTTTAAAATCAAAAAAAGAAATTGAAGATTATGGGATAGCCGAATTTAATAAAAAATGTAAAGAAAGTGTTTGGAAATATTTAACTGAATGGAATGAGTTTACTACCCGCATGGGATTTTGGTTGGACCAAGAAAATCCATACATTACTTATAAGGCATCTTTTATGGAATCTGTTTGGGCTGTTATAAAAAAAGTTAATGATCAAAATTTACTCTTCAAAGATTACAAAATTGTTCCGTGGTGTCCACGTTGTGGTACGGGACTTTCTTCTCATGAACTTGCTCAAGGTTATGAAAATGTAAAAGATCTTTCCGTTTATGTGAAATTTAAGATTAAAGGAAAAGAAAATGAATATATTTTAGCTTGGACAACGACTCCATGGACTTTGCCGGGGAACATTACACTTGCTGTTGGAGAAAATATTGATTATGTAAAAATTGAAATTAGTGGGGAATTTTTTATTCTTGCAAAAGCAAGACTTTCTGTAATTGATGGTGAATACAAAATTATTGAAGAAATAAAGGGTAAAGACCTTATAAATTTAGGTTTGGAATATGAACCATTATATCATTTTTTAAATGAGACAATTTCTGGTCCAGAAAAAGAAAAATTAAATAAAGCTTATAAGATTTATCCGGCAAATTTTGTAACTACAGAAGATGGAACCGGTGTTGTGCACACAGCTGTGATGTATGGACAAGATGATTTTGAACTAGGAACAAAAATAGGATTACCAAAACATCACCTAGTTGGTCTTGATGGAAAATTTTTAACTGGAACTGGTTTTTTGGAAGGAAGATTTGTCAGAGATGAAGATGTTGCGGTTGATGTAATAAAAGATTTAGCTTCAAGAAACTTATTGTTTAAAAAAGAAAAATATGAACACTCATATCCACACTGTTGGCGTTGCCACACAGCTTTAATTTATTATGCCCGTGATTCCTGGTATATCAGAATGACAGAACTTCGTGATAAATTAGTAAAAGAGAATGAAGGAATAAATTGGGAACCAGAATATATTAAAGATGGAAGATTTGGTGAATGGTTAAGAGACATAAAGGATTGGGCAATTTCCCGTGAGAGATATTGGGGAACACCACTTCCTGTTTGGAATTGTGAGAAGTGTAAAAAAATGGAGGTTCTTGGCAGTGTGGATGATTTAAAACAAAGAACAAAAAAATCAGGGAATAAATATTTTGGGATGAGACACGGGCAAGGGGAGCACAATGTTTTAAATGTATGTAGTGGTGTTGCTGATTTTCCTCATCATTTAACTGAAAATGGAATAGCTCATGTTAAGGAAATGGCAGAAAAATTGAAGGAAAAAAATATTACCAAAATAATTATTTCTCCATTTGTAAGGACAAAAGAAACAGCAAAAATTGTTGCTAGTATTATTGGTTTTCCAGAAGATCAAATAATCATTGATGAAAGATTACATGAATATAATTTTGGAGAATTTAATGGAAAACCAAAATCAGAATTTAATAAGTGGCAAAAAGAAAAAGAAGATTTTTTCACAGCACCAAAAGGTGGCGAATCTTGTTATGACGCAAAAAAGCGTATTTCAGAATTTCTTTATGACATAGATAGAAAATTTCAAAATGAAAATATTTTATTTGTTTCTCACGGAATCGCTTTTGAACTTTTACCATCAATTTTAAATGGAGATGACGCTCTGACAACTTGGAAAAATTGGCAAGAAGAAATTGTCAGTTTTGGGGATTTTCAAGAATATAATTTTATTCCAATTCCACACAATGATGATTTTGAATTAGATATTCATAAACCATATATCGATGATTTTGAAATCCTCTGTTCTTCTTGTGGAGGAAAAATGATTCGAGAAAAAGAAGTTTTAGATGTTTGGTTCGATTCAGGAGCCATGCCATTTGCACAAGACCATTATCCATTTGAGAACAAAGAGTGGATTGACGGAGGTGGGTATCCAGCAGATTTTATTTCTGAAGCCATAGACCAGACTCGTGGTTGGTTTTATACACTCCATGCGATAGGAGTTTTAGTTGGAAAAGGTAAAGCTTATAAAAACGTTATTTGTCTTGGTCATTTACTCGACGAAAAAGGTAAAAAAATGTCTAAACATATCGGCAACGTTGTTGACCCATGGATAATGATGGATAAATATGGAGTTGATGCTTTAAGATTTTGGATGTATAGTGTCAACCAAGCAGGGGATTCAAAAAATTTCGATGAAAAAACTGTCGACGAAGTAGTTAAAAAAACTTTTAACATTTTAAACAACATCGTGAAGTTTTATGAAATGTTTCCAAGCGAAGATGTTGATTTAGGATTAGCTTTAAAATCAGAAAATGTTTTAGATAAATGGATAATTACAAAATTTAATAAACTTCTTAAGGACACAACAGTGCACCTAGATACTTATCATTTACTTGAACCATCTAGAAATACCAGAGATTTTATCTTAGATTTTTCTCAATGGTATATTCGTCGTTCTCGCGATAGATTTAAAGGTGGTGACGAAAAGGATAAAAACTCCGCCATGGCTACAACTAAATTTATTTTACTTGAACTTTCAAAATTAATGGCTCCACTTACTCCATTTATTGCTGAAGAAATTTATCAAAAAGTGAAGGGCACTGATGGAAAAGAAAGTGTGCATTTAGAGGATTGGTCAAAGGCAGGGGAAATAAATGAAAAAACAATAGAAGATATGCAAAAGACAAGAGAAATTGTTTCTCAAGGTCTTGATGTTAGAACAAAAGCTGGAATAAAAGTTAAACAGCCACTCGCTTCGCTTAAGTTAAAAATGGAAAACGGAAAGTTATCAAATGGATATTTAGAATTAATTAAAGATGAGATGAATGTTAAAGAAGTTGTTTTGGATGACAAAATAGAAAATGATTTAGTTTTGGACACAGAAATTACAGAAGAACTAAAACAAGAAGGACTGTATCGTGAATTTTTCCGTGAAGTTCAGGAATTAAGAAAGAAAGAAAACTTAACAACAGGAGACACTATTGTTTTATTTATTGAAACAGAAAATGGAAAAGATTTAATTCAAAAATTTGAACAATCTCTTAAAAAATCAGCTTTTATAAATGAAATAAAATTCGAAAGTATACCAGATGGGCAAGCTAAATCCAGTGAAGCTGGATCGCCCGACGCTTCTAAAGAAGCGTTTAGGGAGGTAAAAATTGATAATCTAGAATTTAAGATTAGTATCAAAAAAAATTAATTTTCTACTTTAACCTATTCCCTAAAACCTATAACCTAATTCATCATGCATCATATTTACCATACAGAGGGATTTATAGTCTCAGGTAACAATCTTGGCGAAGCTAATAAATTCATAAATATATTCACTCGTGATTTTGGGATGATAAGCGTCTTTGCTCAAGGTATTAGAAAAACATCCTCCAAACTAAAGTTTAGTCTTCAAGATTTTTCCTATTCTAAAATTGATATAGTTAGAGGGAAAGATTTTTGGCGTATTACTAATGCCGAGAAATTGGTTTTATTAGAAAATTTAGTAAAAGATGAAAAGAAATTTTTACTCGTCGCTAAAATATTTAAATTACTAAAAAGACTTTGCCATGGAGAAGAAAAAAATGAAGAACTTTTTGAAAAATTAATCGAAGGGTTTAATTTTTTAGAAAAAGAAAATTTAAATGAAAAGGAATTGGGGGGATTAGAGATAATTCTCGTTTTAAAAACACTTTTTTATTTAGGATATTTAGATAATAAAAATGGTTCATCTGTTTTTGTTGATTCTCTAATAAATAAAAATTTAATAGAAGAGGTAGAATTAAAAAAAAGAAGTTTAATTTTAGAAATAAATAAATCTCTACAAGAAACCCAGCTATAAAAACTATTCTACAATTCTATAGAATTGTAGAATAGTTAAAAACCCCCACACCCACTTTGTCATTATTCTGCTTTTTCAATATAAAACTATTTTTATTAAAATTATTCTCAAGAAATAGGATTGGTTAACAAATTTTATTAGCAGAATAAAAAGCAATGACAAAGTGGGTGTGGGGGAAAATAGAAAACCCGGATTGCTCCGGGTTTTTGGAAAGAGTGTGTCATCGCTCACAACTCTTTCACTACACATATGGCGACTTCAGGAAAGATGTAAAATCCGCATCCTTCCTTAATATCGACATAAAACTTCTTTGTGGCGGGATTCAGTTTTAAACATAGGATCCCGTAGATTGTTTGCCCTCTATCTTCTTCCTCATTACTAATTTTTGCTGCTCCCGACATTGGGGCTAAGATTATTTCCATATTTTTATCTACAGATAATAAATCTTTGTCTTTTATCAAAAGCAGTTCTTCAATAGTGGCAGGTCTATATCCTAATTGTTTGGCTTTTATAACTGCCTTAGTTAGGTCGGCCGTATAGCCGGGGACAGTTAAAAGTGATATCTCCACACTTTTTTTTGAGGTGTTTTCCTCACTTGTTGCCCGACAGAATCCAAAAATACTATCATTAGTCAAAGAAGTATCCGTAGCAAAACTGGTATCTAATGCCATTGCAGGGTAATAGTATTTAACTTCAAAGGTGTCAACAATTTTGATCACAAGTTTATGGGTTTCTTTTTGATAAGCAGTCCGTAGACTGTCTGTCAGATTGCCCCATTGGGCATTTAGTGAATTAGTGCTAACTAATAGTATTAAAATTACAACTAACTTTTTCATTTTGGGCTGTTTTAAATTTACTTATTCTAGCTCCATTTTACATTATTTAAAGCTTTTGTCAATAGCAAAGAAAAGAAACTAAAAGTAGTCATATTTCTGTTTAAGAAGCTATATTTTTATGATACCCTGTAGTAGATTTTGGAAATAATCTGATCTTAATCAGATTGTATTTTATACTTTTCCAAAATTCACTACAGGGTGATATAATTCTAGAATGCTTGATCTAAGTGGAGAAAATCAAAACGAAACCGATAAAATCGAAGATTTAAATAAAAAACTATACAGTAGTAATCAAGAAATTTTACCTAAGAGAAAAAAGGGAATTTTAAGACAAGTTTCTTTGTCAGTTCCAACTAGCTGGAAAGATTCCGGTCAAAAAATAGTAAATGAAGTGAAAAAAAGTAGCTCAAACAATAGTCTTTTTAAAAAATTTTTTATCTTTTCAATTGGGTTTTTTGCTTTGTCTTTAATTTTTGTTGGCGTATCTCTTTTTAGAGGTTCTACTACTGTTTCAGATGAAAATATTGATATATCTATTTTAGGAAATGCCTTTACTGCTGGTGGGGAAGAATTACCTCTTCAAATTGAAATAACAAATAAAAATAGCTCACCACTTGAACTAAGTGACTTACTAGTAGAATATGCCAAAGGTACAGGAAGCGACGGAAATATAGATTATGAAAGAATGAGAAGATCTATTGGTGGAATTAAAGCGGGTGAGACAATTCACGAAAACTTAAAATTAGTTTTATTTGGTGAACAAGGAAGTATAAAAGATATAAATATTTCTTTAGAATATAGACTTCAAGGTTCGAATGCTATTTTTGTAAAAAAGAAAGTTTATTCTGTAAATATAAATTCTGCACCACTTTCTCTTTTGGTTGATGCTCCAACATCAATGACTCCAGGTCAAGAAATTAATTTTAAAATAAAAACAACATTCAATGCAGAAAAAACAGCCAAGGGTGTAATTTTGAAAGTTATATATCCTCCAGGTTTTCAATTTGATAGTGCAGAGCCAAAAACTTCTCTCGGAAATAATACATGGGCATTAGGAGATCTTTCGGCTGGGTCTGAAAAAAATATTTCTATTAAAGGAATTGTTGTTGGGACAGCTGGTGAAGAGAAGTCATTTCATGTTTATACAGGAGAACAAAAAGGCAACGATCAATCCACGATTGCTGTCCCTTATAGTTCTTTAATCCATACAGTGAAGTTAGAAAAACCATTCTTAGAGACTCAGATTTTAATAAACGGGGAAGATAAAAATGATTACACTGCTGATGGTAATTCTGAAATTGGGGGTGTTGTAAAATGGTCAAATAATTTATCAGTTGCGGTTTCTGATGTTGTTGTCACTGCAAAATTCTCTGGCAATGCGATTGATGAATCATCTATTGTTCCATCAGGAGGATTTTATAATTCTACGACGAATGAAATTATTTGGGACAAAAATACAGAAAGTGATTTTACTTCTATAGACCCAGGAGAAAAAGGTAGCCTGAGTTTCCGTTTTTCATCATTACCACTTTTGTCTGGATCAAAGCTCATAGAAAATCCAAATATTGTAGTTGAAGTAAGTATTAAAGGAAAACAATCTGGTGAAGGCGGGGCATCTTCTGAAGTTAATGATTTCCAAAGTAAAACAATAAAAATAAATTCTGATTTGAAAATTGTTGGGCAGTCACTTTATTTTACTGGTCCAATAAATAATTCTGGGCCAATTCCTCCAAAAGTAGGAAGTAAAACAACTTATACAATAGTTTGGTCTGTTACAAATTCAGCAAACATAGTTTCTCAAGCAGAAGCAAGGGCGTTATTACCGATCTATGTTGATTGGGTTGGAGGAGTAACACCTGCTTCTGAAAATGTTACTTATGACAGTGGCACAAGAGAAGTTGTTTGGAAAATAGGAAATGTTAAAAGAGGTGCTGGTCTAACAGGTGATGAAAAAGAAGTTGCTTTCCAGATTGAATTATTGCCATCATTAAGTCAGGTCGGAACAGCGCCGGTTTTGATATATCAAACCAAATTAACTGGTTTTGATACTTATACAAATATAACTAATGAAAGCACAACTTCTCAATTAACCACAAAATTAATACATGATAATAATTATGTTTTAGGAAATGAAACTGTTGTTCAATAATATGGCAAAAAAAGAAGAAAATAAAAATGATTTAATGAATAAGATAGTATCGCTTTGTAAAAGACGTGGTTTTATTTACCCGGGGTCAGAAATTTACGGTGGGTTAGCTGGGACTTTTGATTATGGACCACTTGGAACACTTTTAAAAAACAATATTCGCGATTCATGGATTAATTATTTTGTAAAATCTCGTGACAATATGTATTTGATTGATACTCCGATATTAATGCATCCTCGTGTTTGGGAAGCATCTGGCCATGTTGAAAATTTTGTAGATCCAATAGTTGAATGTGATAAGTGTAAAAAAAGATTTAGAGAAGATCAAATTGAAGATAAAGAAAAATGTGCTGATTGTGGTGGAAAATTAAGTAGTGCTAGAAATTTTAATTTAATGCTTGAGACTAAAGTTGGAGCATCAGATGAAACAGCAATTAAAACTTTCCTACGCCCAGAAGAAGCTCAAAGCATGTTCATAAATTTCAAAAATATTATGGATTCTTTTTCTCCAAAAATTCCATTTGGTATTGCTCAAATGGGTAAAGCTTTTAGAAATGAAATAACTCCCCGTGATTTTGTTTATAGAATGCGTGAATTTGAAATTATGGAATTTGAATATTTTATTCATCCAGATATGCCATGGGAAGCT